>OGEB01001089.1_pt1 | contig 12827 bp, 11 predicted proteins | sample 1570541 | NCBI WGS metagenome assembly OGEB01 (sample SAMEA2581975, study PRJEB24529) | metagenome | biome: Human gut stool | place: China | collected 2011 | reverse complement strand
TAGGATTAACAGTTACATAAAATTCTTTAGTATACTTTTTGCCATTTTTATTAATAATTGATACTATTATACTTTGCTTTTCAACTTTATTCACATCAATATCATTATTATTAACCTCTATTTTATGAGTTATATCTTCTCCATCAAAATCAGTTGCTTTTAATCCTAAATCCTTAATTGCATCAAACTCTTGGCCTTCTGTAATTTCTATATCATTTCCAGTTATTGATGTTTGATCAATATTAGAAATATTTATAGTAGTAGTAAAAATTTCTTTACTAAGCACTATATTATCTTTATTAGTATTTTGATTTAAATTTATATCACTTAATATTTTTAAACTATACATACCATTGCTATTTACAGGTAAACTCATACAGTAATTTTGCATTTTATCTAATTTTATAGTTTCTAATAAGTTATCATCTTTATAAAATTCTAATTTCAAATTAGAAGTAGTATTCTCTAAATCATTTAAATCAAATTTAATATCAACTTTCTTATCTGCACTTTTTTCTTCATAACTAAAATTCTTAATAGAACCTTCATCTTTTAATACTTCTATAGATTGTATATGTTCACCTACACTTATCCATGATCCATTAGACATTTTAATATGATCTAGGGTATAATTATATACTCCTGAAACATCTACACCATCTATAAATACTTTATAATTTTTAGTATTAGTTAATTTATCTATTATGTTTTCATTTCCTTTATATAAAGGATATATTTGTCCATTTATCATTACTGACGTTGGAGTAACATGTTTTTTAGATACTTTTAAATCTAAGTCAAATCCTATTTTTTCACCTTTTTTTATATTAACTTTGATTGATTTAAAAGATTTTAAAGAAACTTCTAAAGTGGTTTCCTTTACAATAACATTAAACTCTCTTTCTTTATATTGTCCATTGCTTAATTTTACACTAGCTTTAACAATATAGCTTCCTGGAATAGTAGTATTTACATTATTTTTTTCTATTATTATACTATCACTTATATTCCTTCCATCTTTATCTGTAGCCTGTAATTTCAAATCCTTTTTCGGATTAAATTCATATCCTTCTAATATTTCTAAATCAATTCCCGTAAGTGATGATTTATCTATACTTTGTGATATATTATTAGATGTACTATTTGTTATATTATTTTTATCAGTATTAGAACTAGAATTATAATCATCTTCTGATAATGTAGAGAATCCATCACTTAAAGTATGCTTGGAATAAGTTTTACCTGCTACAACATCAGTCTCAATAATTCCTTTTGTAACACTGTTGTCTTTAATTTTATCACTATCATTTATATTTAATGATTCTTCTTTTGTATTTTCTATATTATTTACTTTATTATTAAAATATTTATTCGTTAATATTACTCCTGTAGAAAGTAATATTATAAGAACAACAATAATAGAATAGCGTAATAACCTTCGTGCTGCTATATAAGACAAAATCTTTTTTAAACCATTCTTAAATTTATTCATATTTTATTAACAACTTTCTCTCTATTTATACATATCCATAAAGTAGTAACTACTAAATAACTGTAACTTACTACTTAGATGTTATTAACATATCCACTGCAACTTCTCCAACTAAGTCACCAGTTTTTTTATCATATGCTTTTATCGAAGCAACTCCTTTATGTTTTCCTTTTTTAAGAGCTTTTCCAATAAGTTCTATATCTTTTATATATTGATTTGGTGCTATTTTTTCAGTTCTTATAATAACTTTATTATCAACTCTGACTTCTAAATCTAGGTTATGTGCACTATATCTTGGGTTAGCAAACATTATAGTTCCTTTTTTTCCTTTGAATATAGGTTCGCTATATATACTAAATGCTACTTTTGAAGCATCTACTTTTTTTTGCATTAATTCTCTTAATTGTTCCGGAGTTAAATTTGGCTCAACACCATCACCAAGAATATATCCAGATAAGTTAGAAGTATTTGATTTATATTTTAAATTATTTTTTATATATATATATCCGCCAGCTGATATAGCAATCAATAATAAAATACCTATTATTACCTTTGCTTTTTTCATGGTTATCCCTCCTAATAAATTGTTATAAAATCTACTATAATTATAAATCCATAATAATTTATTATTATGGATTTAATTATCTTATTTATTCAGTTATAATTATTAGGCCTTTTTCTTTACTGCAAATACAACTGTAAACGTTTCAGTAGTACCATTTTGTACTTTTGTTGAATCTTGACTTTTATCTTTACCTGCATTTCCAAGTAACTGAATTACTTTTGTTTGATTAGATGGTACATCTAATATATCTGTTGGTTGTGTTAAACTTTGAGTCGATGCAGCTCCTAAATCAACATATCTTCTTGTTGAACCACTACCATTATCACCTACTAAAGCCATTTGAACATTATTTCTTGCTAATGTAGACATATCTGTATCTTTATCTTTAAGTACTATTCCTTCATCAGTTTTTGTATTAGTTTCACTAAATTGTTGTACACCAACTGTTATATCACATGGACTATTGTTTGTTACACTATAATCAACATTAGTAAAGTTACTATTTTGGTCTACTGAAAACGCCATAGATGTTGGTAATACAACTTCAAGTCTTCCTTGAGCTACTGTACCTTGATTACTTTTTACTTCTCCTGTAACAGTAACATTTTGAGTCATTGTCTCAGTTTCATTACCTGTTAATGTATCTCCATTTGCATTGAAAGCATGTACACTTGTTGCTGGCATAGCTACCATTGCAGCCATAGCTAATCCTAAAAATCTCTTTTTCATTGCCATAATTTTTATCCTCCACGATTTTAAAATATTTATTTTCAAATGTAATAGAAATTAAATTCATCCTTGAATAAAATCCCTATTACATCATATAACATTTTACGACATTTTTCAACTTTTTTTTTAATTTTCTTTTTTATCAGAATTTGGTATTAAATTCTGAAAATTTAATACAATTTGATTCATTAAATTATTTTATCAATCTATCTATAATATTTACCAGTTCCACAATCTCTGGCTTAGTTATCTGCTCATCAGCACCAACTTCTTGTCCCTTTATCCTCAACTCATCACTAATTAAAGATGAGAATAAAATTACAGGTATATGCTTTAACTTTTCATCACTCTTTATAAGTTTAGTAAGCCTATGACCATCCATTAAAGGCATTTCAATGTCAGACACTATACATGATGCATAATTACTTATCGGTAAGCCACTATTTTTAGCTTCTGTTAAGTAATTCCAAGCTTCTTTACCATTGTTGAATTTAACTGTATTTTTATAACCTGACTTATGTAAAAATCCAATAATTAAATTTGAAAGCATCATTGAATCTTCTGCTACTAATATTTTCTTTTGACTTTCTACTCTATCACCAAGTTCATCTAATCTATCAAGTGTAATAGATGTTTCTGGGCTTATATCTGCTATAATTTTTTCAAAGTCTAATATAGTTATAAGTCTGTCCTTATATTCAGCTATTGCAGTTGCTACACTGTCTTCTCCACTGTATATAACCTTATCTGGTTTTTTTATATCTTCCCAAGAAACCCTGTCTATTCCAACTACACTTTCAACTCTAAACGCAAAGTTTAGCTTGTTAAAATATGTAAGTATGAATATATCATGACTTTTATTTTCTGATCTTTCTATATTTAAACATTTGGCTAAATCTATTACTGTTATTACCTCTCCTCTTTGTTTAAATATACCTTCTACAAAATTATGTGAGTTTGGCATTCTCTTAGTTTCTTGTGCTCTCATGATTTCACGTATTTTGGCTATATTTATTCCAAATAATTCTCCACCTACAGTGAATTCCATTATCTCAAGTTCATTTGTACCTGACTCTAAAAGTATTTTTGTTTGATTTGGAGTATCCATAGTTATTGTTCCCCCATCCTACATTAAGTTTAAATAATCACTCTATTATTTATATACGGTACTTATTTAAATTTATTTAGATTATTTTTTGAATTTTTTATAAAAATGCTGTGTTTTAACACGATGTTGAAATTAGGTAAGTTTTGAATAATAAAAAACCAATTAAATAATAATATTATCTAATTGGTTTTTTATGTGGTTTTGATATCTTATTCTATGAGATTCTTAATGTCGTCTTATTTTATAGTAAACAATATACACTTTGAAAGTTTTTGGATATATATTAGATTAATAAATAATACTATTCATCGACACAATAAATTATAGCAAAATTCGACAATTTTTTCAATACTATTTTATAAATATTATGTATATTTATTTTGTGTTTTATATGAAACTATTCATCTTATCCAAATGCTTTAATATATATAGTTATAATGTATCAGCATATTTAATATAGATTATATATAATTTTTACTCAATATCAACATTTTGTTAAAACATAGCCTATAAAAAAAGAAGATAATGTTATATCTTCTTTTTTAGTTAAAGTATTTATCTTTATAATTTTGATAATGCTGATATAAGCATTTCTTCTTTAAATGGCTTTACTATAAACCCTTTTGCTCCGTATATTATAGCTTCTTTCATTCTAGCTTCTTGTCCTAATGCTGAAACCATTACAACTGATGCACCTGGATCAATTTTTTTAATTTCTCTTAATGCTTCTAATCCATCCATCTCTGGCATAGTTATATCCATTGTAACTATATCTGGTTGTAATTCTTTGTATTTTTCTATAGCCATAACTCCATTTTCAGCTTCACCAACTATTTCAAAATCGTAGTTTGCAAGCATATTTTTTATAGACATACGCATAAATGATGCATCATCAACTATTAATACTCTTTTCATATTTATTCCTCCCTGAAGTTAATTATTTTTTTCTATAAACAGATGGCCTTACTCTTTCAAAGCCAGTTTCTAGGTTTGATAAGTTTTCTGATAAACCTATTATTAAGTAGCCACCAGGTTTTAAAGAATCATGTAATCTTTTGCATAATTTTTGTTTTGTAGGATTATCAAAGTAAATCATAACATTTCTACAGAATATTACATCATATTTCCTAAACTCCCATCCTATACTTTGATTTAGGTTAAAGTATTTAAAATCAACTAAACTTTTTATATTATTATTTATTTCATAGCTTTTATCATCCACTTTTTTCATATAATTTTGAACCCAAGTTTTTGGCAATTTAGCTATTTTATCTTCTGTATAAACTCCATTTTTAGCCGTTCTTAAAACATTAGTCGATATATCTGATGCTGTTATAGATACTTTTGATTTTGCACCTATACCAAATACTGATGTTGCTAACATTGATATACAATAAGGCTCTTCTCCTGTAGACGATGCTGCAGACCATATTTTTATTCCTCCAACTGGAGCTTTTTTAAAATAAGGCACAAATATTTCATTTCTTAAAAACTCAAAATGTGCTTCTTCTCTCATAAAATAAGTAAAGTTAGTTGTAAGTTTTCCTACTATTATAGATGCTTGTTCTCCTGTTTTATCTCTCATTAGATTATCTATATATGATTTAAAATCATTAAATCCTAATCTTTTAACAACTATTGCAAGTCTTGTTTCTATTAATGTTTTCTTATTTTCAAGATTTATACCATAGTTGTTATACATAAATGTCTTAAGACGTATAAAATCATTATTCGTTAATTTCATTACTCATATCTCCTACAATATTCACTAATGAATCACAATCTAATATTAGTTGTATATCATTATTTATCTGACTTATTCCATTTACAAAACTTTCTTTTAAATCATTTTTTTCTTTTGTAGATTCCATTATTTGTTTAGGTGGTATTGTTAATACTTCATTTACTGCATCAACAATTAATCCTATTTTATTTGCTTCATTTTCGATTATAATTATACAAGTTCTTTCACTATATTCAATAGGTTCCATGCCAAACCTCATTCTTGCGTCCATTACAGGTATAATTGTACTTCTTAAGTTGATTATACCCTTCATGTATTCTGGTAAGAATGGTACCTTAGTTATTGGTAAAATTTCAATTATTTCTGTAATATATTTAGATGATAATGCATATTTTTGGTTATTTATCACAAATACCATATATAAATCATCAATTTTGCTATCTAAAATTTCCTCATTATTATTCATAAACTGATACACCTCTTCTAAATAAATTTTTCATTCTTGCCCACACTCTTTATTTTTAGTTTATTAGTAGTTGTATCAAATATAATAGTTCTTCCGCAAGAACCTAGTACATCTGAGGATATAATAGGTATTCTTAACTTAAATAGAGTTTCTTTGCATACTTTTACATTCTTTTCACCAATTGTAAGAGTATTATTATAATTATTAAAGTTAAACATGTGTGCTCCACCTGCCATTTTTGCCTTCATAAATCTTGGATTTGCACCTTTTTTTCTTAATTCTTCATATAAAAGTGTTATTCCTGTATCAGCAAATTTTGCTCTATTTGTTAAAGTCCTTTCTGATTTTGATTCAGATAATAAAATATGTACAAGTCCTGCTATTTTATTTATCTCATCATATATAACAACTCCACAACAAGAACCTAACCCAACTGTCATTATTTGATCTGGTGATTTTATAATTTTATAATCTGCTATTCCTACGTTTGCAACTGCCATTAAATCTACCTATACTTCAAATCCTAATTTAGATAATAATGTGTTACAAGATTCTACTTTAGGTATAAAGTAATACTTTCCTTCTATCTCTCTATCTAAAGTAAAGAATTCTGTTTCTATACATAATATAGAATCTGATTCACCACCATATAATGAAGCTGGTAAGTTCATTATTGCCATAACCATATCTACACTAAAGTATGGTATTGATTGGTCTATTGTTAATCCAGTCATATCTGACATTGCAGTTAAATAAGTTCCACAAAGTATATTGCATATTTCTCCTACAGAGTTTAATTCTTTGTAAAGTTCTTCGTAATTTTCTTTATCACACTCTATTTTTCTACCTAATAATCTTGATAATAAAGTAAGTGTTGAATCAACGTCCATTATTACCATTATAAAACCTTCTAAATCTCCTGATATTTGTAATACAGTTCCAACAACAAGTTCTTCTGGTGAACTATAACTGTTAGTTATATCTGAAAATTCTCTTAAATCACTGTTAGGTATTCCTATGTCTACTATTTCATTTAGCATTTGAGCTAATGATGTAGATGCATTGCCCGAACCTATATTACTAATTTCACGAAATACATTTAACTTTTCTTGTTCAAAATTCATAGGTATGTTCCTTCCCTCTCTAAGTTTTATTAAGTTTATATCGTTCTAAATTTATCTACTATCAAATTTGGAATAGCTTCTAAAGGAACTTCTTTAAGAACAGCACCGATATTTTTAGCTGCCATAGGCATACCATAAACAACGCATGTTTCTTTATTTTGACCGATTGTGTATCCCCCTGCATTTTTTATATATAATAATCCTTTAGCGCCATCATTTCCCATACCTGTTAGTATTGTTGCAATAGAATTATTTTTTGCATGTATCGCTACTGATTCAAATAAGTAATCTACTGATGGACAATGTCCACTTACTTTTTCAGCTTTTTTTATATCTAAGATATACTTGTTATTTTCTCTTACTATTCCCATTTGATATCCACCTGGTGCAATATATGCATGTCCAGTTAAAACTACATCTCCATGTTTACCTTCAACGACCTTTATGCTACATTCTTTATCAAGTCTTTGTGCATATTTTTTTGTAAATATTGGGGGCATATGTTGAGTTATAACTATGCCAGGTAATCCTAATGGCAACTCTCTTAAAACGTGTCTTATTGCATCTACTCCACCCATAGATGCACCTATTGCTATTATATTTTTACTATTATAACTAACATTATTTTTTATAATGTTAGTCTTTTTAAGTTCTGTATTAGAACAGCTATCATCATAAAATCCTGATGCATTTATTATTTTTTGAACCAAAGTTTCATTAAAATTACGCATAGTTTTTGCAGTTGGCTTTTCGATAAAATCAACTGCTCCCGCTGCAATTGCATTACTTTCATTAATACTACTACCACTAATTGCAATAGTTGGTATAAATCTTTTATTCTTTAATATATTTAAAAATTCAATTCCATCAAGTCCCGGCATCATTATATCTAGTATTAATACATCTGGATTAAACTCTACAATAACATCCCTAGCTTCATATGGATCTTTAGCCATACCAACAACTTCTATATGAGGGTGGTCTTTAAGTTGATTAAATAAAACTCTTCTAAATATTCCTGAGTCATCAACTATTACTACTTTTATTTTTCTATTAATTTTCATAGTATATCTCCTATAAAAGTATTATCTAGTTATTATTGAGTTAACATCAAATATTAAGCTTATAGATCCATCCTCTAATATAAAACATCCTGACATATATGATTGAACTTTTTCAAATTGAGTTAATAATTGAGGTATTGGTTTTATAACAACATTTTGTTGGCCTATTATTTTATCTACAATTATGCATATATTTCCTATTTCAGACTCAACTAATATCATTATTCCTTCGTTTTTATCTTTAGATTCAATTCCTAATATGTCTGCTAATCTATGAATTTTATAGCAATTGCCTCTAACAATGCTATGTTCTTCACCATTAGGATTTTTTACAATTTCATAAGACCCGCTTCTAAATACTTCTTTTATATTAAGAGATGGTATTATATATATTTCATTTCCTATTTCAACTTTCATTCCATCTATTATAGCCAATGTTAATGGTATACGAATTATGAACATAGTGCCTTTTCCGCTCTCACTATCAATTGTTATAGAACCTCTTAATTTTTTTATGTTAGTATGAACTACATCCATCCCTACTCCACGACCAGAGTATTCTGTAACAGCTTCTTTAGTTGAAAATCCTGGAGCCATTATAAAGTTGTATGCTTCTTTATCTGATATCTCTTCTAATCTCTTAGTTGTAATTCCCTTTTCTATAGCTTTTTTTACAATAGCTTCTTTGTTTAAACCTCTACCGTCATCCTTTATAACTATTACAACATCTCCACCTGTATTTTTAGCTTCTAGTGTTACTGTTGCTTTTTCAGGCTTTCCAGCTGCCTTTCTTTCCTCTGGCATTTCAACACCATGGTCCATACTATTTCTAATCATGTGCATAAGTGGATCTGATATGTTTTCAAGTATAGTTTTATCTACTTCTGTTTGTTCTCCTATAAGTTCTAAGTCTACTATTTTGCCAGTTTTTTTACTCATATCCCTTACTACTCTTTGCATCTTAGTAAATGTAGATGATATAGGTACCATACGGATAGACATAACTACATCTTGTAACTCAGCAGTCAATTGATGTAATCTTCTAGCTTGTTTTTCAAAGTTATCTCTATCAAAGTTTTCAAGTTGAGATTGTTTTTCTACCATAGACTCTGTTGTTACAATCTCTCCTACTAAATTCATTAACATATCAATTTTATTTATGTTTACAGTAAGGAAATTATTTTTAGTTTCTTTATTAGATTTATTTTTATCTAAAGTTTTCTTTTCTTCTATTTTATTTTCCTTAACCTCTGTTTGACTTTCTTCCTTAACTACTTCTAAAACATGTGTTTCTTCTTTATTAGTAATAGTTTCTTCGATTACAGTTTCTTCTTTATTTAAATCTTCTCTTATCTCTATTTCTTCTATTTTTTCAGATACTTCTGCTTCTGCTACTTCTTCTTTATTATTTTCATTAGGTTCTTCTATTTCAAAACACTTAAGGAACATTGTTCCTTGTATAGCTTTTTCAATTGCTTCTTTGTCTATTGGATTTTCTAGAACTAGTAAAAGTCCATTTTGTGCTATTTCTCCATCACAGTCATCTTCTAAATTTTCTGGTACTGTTTTTATTGATGAATGCATTCCTTCAAGAGACATTAAAACTCCAAGTGCTCTTATAGATTCCATTCCACATCCATCTTCAAAAAATACTTTTATTTTCATTCCATTTGAATCTAAGTTAACAACTTCATCAACTGTTTCATCTACTTGTGTATTATCTGATATATTTTCTTCTATATCTGCTTTTAATAAGTTGCTTGATCTTTGATAAAGTTCTTCTATACTAGCTTGAGGAAACAACCCTTCTTGAACTTTTGATATTTCATCTTTTAAAAAGTCTATTATTGCAAGTACTACGTCAATAACTTCTTCCCACTTGCTTTGAGTAAGTTTTCTACCACTTCTTATTTCATCAAAAACATCTTCAATACTATGAGTAAGATTCATTAAACTATCATATCCCATCATAGCTGATGAGCCTTTTATAGTATGCATAGCTCTAAAGATTTCTTCTATTTCCTCTTGACTCAATTCTCCAGTATCAGATTGACCAGAAAGCAAAATTTCTTCTAATTGCTCTAGCAATTGCATATTTTCATATACATAAAACTCAGTCATAGAATCTATTCCACTCATTTTTTATCTCCTTTATTGTTAAACAAATATATTAGTTGTCTATTATATAAAAAGGAAGCATAAAAGCCTCCTTTTTACAAATAAACATTAATATGACTTTACTGTATTATATTATTCTTAATACATATCAAAATAACTTGCATCATTATTCATAAAATCCATGCTTCTTTGAGATTGGTTTCCACCTTTTACGTTAAATCCTTCAATAAGAGATTTTAACATTTGTGCTTGTCCACTTAACTCTTCACTAGCAGCTGCACTTTCTTCTGATGTTGCAGAGTTATTTTGAACTACAGCTGAAATCTGTTCTACTCCTAAAGTTACTTGAGCTATTGCTTCGGCTTGTTCATCAGATGCTTTTGCTATCATTTCAACTGAATTCATAGTTTGGTTTGTTATTTCAATTATATTTCCAAGAGATTCAGCCGTATTATTAACTATTTTAGTTCCATTTTCTACTGCTGCTATTGAATTTTCAATAAGTACTGCTGTATTTTTAGCAGCTTCAGCAGATTTAGCTGCAAGATTTCTAACTTCATCAGCAACAACAGCAAATCCTTTACCAGCACTTCCAGCTCTAGCAGCTTCAACTGCAGCATTGAGTGCTAATATATTAGTTTGGAATGCTATGTCATCTATTGTTTTTATTATTCTTCCTATTTCATTTGAAGTAAATGAAATTTCGTCCATTGCTTTAACCATTTCTTTCATTTGTTCATTACCATTTTGAACTTCATGTCCTGCGCTTATTGTTAAGCTGTTAGCATGTTGAGCATTTTCTGCTGTATTCTTTATTTTTTCTGATATCTCAGTTAAAGTTGCAGATAATTCTTGAACAGCACTTGCTTGTTCTGTTGCTCCTTGAGCTAACATTTGAGCTCCACTTGATACTTGATCTGATGCCGCTCCAACTTCTTCTGATGCTGAACTTATTTGTGACATTGTTTCACTTAAATCATTAGTTATTTTTTCTATAGAGTCTTCTATTTCTTTAAATACGCCTATAAACTCAACATTTGTAGATACATTAAAGTTTCCTGCTGCTACTTCACCTAATACATTTACTGTATCATTTATAACTTCATTTGTATTATTAGCCATTCTACGCATACTATCAGCTAAAGTTCCTAACTCATCTTTAGATTCATAAGATATAGAAACATCAAAGTCTCCTTCAGCCATTTTGTTAGCCGCATCTTCAATTTCAACTAATGGGTCTCTTAAAGTTTTTGTTATGTATATACTTATGTATGATACTCCTAATATAGCTACTATTAATAATGCTATACTTATTATTGTAGATTGCTTAGCTGTTTTATCTGCATCTGTTAAAAACTCTTCCATAATTTTATTGGCATTTTCATTTAATATTGATGCCTCTTCTATTACTTTGTTGTATGTATTTGAATATGTTGAAATAACTGATGCATCTATATCATTAACATTATTAGTAAATCCTTCTACTTGTGTTCTTGCATATAAATTTTCATATGCACTTTTATAGTTTTCTATTGCATTTTCAAGATTTTTTAAATGATCACCTATAGATGATGCTATTAATTCATTTGCACTTATTGATTTTATATTTTCTTCTATTTTATTAAATGACTCTGCTATAGTTTTATTTTCTCCAGTATGGTTGTTATCAACAAAACCACTATTTAAACATCTTGATATATTGATAATTTCCATACGAATCCCTAAAGACTCATTAACTAATTTATATGGTCCATCATACATATAATCTGTTAAATTAGCTGTATATGATAACTTTCCTAATATATATATACTTAAACCACTCGTTAAAATTAATATAGTTAAAAAAGATAATATAAGCTTTTTTCCTATTTTTAAATTTTTAAATGAATTCATTCTTTTTCCTCCCGACTCTAATGAATCTAATCTATCCTATAATTTACATTTTATTTATACGGATAAGTATTAATATAACTTTACATTTTTCGACAATTTTTTTATTTTTTACCTTATTCATTTTATATAATAAAAAAATTACTCTGAACATATAAATTGTTCAGAGCAATTTTTTTATACATTAACTTTATTAAAATATTTTTTGATAAGACTTTCAGTTATTTCCTTTATTTCATTATCATTTGGAAGAAAAATATTTCGTCTAGATTCTAAAATAAATTCAGTTTCTTTTGATATCACTTTATTTATAGATATTTTTTTGTTAACACTACCCTTTATTTCAACAATTAACTTTGAAATTTCTCCCTTCGTTATATTTTCAACTATAATATTATTTTCATCTTCTGTAAGAAGATTATTATAACTATAATACTCAAGTTCATCATTAAACATATCAATTATAGAGCCATTGGTATTTTTTATGTAATTATAGCTTATCGCCTTTACAAGTTTTATTGAAAGAA
>OGEB01001064.1_pt1 | contig 13135 bp, 9 predicted proteins | sample 1570541 | NCBI WGS metagenome assembly OGEB01 (sample SAMEA2581975, study PRJEB24529) | metagenome | biome: Human gut stool | place: China | collected 2011 | reverse complement strand
CCGGGGTGATCTTCACGCAGCCGGTGCCTTTTTCCATGTCGGCGTGTTCGTCGCCAACGATCGGAATACGACGGTTAACCAGCGGTAGAATGACATATTTGCCAATCAGGTCTTTGTAACGCGGATCTTCCGGGTTAACGGCTACACCGGTATCGCCCAGCAGGGTTTCCGGACGGGTAGTCGCAACCACCAGGTAATCTTTACCGTCTGCGGTTTTCGCACCGTCAGCCAGCGGATAGCGGATGTGCCACATCGAACCTTTCGATTCGCGGTTTTCCACTTCCAGGTCAGAGATAGCGGTGCGCAGTTTCGGGTCCCAGTTTACCAGGCGTTTGCCACGGTAAATCAGGTCTTCTTTATACAGACGAACGAAAACTTCTTTCACCGCATTGGACAGGCCTTCGTCCATCGTGAAGCGTTCACGCTCCCAGTCGACGGAGTTGCCGAGACGGCGCATCTGACGGGTAATCGTGCCGCCGGATTCCGCTTTCCATTCCCAGATTTTGTCGATGAAAGCTTCGCGGCCGTAGTCGTGACGGGTTTTACCTTCTTCTGCGGCAATCTTGCGCTCAACGACCATCTGGGTAGCGATCCCGGCGTGGTCAGTACCGACCTGCCACAGGGTGTTTTTGCCCTGCATGCGCTGATAGCGGATCATGGTATCCATGATGGTTTGCTGGAAGGCGTGACCCATATGCAAACTGCCGGTGACGTTCGGCGGCGGGATCATGATGCAGAAACTTTCCTGGCTTTCATCGCCATTAGGCTTAAAGTAGCCCTGCTTTTCCCAGTGCTCGTAAAGCGGCTGTTCGATATCTTGTGGGTTATATGTCTTTTCCATTATTTCCAGGTTGCCGTATTCAGGTTGAAACCAGCCACGCGGTAGGCTTTATAGCGTTCGCGCGCCAGTTGTTTCAGAGAATCTTCATAAGGAACGAAGTCTACCACTTCTGTGAAAGCGGTGGCAAAATCTGCAAAGCTTGTTCGCAGACTAATCAATATATCGCGCGGGCTGCTGCTGCGTTTTTGCGGCCAGGCGATCTCCACCGGCGCACCGCCGCGCGGTCCTTCTCCCGCTAAATTATGCGGAACAAAGCTTTCTGCCGGACGCGCCCACAGGGCTTCATCCAGCCGGTAAGCCTGCTTTTCATCTTCACAGGCGATGAGTACGCGCTTACCACTGCGCCAACGTTCTGCGGCAATTTCACACACCAGTTGCTCAACGGCGCTTAAGCCATCGACGGTGGTGTCATTGTCCAGAAGGTAGAACGTCGCGTTTTTCATAAATGGGGCTTCTTGTGGTGGATTTAAATACGCATCAGGTATACACCGCAGCGCCTGATGCGACGCTGTTGTGTCTTATCAGGCCTACGAGTTCAGTGCTGTGTGTAGGTCGGATAAGGCGCTCACGCCGCATCCGACAATAACAGCATTGCCTGATGCGACGCTGTTGTGTCTTATCAGGCCTACGAGTTCGGTGCTGTGTAGGTCGGATAAGGCGTTCATGCCGCATCCGACAATAACAGCATTGCCTGATGCGACGCTTGCGCGTCTTATCAGGCCTACGAGTTCAGTGCTGTGTAGGTCGGATAAGGCGTTCACGCCGCATCCGGCAATAACAGCCTTGCCTGACGCAATTACTCTTCGCCGTTAAACCCAGCGCGGTTCAACAGGAACTGTGCCAGCAACGCTACCGGACGACCGGTTGCGCCTTTTGCTTTACCAGAACGCCAGGCGGTTCCGGCGATATCCAGGTGCGCCCAGTTGTACTTACGGGTAAAGCGCGACAGGAAGCAACCTGCGGTAATCGCCCCACCAGGACGACCGCCAATGTTCGCCATATCGGCAAAATTGGACTCCAGTTGTTCCTGATACTCGTCACCCAGCGGTAAGCGCCATGCGCGGTCACCGGATTGTTCAGACGCGGCAATCAGTTCATGGGCCAGCGGATTATGGTTCGCCATCAGACCGGTAATGTGATGACCCAGCGCGATCACGCAGGCACCGGTCAGCGTCGCCACGTCAATCACCGCTTCCGGCTCAAAACGCTCAACGTAAGTTAACACGTCGCACAGTACCAGGCGGCCTTCAGCGTCAGTATTCAGCACTTCAACGGTTTGACCGGACATGGTGGTTAACACATCGCCCGGACGATAGGCTCGTCCGCCAGGCATGTTTTCGCAGCCTGCCAACACGCCGATAACGTTAATCGGCAGTTGTAGCTCCGCGACCATACGCATCACACCGTAAACCGCTGCCGCACCGCACATATCGTACTTCATCTCATCCATGCCTTCTGAAGGCTTGATCGAGATACCGCCGGAGTCGAAGGTTAAACCTTTACCCACCAGCACGATTGGGCGTGCATCTTCCGACGCGTTGCCTTTGTACTCAATCACCGACATCAGCGATTCGTTCTGCGAACCCTGACCGACCGCCAGATAGGAATGCATCCCCAGCTCTTTCATCTGCTGTTCGCCGATAACGCGGGTGATAACATTCTTGCTGTAGCTGTCAGCCAGCTGGCGCGCTTGTGAAGCGAGGTAAGCGGCGTTACAGATATTCGGCGGCATATTGCCAAGATCCTTTGCTGCTTTAATCCCGGCGGCAATCGCCAGACCGTGCTGGATCGCGCGCTCACCGCTGGTCAGTTCACGGCGGGTCGGCACGTTGAACACCATTTTACGCAGCGGACGACGCGGTTCGCTCTTGTTCGTTTTCAGCTGATCGAAACTGTAGAGCGTTTCTTTTGCCGTCTCGACAGCCTGACGCACTTTCCAGTAGTTGTTACGGCCTTTAACGTGCAGTTCAGTCAGAAAGCAGACCGCTTCCATTGAGCCAGTATCATTCAGCGTATTAATGGTTTTCTGAATAACCTGCTTGTACTGACGCTCATCCAGCTCACGTTCTTTGCCGCAACCAATAAGGAGAATTCGCTCGGAAAGTACATTCGGAACATGGTGCAGCAACAATGTCTGCCCCGGTTTTCCTTCCAGTTCGCCCCGACGTAGCAGGGCGCTGATGTACCCATCGCTGATTTTATCGAGCTGTTCTGCAATCGGAGAAAGGCGACGTGGTTCGAAGACGCCCACGACGATGCAGGCACTCCGCTGTTTCTCCGGGCTACCGCTTTTTACACTAAACTCCATGCACTACGCTCCTGAATCTTAAAGACAACGGCGGTGGCTACAGATAGAATTGCAAGCTTTCGTAACTCATGTCCGCTGTTGCGATGACTTCGTGTTAATCTTAACGTTATTACGGCATTGGCACGTCAGAACAAAATCTGAGAGGTGAATCCGTTGAGTATAATTATCTTAGCGACGATTTCGACGACTCAAGAGAATAAATGACGTTTAAGCCATGAAACAAGCTAAAATCCTGCAAAAGACGAGTTTTTACGGGCGTATTTAAAGTGATAATCATAAGATATCTGGTGCGGGAGACGCTCAAAAGCCAGCTGGCGATACTCTTCATCTTGCTTTTGATCTTCTTCTGTCAAAAGTTAGTGAGGATCCTCGGCGCAGCGGTTGACGGCGATATTCCGGCGAATCTGGTGCTCTCCCTTCTCGGGTTGGGCGTGCCGGAAATGGCGCAGCTTATCCTGCCATTAAGCCTGTTCCTCGGGCTGCTGATGACGCTGGGCAAACTGTATACCGAAAGTGAAATTACGGTAATGCATGCCTGCGGCCTGAGCAAAGCGGTTCTGGTGAAAGCGGCAATGATCCTTGCGGTATTCACGGCAATCGTCGCGGCGGTTAACGTGATGTGGGCGGGACCGTGGTCATCGCGTCATCAGGATGAAGTGTTAGCAGAAGCGAAAGCGAACCCTGGCATGGCGGCGCTGGCGCAAGGGCAATTCCAGCAAGCGACTAATGGCAGCTCGGTGCTGTTCATCGAAAGCGTTGACGGCAGCGATTTCAAAGATGTGTTCCTCGCGCAAATTCGACCAAAAGGTAATGCACGTCCTTCTGTGGTGGTGGCCGATTCCGGACATTTAACCCAGCTGCGCGACGGCTCCCAGGTCGTCACTCTCAACCAGGGAACGCGCTTCGAAGGCACTGCACTGTTACGTGATTTCCGCATTACGGATTTCCAGGATTATCAGGCGATCATTGGTCACCAGGCGGTGGCGCTCGACCCGAACGATACCGACCAGATGGACATGTGCACATTGTGGAACACTGACACCGATCGTGCTCGCGCAGAACTGAACTGGCGTATCACGTTGGTATTCACCGTGTTTATGATGGCACTTATGGTCGTACCGCTGAGCGTGGTTAACCCACGTCAGGGACGCGTACTGTCGATGCTGCCAGCCATGCTGCTGTATCTGTTGTTCTTCCTGATCCAGACCTCCCTGAAATCGAACGGCGGTAAAGGTAAGCTGGACCCGACGCTGTGGATGTGGACCGTTAACCTGATTTATCTGGCTTTGGCGATTGTTCTCAACCTTTGGGACACCGTGCCGGTCCGCCGCCTGCGCGCCAGTTTTTCGCGTAAAGGAGCGGTGTGATGCAACCTTTTGGCGTACTTGACCGCTATATCGGTAAAACTATTTTCACCACCATCATGATGACGCTGTTCATGCTGGTGTCGCTGTCGGGCATTATCAAATTTGTCGATCAGTTGAAAAAAGCCGGGCAGGGGAGTTACGACGCGTTAGGCGCAGGAATGTATACCTTGCTGAGCGTGCCGAAAGATGTGCAAATCTTCTTCCCGATGGCGGCTCTGCTTGGGGCGTTGCTTGGTCTTGGGATGCTGGCGCAGCGCAGCGAACTGGTGGTGATGCAGGCTTCTGGTTTTACCCGTATGCAGGTGGCGCTGTCGGTGATGAAAACCGCCATTCCGCTGGTCTTGCTGACGATGGCGATTGGCGAATGGGTCGCGCCGCAGGGCGAGCAGATGGCGCGTAACTACCGTGCGCAGGCGATGTACGGCGGCTCGTTGCTCTCTACCCAGCAAGGTTTATGGGCGAAAGATGGCAACAACTTCGTCTACATTGAGCGGGTTAAAGGTGACGAAGAGTTAGGTGGCATCAGTATTTATGCCTTTAACGAGAATCGTCGTCTGCAATCCGTACGCTATGCCGCTACCGCGAAGTTTGACCCGGAACATAAAGTCTGGCGTCTGTCGCAGGTTGATGAATCTGATCTGACCAATCCGAAACAGATCACCGGTTCGCAGACGGTGAGCGGCACCTGGAAAACCAACCTCACGCCAGACAAACTGGGCGTGGTGGCGCTGGACCCGGATGCACTCTCCATCAGTGGTTTGCACAACTACGTGAAGTATCTGAAGTCGAGCGGTCAGGATGCCGGGCGTTATCAGCTCAACATGTGGAGCAAAATCTTCCAGCCGCTATCCGTGGCGGTGATGATGCTGATGGCGCTGTCGTTCATCTTTGGCCCACTGCGTAGCGTACCGATGGGCGTGCGTGTGGTCACCGGTATTAGCTTCGGTTTTGTCTTCTACGTACTGGACCAGATCTTCGGCCCGCTGACGTTGGTTTATGGCATCCCGCCGATCATCGGCGCACTGTTGCCAAGCGCTAGCTTCTTCTTAATCAGCCTGTGGCTGTTAATGAGAAAATCGTAACCGAATGAACGAATAAAGGGAGCGAAAGCTCCCTTTATTATTGTTAGCATAGTGTGCTTCGTTCATTTATGAAAAATCATTAAAATTCAATATATTGCAGTGGTGTGGGCATAATAAGACGCGCCAGCGTCGCATCAGGCAAAGACAAATCGCACCTGGCTTACCTTTTTCTCCCCCCCAGCAAACTCCCCAACATTCCACGCACAATCTGATTCGTCACCTGGCGGGCGGCGCTTTTCGCCATTGTTTGCACAACACCATCTTTCTTCCCGCCGCGTGGTCCGGTAGTGCCGAACAAAATATCCTTCAATCCACCAAGAATGCCGTCATCTACCGCTATCTCTTTCCCTTTCGCTGGAGGATTATTTTGCTGTTCAATACTCGCCTGTACGCCTTTTTGCAACATCTCATAGGCGGATTCCCGGTCCACGTCATCCTCGTACTTGCCATACACCGGGGAGTGGTTAATCAAGCCATTGCGCTCATCTTCCGTCACCGGTCCCATCCGCGAACAAGGCGCAATCACCATCGCCCGTTCCACCACAGAAGGACTTCCTTTTGCATCGAGAAACGAGATTAACGCCTCGCCGGTCCCCAGTTCCTGGATTGCCTTTTCCGTATCAAATGCAGGGGTGGGGCGCATGGTTTGCGCCGCAGCTTTTACCGCTTTCTGATCTTTGGGCGTAAAAGCACGCAAAGCGTGTTGAACGCGATTACCGAGCTGGCCGAGCACATTATCCGGAATATCAGACGGGTTTTGCGAAACGAACCAGACGCCCACGCCTTTTGAGCGAATAAGCCTTATCACCTGCTCAATCTTATCCAGCAGTACCTGCGGTGCATCGTTAAACAGCAGATGTGCCTCGTCGAAGAAAAACACCAGTTTTGGTTTCTCCAGATCGCCCGCTTCCGGCAATTGTTCATACAACTCTGAAATCATCCACAGCAGGCTGGCGGCGTACAGTTTCGGCATCTGATAAAGCTTCTCGGCGCTGAGGATATTAATAACGCCTTTACCGTTGGCATCGGTGCGCATCCAGTCTTTGATATCCAGCATCGGCTCACCAAAGAAGTGTGCTGCGCCTTGCTGTTCCAGCGACAACAGCCCGCGCTGGATGGCACCAACCGATGCGCTACTGATATTTCCGTACTGATTCTGGAAAGATTTGGCGTTATCGCCGATGTACTGGGTAATCGCCCGCAGATCTTTAAAGTCGAGCAGTAACAGCCCCTGATCGTCAGCAATGCGGAAAATGATATCCAGCACGCCAGATTGCACATCGTTGAGATTCAACAGCCGCGCCAGCAACAGCGGCCCCAGATCCGAAACCGTCGCCCGCACCGGATGGCCTTTCTCGCCAAAGATATCCCACACCACCACCGGATTAGCATGCGGTTGCCAGTCATTTACGCCGATATTTTTAAGCCTTGCGAGCAGTTTTTCCGACGCCGTTCCTGCCTGCGCGATACCGGTCAGATCGCCTTTCACATCGGCCATAAACACCGGCACGCCGATTTCCGATAGAGACTCCGCCAGTTTTTGCAGCGTGACAGTTTTACCCGTCCCCGTTGCGCCAGTAATCAGCCCGTGACGGTTAGCCATTCCCGGCAGTAAAAACAGTTCTGTGTCCGGCGTGCGGGCAATTAACAGGGGTTCGCTCATGAGATTTCCTCCAGTTTCCTGCCTGGAGTATAGGCAACGGCTGTGCACTCTTCACCGCTAAATTCAGCAGATTGCGAGACGCCTTCCAAAGAGATTTAAGTGCCGGGCGACAGGCTCCCGGCAAAGGGATCAGAAGTCGGCTTTCAGGACCACGCGGTAGCGCGCTTTACCATCGCGTACATGCTGGATGGCGTCGTTAATTTTCGACATCGGGAACAATTCGGTAGTCGGCGCAACCTTGCTGCGGGCGGCAAAGCGCATCAGCTTACGCAACTCATAAGGCGTGCCGGTAGCAGAACCAGAGACGCTGCGGTCGCCCGCAATTAACGTAAAGGCCGGAACAGACAGCGGCGTGAGAACCGCACCGACCGTATGGAAATTACCGCCATAGGTCAGCGCCTCAAAATAAGGCTGCCAGTCGAGGCTGACGTTCACAGTATTGATAATGAGATCAAACTGCCCCGACAGGGCTTTCAGTGCCTGCGGATCGCGGCTATTCACCACTTTATCGGCACCCATCGCCAGTACTTCCTGCTCTTTCGCCGGATTCGAACTAAAGGCTGTCACCTCGCATCCCATTGCGTGCAGAAGTTTTATAGCGATATGCCCCAGCCCGCCAATACCAATTACCCCAACGCGGCTGGTAGCAGTGATATGGTGCATCAACAGTGGTTTAAAGACCGTGATACCGCCGCACAACAGCGGCCCGGCGGACTCGATATCAATATTTTCTGGCAGTGGAATCACCCATTGCCAGTCCGCACGCAACTTCTCGGCAAAGCCACCGCGATTCATAATCGTCGGCACCGCACCTTGCTCGCAGTTGATCTGATTACCGCTAATACAGGTGTCGCAGTGACCACAGCTACGCGCCGTCCAGCCAATCCCGACACGCTGACCGACCTGCAAACCTTTATCCTGCGCGGCGCTCCCGAGTGCCACCACGCGCCCAATCACCTCATGCCCGGCAACCAGCGGATATTGTGAAAATCCCCATTCGTTATCGATCATCGACAGATCGGAATGACAAATCCCGCAGTAATCCACCTGCACTTCAACATCTTGTGGCTTCAGCTCACCGGGATCGTACTCATAAACTTCCAGTTCGCCGCCCGCTTCTTTTGCGGCATAGCTTTTTATCATCGACATTTTTGGGTCCTTCTCTGGTGTTGTTTGGGAAGTGTAGAGCATGGCAGGGCGGGGTGCCTGGAGTGTGACAAAGGTTACATATCGCTGAGTGTAATGCTGAAAATTTCAGCACTTAGCGAGGTGGGTGCAAGCTGGCGCTTGCATGGTGGCGTGCGACAGGTATAATCCACAACGTTTTCCGCATACCTCTTCAGTGCCGAAGTGGCGAAATCGGTAGACGCAGTTGATTCAAAATCAACCGTAGAAATACGTGCCGGTTCGAGTCCGGCCTTCGGCACCAAGTCTTATCTAAGTCGTTGTTTTAAAACAATTTAATCCATAATTTTGCTTGAAATCGCGTAGCCCCTCTTACAAAAGGGTATACGAGGCGATGTCTCAGCGATATAAACTCTATCGTCGAACCAGCGGCATTTATGTTGTCCGCATTAGCATTCCCCAACGTTTTCGTCGATACGCAGGACAGTGTGAGATTCACACTTCAACAGGCACTCACGATCTTCATGAAGCAAAGCAGAAGTCCGCGCTCCTGTTGGCGGTCTGGTATCAGACCTTACAAGAGTATGAACAATTGGATTATCGAACTTTAAGTGACTGCGCCCCGCTGCTTGCTGGTGAGGGTATGATCTCGCTTTCTAACTTTGCTCAGTCAGTTGAGTTGCCTGTTGCGCAATTAATACAGGCGGTGATGAACCGTAATCTGCCCGTATTCTGGCTGGCGACGGGGCAGGCTGGCTTTTATGTTGCAGCGCTCTCTGAGGCTGAGCTAGACCCGCTTGATGGCAGTTACGTTCTTAATTATGGCGAAGAGAAGGGTATCGAGGGGGTTGCTAAAGGCTATCTGCAACTCACTGCGCAACCAGCACATTTACGTAACATTATTAGCGACGGTTATTCAGAAGCTTCGGTGTTCAAAACTGCCGGAAGCGACGCTAAAGGCGGTTGGTTTTTCACCTCCGGTTGGCCGGTAATTAAACCCGATACGCTTTTGATCAATAAAGTCCATGCAGAAAGCCTAAGGCTTGATTGGCTGGCTAAGACCACGCCTCCAGTCGCTAGTGTTCATCCTACCGTGCCTCTTGCCGCTCCTGCCCCTACTATCGATAACGAGTATGTTAATCGAAAGTATTACACTAAGAATCTGTCGTGGTTATGCTCTGAATATCTAAAGCATCGGCGCAAGGGCAAGGTATCGGAGTCGGCTATAAGTGATATCCGTAACTATTTCAGCTTTATGATCGAAGCGATGGGTGACATTCAGTTGGAAGATTTTGATCGCGATTTCCTCCGGGCTTATGAGAGCAAACTGCGCACGATCCCAGCAAACCGTAATTTAGTCAAAGCTAAATATGGAGTGAAAACGCTGGATCAGTTAATCGCCAAAGCGGCAGAATGCGGCGATAAATTGATGACTGAGGAATCTGTTAGGAAGTATATCAACGGCATTTATGGTGCAATGAAGTGGGCTGTTGCTGACGGTAAGCTACTGAAATCGCCATGCGAAAACTTTTTTCCATCCGATGATAAAGATGAGCGAGATCAGGATCACACTGACATATTTGAACCGCATGAAATTAAAGCGATTTTTTCGTTACCGTGGTTTGAGGCTGGAACTGTTGAACGCAATGCGCAAGGGCGATTCCATCAATATTGCCCGTTTAACTATTGGGCACCTTTGCTGGGCTTGATGACGGGGGCGCGAGTTAATGAAATCGCTCAGTTACTGCTGAGTGATGTTCTGGCAGACGACGGCGTCTATTATTTGAACCTTGAAAGCGATAATGAAAGCGGAAAGAAACTCAAAAATGCTAATGCTCGCCGCAAGATTCCGCTCCATTCAAAGCTGATTAGTCTCGGTTTCATCGACTACGTGAACGCCTTAAAAGATGCAGGGTATACCCGTCTCTTCCCGGAGCTTAAACCACATAAAACAAAAGGCTATGGTAGGCCAGTTTCCGCATGGTTCAATGAATCGTTGCTTGCGGGGCGGTTGAAACTCGAGAGGAACAGAAGCAAATCTTTCCATTCTTTTCGCCACTCAGTTTCGACTTTGCTCAAGGAGAAGGGCGTTAGCTCAGAATTACGAGCGCAGCTACTTGGGCATGTGCGCGGCGAAACTGAAACGGAAGTGCGATATAGCAAAGACCTCAAACCAATTCATATGATTGAAGTCGTGGAGAAAATTGATTTTTCGTTACCTGATATAGCGGAATTCAACATTCCTGACGGGCTGGATGCTGTCAGAGATGCGTTGCGAAGAAAGCGTGGCAAACAAACAGGTTGAATCAGTTACTATTCAGTTGAGTGATGCTTGAATGCGCTGGGACGCTTCCTGGCGCGTTTTTTATTAAGGGTGGTGGATTTCATAGTGCTGAATTTGGAGACGCTCAAAACACGTTTGGTGAAACTTGATGACCTACGATTGCACCCGCAGCCCTTCTACGCTTTCTGATGGTAGATTTATCACTGTTTTAATGCTGGCCTCTATGTTGCCAATGATGTCTTCGCGCGGGCCGCTGCGCCAGTCATCGCTTGCGTAAAAAGCGTCGAGAACCGTAGTCATGCTTTTAGGGCTGACAAAGGCGCGAATCAGGTAATAGCAGTCCGGGTCATGCAGAGAGTTACCAAACGAAACAACATCGATCCCGTGGCGTTGGTGTAGGGGAACACTGATTTCCTGCATAATGGCGTGAAAAGCGGCACCGCTGCCTTTGCGTAAGGTGTATTGCAGTATCTCGACGGTTCTCAAAGCATTATCTCCGCGTCGCCTCTGGACGGCTCCCTTGTTGATAGCAATAAAGTAAACCGGACTGGGCCATGAAGCTACTGCTAATCAGACAGTCATCCGTAAGCAAAAGCTGCGATATGCGGTTCAAACGCGCTGTAAGGCTCTCTGGCGAGTGTTTTAAAGAAGGTAGTCGAAATCATGGTGCAGAATTCGCGGCGCTCTCATAGAGTGACTGGCGAAGCCAGTTGAAACAAGCGTAGCGGAGTTCGAGCAATCAATGAGAAATCTGGGCGAGCTTTAAGCTTTACCGCGCTTCTTAACTTTTGAGTCTGTTTGGCTCTATAAGGATAAGCCTGCCGCCGTGGAAATTTTCGGACGCTATGCCTGAGAGGGGCGCTTCCAAACCTAGGGCATCCACTTTTTCGCTCCCAACTTATCTGGCTGCATTTACACCGCGAACACGTTGAACGTTAGCAGCTTCTGGTTCGTATTTGGTTGTTACGCAGGAGAGGTAAAAACGGCAGGTTTACTTTTGACGGCAACGCCATAAGACACCAAACAGCAGAGAAGTGTAATTGTTAAAAATGTTAAAACATAACTTGTTCTTTAAGATGTAAACCCTTCCTCGGGGGGGAAGCCGGACATATCAACCATAAGGCCATCTGAGAAGATAGCCTGTAGGTTGCTCGGTTCCCCTTGCCAGATGAAGATCAAGTCTTCCTCGTGGTGTGACGACCTTTCTTGAAAGATGCATTATGCGCAAAAGAAGCTACTCAAGAATCCGCCGATAGCTACTTTCACCCTCTGCTTGGCTGCATCAAACGCTTGCGCGCCCTACCTACCACAATCAACGTTACGCAGAGTTCCCATCCTGACGTCTTCCGCTAAACAGCGGTGATCTCCACCTACCCGGACCGGTTTACCGCATGAGGTAGGTGTCAGGAGAGAAGCTAGCACACCATCATTTTAAAGAAAAGTCATATATATCATATGGCTGCGTTCATATTCTGAACGCAGTTATCGATGTTAACCTAAAGGTATGAGAACACTGTCGTTTTTCATATACAAAGGGTGCTTCGGCTCACCTGTAGCGTTTAAGACGAAGCACATTGTGCTCTCTGGCAATAGCTGTCGGACGGTCGTTGAGCGTTTGAGGTGTCTTCCTTCATTTCCCCATGCGGCGACAACCAGTCCGGCACCGCTAACAAGACGTATCAAGTGGCTATCGTTATCTTTGCCAATGGGATCAGACGCTTTCATCATTTCATGTCGCTGGGTGTGAACGAATGCGAACAGGTTGGCCATGTATACGCCACCGTAGCCCCAGCTTTTGGCAAACGATATGCAGCGGCTCAAGGTGCGATCATCCTTCTCAGCATCGGCGTATGAAGGGTTTAGCCCTATGAAAAGGGCATATGGTTTTGATTCGTCCCAGACTCGTGATAACGAGTAGCGATATTGACCGCACGGTGAAAAATCGCGTCTTTAATCATTTCGGTTGTCCTTATGAAGTGATGGTTTCAGCCTAACATGTCTTTATCCGTTTTAAGCGCCAACAAACGACCGTTTTCTGGCACCTCCCAATCGCACGCTTTCACACTGTTGGAAAAATAGCCTTGGCTTTTCTGGCAGGCCATCCTAATGTTGGCCTCGTTTTCTGGCAGGGGTCAGATGGGGAGATAACAATGGCAACTTTTGGCTACGGACGTGTTTCGACATCGCAGCAGGATACTGAGAACCAACGGCTGGAGCTTGGGCAGGCTGGGTGGCAAATTGATTACTGGTTTGCCGATGTTGTTAGCGGGAAGGTTCCGGCAATGCAACGTAAAGCATTTTCTGAAATGCTCAATAAAATCCGCGATGGTGAAACGTTGGTGGTAGCGAAGCTTGATCGTCTGGGGCGTGATGCGATTGACGTCTTGCAAACGGTAAGGGCGCTGGCTGACTGAACCGCCCCGGGTTTCCTGGAGAGTATTTTATCTGTGAACTCAGGCTGCCAG
>OGEB01001051.1_pt1 | contig 13399 bp, 10 predicted proteins | sample 1570541 | NCBI WGS metagenome assembly OGEB01 (sample SAMEA2581975, study PRJEB24529) | metagenome | biome: Human gut stool | place: China | collected 2011 | reverse complement strand
CACGTGATTTGTAATCTCGGGGTCGTTGGTTCGAATCCGACAAGAGGCTCAGAAAGACAAAAGGAATGGAGTAAGTCTTCATTCCTTTTTTTATTTATAATCATCCAGCTAATTTTTTCTTCATGAAGGAAACAAATATTGCAACTGCATCTTTACCACAGCAATGTCGCCCGGCCGTAAAAGAACTTTTAAAGGAAATATATGGCTATACTGATTTTCGTGATTTTGAAGTCTATAATGATTTGTCTTCCGGCAAAGATAAACTAAAAATTTCCCAAGGACAATTGATAGAAGAGGTTATTGAAGAGTCTGAAAAGTCGATGAAGACGGATTCGGTTTATAATTTCTTGTTGACAGCGCCAACGGGAGCCGGTAAATCTTTATTGTTCCAGCTTCCTGCCATTTATTTGGGACAAGAATATAAGTTACTTACAATTGTGATTTCTCCTTTGAAGGCTTTGATTGTTGATCAAGTGGAAAATCTGCGTGATTTGGGATATGAAAAGGTGTCTTATGCATCTTCCGATCTTTCACCTGAAGAAAAAAATGAGGCATACCGTCAGGTGCGCGAGGGAGAGACGGATTTATTTTATCTTTCTCCCGAATTATTGTTGGCTTATGATATTAAACATTTTATAGGTGACCGTCGGATAGGATTGATTGTGGTGGATGAGGCACATACGGTAACTACATGGGGGAAGGAATTCCGTGTGGATTATTGGTTCCTGGGTCGTCACTTGGATAATTTGAAGAAGAACTTGGGCTATGCTTTTCCGGTTTTTGCATTGACTGCAACTGCCGTTTGGAATCCTCGCGGGGGGAATGATATGGTTTTTGAAACCATCCGCTCTTTGCGTATAGACCCTTGCAGACTGTTTGTGGGAACAGTGAAGCGCGAAAATATCGGCTTTGATATTCGTTTGCTTACTATTGAAGAAGATGAGAATTATGATAAGGCGAAACAACGTGTCATTATCGGACGTACCGATGATTTTCTGGATGAACATAAAACTATCATGTATTATCCTTTTGCCGGCAGCATAGACACCCGGATTAAAATGTGGGTGCGTTCTACTAACTGGCGATTGGTGTCTTCTTATTATGGAAAGAAGGACAAGGCTCAGAAGGCAGCGATTGTTGAAGCTTTTAAGGAAGGTGACAAACGGATGATTATTGCGACAAAAGCATTCGGTATGGGTATTGACATCAGTGATATTGACCGGGTGTATCATGTGGCTCCTTCGAGTACATTTGTTGACTATATTCAGGAGATAGGACGTGCGGCACGTGATAAAAGTATTAAAGGTATTGCGGCCACCGACTTTCATGAACGAGATTTCTATTTTATGAAACGCTTACACTCTGCCGGAGCCATTACGCAAAATCAGTTGGGGATGATTTTGAAGAAGCTTTGGGAAATCTATTTGATGAAGGGCAAAAGCAAGGAGATGCAAGTGTCTTTGTCGGATTTTGAGTTTGCAGTGAAACTTCCTCGTAAGCAGAACAAGTTGGAATATGAATCGGATTTGGGACAAGTGATAAAAACGGCTTTGTTATGGATAGAGGAAGATTTATCCAGCCGTTTTGGAGGACAGCCCATTGAGATAAATTCCCGAACCCTCTTTACAGATGGATATGTACAGGAAAAAACAGGGGATACTGCTTTCAGGGAAACGTATAAAAAGTTTATGACTCCCGTGGTCGGTGCGGAAGGTATTTATAAGGTATCTTTTGAAGCATTGTGGGAAAGCTGTTTCTCGGAAATGGGTTATCGGGAGTTTAAGCGCGATTTATATAATGGTAATTTGTTTGAAGGAGTCCGTGCGGCGGCTGTCGGCAAACATGAGGTATTGCTGAAAGAAGATGCAGGAGATATATGCACAAAACTGGCGAGTCTGCTGAAACGGTTGAAAGATTTGCTGACTGTTAGTTTGTATGGCAATAAGGGCAAGTTTGAAGAAGATGATTTGCGCAGTATCTTTGCCGAATATGATATGGATGTTCCTTCGGCAAAACGTTTCCTTTCTTCTTTGCTGGAATCGAGAGTGGAGGAGGGAAGAAGCGTCAGCTATATCAGTAGCACGAAGAAAAAGGATGAAGACAAGTTGGTTTTTACTGTTACCCGAGGCTTTGACTTGTTGCTCTCACGTTATCAGAAGCTCTGCTCTCAGCGTATTACAGGAGTGAAAGGAGATTTGTTGCTGTTTTACACCACGCCTTTTTCAGACCTAAACATGCTTCTCAATCTTTTGTCAATGCTCAATGTGGTCGATTTTACTGTCGAAGGTGGTGTGCCTTCGGTAGAGGTGACTGTTAATATGCCTGAAGTGCTGGAGAAAGAGGTGACATCGGAAGCTTATAAAAACTTCGTGCTTGAAAATAATGAAAAGATATTCCTTGAACAGATAGAGCTGTTCCAATTGTTTTTTGGTAATACTTCCTTGGATGATGAGCAGAGATGGGAGTTTATAGAAGACTATTTCACGGGAATGAATGTGGAAGAAATGAAGAAAAAATATAGCCCCTTGGGATAGGACTAAAAGGGAGTGTGTTAAAACTAAACCGGGCTATCCCATCGTCAGGCTGTAGGGGCAGCATTATCCATGTTTTGACACACTCCCGAAATGCTATGTCAGGCGGTGACTTTACATGCCTTCTTATACTTTGAAATCATGTGCAATTTTCTTGTATCCGTAAACGGCACGGCTTCCCAATTCTTCTTCTATGCGTAGCAGTTGGTTGTATTTGGCCATACGGTCACTGCGACTTAATGAACCGGTCTTGATTTGTCCGCTGTTGGTAGCAACGGCGATGTCGGCAATAGTCGCATCCTCCGTCTCACCCGAACGGTGACTGGTAACAGTGGTATAGCCATTACGTTGAGCCATTTCGATGGCGTCCAATGTTTCGGTCAGCGAACCGATTTGGTTTACTTTAATCAGAATAGAATTGGCACAACCTTCGCTGATTCCTTTCTCCAGGAATTTCACGTTTGTTACGAACAGGTCATCACCTACCAGTTGACAGCGATTTCCAAGACGTTCGGTCAGCATACGCCAGCCTTCCCAGTCATTTTCTGCCATACCGTCTTCAATGGAGTCGATAGGATAATCCCAACACAGTTTTTCCAGATAAGCCACTTGCTCTGATGCAGTACGCTTTTCACCTTTTGTTCCTTCAAATTTCGTATAATCATAGATTCCATCATGGTAGAACTCTGAAGAAGCGCAGTCCAAACCGATAGTGATGTGTTTGAATGGCTCATAACCGGCTGCTTCAATGGCTGCCAAAATGCAATTCAATGCATCCTCGGTTCCATCCAACACAGGAGCGAAACCTCCTTCGTCGCCAACAGCAGTGCTCAGTCCGCGCTTCTTTAATACGGTTTTCAGTGCGTGGAAAACTTCTGCTCCCATGCGCAATGCTTCGTGAAATGATTTGGCACCGACAGGGCGAATCATAAATTCCTGAAAAGCGATGGGAGAATCGGAATGCGAACCTCCGTTGATGATATTCATCATGGGCACGGGCAATACGTACGTGTTTGTTCCTCCTATATATCTATATAAAGGTATATCCAGATAATTTGCCGCTGCCTTTGCCACAGCCAGTGATACGCCCAGAATGGCATTGGCTCCGAGTTTGGACTTAGTGGGGGTACCGTCTAAAGCCAGCATAGCCATATCAATGCCGCGTTGGTCTGATGAGTCCATGCCGGTCAATGCCGGAGCAATGATATTATTAATGTTGTCTATGGCTTTCAGAACTCCTTTTCCTCCATAACGGGTCTTGTCTCCGTCGCGTAATTCCAAAGCTTCATGTTCACCAGTGGATGCACCCGACGGAACAGATGCACGTCCCATGATACCGGATTCTAATGTTACGTCTACTTCTACAGTGGGGTTGCCACGTGAGTCAAGAATCTCTCTTCCTTTAATCTTTGCTATTTTCATATTGATTCTAAAATTTAATTGGGTGGTTTTATGATAATAACAAAAAAGGAAGAGATTTTGTTCTATTCACTCATCCAAACTCCGAGCATGACTCCGATAATTCCTAAAACCACACTGCCAATCGCGTATGCAAAGAAGGTGGGATAAAAACCTGATTTTAATAATTGAAGGCTTTCATTGCTGAAAGTAGAGAAAGTGGTGAACCCGCCGCAAAGTCCGATAGTGAGCAATAGACGCAATTCATTGGTGATATGAATGCGTGAGGTGAGCGTATAAAAAACACCTATCAGTATGCAACCCAGGAAGTTGACGGCAAAAGTCCCCCATGGGAAAGCCGTCCCTGTCTGGCGCTGAATGGCAATGGTAAGTAAGTAACGAAGCACGCTTCCTGTTCCTCCTCCGATAAAGATATATAATAATGATTTCATAACTGCTGCATTTTGATGCAAAAATAGCAAGGATTATTCATTCGGAGAGAAATTTTTTCTGTAATTCTGGAAAGTTTTTCTTATCGGCTTATAATAAAGGCTTTGGGAGTAGATGCCCGATTGTGAGGTAATGACTTAGCAACTATTATGTTTACAGCATTCTGCTGATGTAGTAGCTGTCTTAACGGATAGTGTTGATGCAACGGCCTATTGGCGTAAGTTAAAACAAAGGTTGAAGAAGGAAGGTAATGAAACCGTGACAAATTGTCACGGTTTGAAAATGCTTGCGGCTGACGGCGAAATGTGCCTGACTGATGTGGCTGACACACAGCACTTCTCCGCCTCATTCAATCTATTCCATCGCCCAAAGCAGAACCTTTTAAGCTATGGATGACGCAAGTGGCTGCCGAACGTCTTGACCAAATGCAAGATCCCGAACTTTCCATTAACCAAGCATTAATGGACTACAAACGGTTGGGTTATTCGAATAGTTGGATTAACCGGCGACTCAAATCTATAGAGATTCGCAAAGACCTTACACACGAATGGAAACGGCACGGACTGCAAGAGGGAGTGCAATTTGCTACCTTCACTGACATTATTTATCAGACATGGAGTGATATGACCGCCAAGAAATATAAACAATTCAAAGGACTGAAAAAGGAAAATTTGCGCGATAATATGACCAATAAGGAGTTGGTGCTCAATATGCTGGCAGAACTTTCCACCAAAGAGATCTCGGAAAGTAAAAATCCCGCGACTTTTAAAGAACACATGGAGGTGGCGGAAGAGGGTGGAGAAAATAAACAGTAATCGTGAAATACCCAAAGTGGCTTGCCGTGCAATGACTGAATTCATAAAAAAAACTGTGTTTTTCGCCATACAAACGGAAAAATCTGTCTCTTCCTTCCTCCTTTCATTAGTCGTTGAAACGCCCTGTTATGGCGGATTTCGGTAGTGAATGGACATCTCGTATTGTCTTTTCAGCCTCCTTTCATCTGTAAGACTTTTTTTGATACAGATAAATACTGAAGGCAGATTTGAAAGCAGCTTGGGAAGCACGACTGAAAGGAGAATGAATGGATATCCTGTCATTATTAATCGATTGATTGATAATGTGTTTTGGCTAATATGTAAGGATGAACGGAAAGAAGGAATGATCGGCTTAGTGAGGGGATGATTCCATCTGCCCCTATGTGAAAAAGATGCCGAGCTTTTTGAAAAAGGTCGGTGTGTTTCCGTAAACCTCGGCATCTTTTTAATAAACTTACCGAGCTTTTTTGAAAACCTCAAGGTCTTTTTGCAGCACTCAGCCTGATCATAGGTCTATACATACGGTGGCATCAGCCTACACATATATATGCGTAAGCCTACACGTACGTACGCATCGGGCCACACGTACGTATGCATTGTATCGGGTGGTGGAATGTTAGGTCGGATTTGTCATAGCAAACATTTTATTCATAAGCTATTCGGTACCATTTTGTTTTTTTTGTTCGTTTATTCCAGAGATTTTAGTAATTTTGCACCCTAAACAAAAAACAGCAAAAAGGAATGGGTGGTTTTTTTGGAACAGTCTCAAAGACTGAGTGCGTTACCGATTTATTTTACGGAACGGACTATAATTCACATTTAGGTACAAAAAGAGGAGGCTTGGCTACTTATGCCAAGGGAGAAGGATTTATGAGGTCTATCCATAATTTGGAAAACTCTTATTTCCGCACAAAGTTTGAATTGGAACTCCCGAAGTTTAAAGGTAACTCGGGTATAGGTATTATTAGTGATACAGATCCTCAGCCGATAGTAATCAATTCGCATTTGGGTAAATTTGCCATTGTTACAGTAGCCAAGATTCAGAATATTTCGGAACTGGAGCGTGACTTGCTGGCTGCGAATATGCATTTTTCCGAAATGAGTTTGGGGAAGACAAACCCAACGGAATTGATAGCATTGCTTATTGTTCAGGGCAAGGACTTTGTAGATGGCATCGAAAATGTATTTAATAAGATAAAAGGGTCGTGCTCCATGTTGCTGCTGACCGAAGACGGTATTATTGTGGCGCGTGATAAATGGGGACGTACTCCCATCGTGATTGGTAAGAAAGAGGGGGCTTATGCTGCGACCAGCGAGTCGAGCAGTCTGCCGAATCTGGATTATGAAATTGAAAAATATGTGGGCCCCGGCGAAATTATCCGCTTGCGTGCCGATGGAATGGAACAAATGCGCAAGCCGAATGAAGGAATGCAGATTTGTTCTTTTTTGTGGGTGTATTATGGTTTCCCGGTTTCTTGCTATGAGGGTAGGAATGTGGAGGAAGTGCGTTTTATGAGTGGTTATAAAATGGGGCAGAAGGATAATTCGGAAGTGGATTGTGCCTGTGGTATTCCTGATTCCGGCGTAGGTATGGCGCTGGGGTATGCCGAAGGAAAAGGCATTCCTTATCATCGTGCCATAACCAAATATACTCCCACATGGCCCCGCAGCTTTACTCCTGCCAATCAGGAAATGCGTTCGTTGGTAGCAAAAATGAAGCTGATTCCCAATCGTGCCATGCTGGAAGGAAAACGTGTTTTGTTTTGTGATGATTCCATTGTACGTGGAACTCAACTTCGTGATAATGTGAAGATTTTATATGATTATGGAGCAAAAGAGGTTCACATGCGTATTGCGTGCCCGCCGTTGATTTACAGTTGTCCTTTCCTTGGCTTTACTGCATCAAAAGGTGACTTGGAGTTGATAACACGCCGCATGATTAAGGAAATAGAAGGAGATGAGAATAAAGATCTTGAAAAATATGCTGCAACAGATTCACCTCAATACCAAAAGATGGTGCAAATGATTGCCGACCGTTTCGGATTGACTTCGTTGAAGTTCAATACATTGGAAACCTTAATTGAAGCTATCGGTTTGCCAAAGTGCAAAGTTTGTACGCATTGTTTTGATGGTTCCAGTTGTTTCTGATATCAAAATAATAAGATAGAATGAAAAAAGAGCCGTGAATTGTTTGGCAATTCACGGCTCTTTTCCTATTTTTACAGCATTGAATATTAAAAATAGGAAGATAAAATGACACTGATAGAACGATTTTTAAAGTATGTAAGTTTCGATACTCAATCAGACGATAATAGTGGTGTGACGCCCAGTACACCCAAACAAATGGTATTTGCACAATACTTGAGATCTGAATTGGAACAACTGGGCTTTGAAGAAATTTCATTGGACGAGAATGGTTATCTTTTTGCTACCTTGCCGGCAAATACCGACAAACCGGTACCAACGATAGGATTTATTGCTCACATGGATACCAGTCCTGATATGACCGGTGCAGGAGTGACTCCGCGTATCGTTTATGGTTATGACGGTTCGGATATTGTCTTGTGTGAGGAAGAGAATGTTGTTCTTTCTCCTAATCGGTTCCCTGAATTGCTGGACCACAAAGGAGAAGATTTGATTGTAACCAATGGAAAGACGCTGCTGGGAGCTGACGATAAGGCCGGTATTGCAGAAATCATTACTGCGATGGTTTATTTGAAAGAGCATCCCGAAATTAAACATGGAAAGATTCGGGTAGGTTTCAATCCGGATGAAGAAATTGGGTTGGGTGCTCATAAGTTTGATGTGGAAAAGTTTGGTTGTGAATGGGCTTATACAATGGATGGAGGAGAGGTAGGTGAGCTGGAATTTGAAAATTTCAATGCAGCCTCTGCCAAAGTAGTTGTAAAGGGTCGTAACGTGCATCCGGGATATGCCAAGAATAAGATGATAAACTCCATGTGTGTGGCCAATCAGTTTATGAATTTATTGCCGGATGGAGAGACTCCCCAGTGTACAGAAAACTATGAAGGATTCTATCATTTGGTAGGTATTACCGGTGAGGTGGAACAAACTACGCTGTCTTACATCATTCGTGACCATGACCGTGCCAAATTTGAAGCGCGTAAAGAGAATATGTTGAAGTGGGCAGCTGAGATTAATAAGAAATATGGTGAAGAAACAGTGACAGTAGAATTGAAAGATCAGTATTATAATATGCGTGAAAAGATTGAACCGGTCATGCATATTATCGATATAGCTTTCAAGGCGATGGAAGAAGCCGGTGTGACTCCGAAGGTGAAAGCGATTCGTGGCGGAACGGATGGCGCACAACTTTCTTTCAAAGGACTGCCTTGTCCGAACATTTTTTCCGGCAGACTGAATTTCCACGGCAGATATGAGTTTGCTCCTATTCAGTCATTGGAAAAAGCCATGATGGTAGTGGTGAAGATTTCAGAATTGGTGGCAAGATAAGACGAATATAATAACCTTAAAAAATAATTGAATAATAACATGAAAACGACTCCGTTTACCGAGAAACACATTGCTCTGGGAGCAAAGATGCACGAATTTGCCGGCTATAATATGCCTATCGAATATTCGGGAATTATCGATGAACATCTCACTGTATGCAATGCAGTGGGTGTATTTGATGTTTCCCACATGGGAGAATTTTGGGTAAAAGGCCCGAATGCATTGGCTTTCTTGCAGCAAGTGACTTCTAATAATGTAGCTGTTTTGCCTATTGGTAAGGCTCAGTATACTTGTTTCCCCAACGAAGAGGGAGGTATTGTAGATGATTTATTGGTATATCATTACGAACCGGAAAAATACTTGTTGGTTGTGAATGCTGCCAATATAGAGAAAGACTGGAATTGGTGTGTCAGCCATAACACGGCGGGTGCTGAATTGGAAAATGCTTCCGATCGCATGGCGCAGTTGGCTATCCAGGGGCCGAAAGCAATGGAGGTTTTGCAGAAACTCACTTCGGTGAATCTGTCTGAAATACCTTATTATGCGTTTACTACCGGAGAATTTGCCGGTCAGAAAGACGTGATTATTTCTAATACCGGATATACCGGAGCCGGAGGCTTTGAGCTTTATTTCTATCCTGAAGCCGGTGAAGCGATTTGGAATGCCATCTTTGAAGCCGGTGCTCCTGAAGGTATCAAGCCTATAGGACTGGGTGCACGCGATACTTTGCGCCTGGAGATGGGATTCTGTCTTTATGGTAATGATCTGAGTGATACCACTTCTCCATTGGAGGCGGGCTTAGGTTGGATTACCAAGTTTGTTGAAGGAAAGGATTTTACAGCACGTGCTATTCTTGAAAAGCAGAAAGCAGAAGGTTTGAATCGCAAATTGGTTGGTTTTGAAATGATTGATCGCGGTATACCTCGCCATGGTTATGAGTTGGTAAATGCAGAGGGAGAAAAGGTTGGTGAAGTAACCAGTGGAACGATGTCTCCGATTCGTAAAATCGGCATCGGTATGGGATATATTCAAACTGCTTATGCTACACCGGGCACAGAGGTTTTCATTGATGTGCGTGGACGCAAATTAAAGGCGATGGTTGTCAAACCACCGTTCAGAAAGTAATATTATTCATTTTTTTTATCTCCTTCATCTTGCCTGTGGTATGGGTGGAGGAGATTTTTTTTGCCAACCTGCCATAATATTTATCGTTATGCAGACAATGAGTTAAAACAAAGTACTTATCACAAAATAAGCAGGTGAAAGACTCCACAGTTGATAGATAATTTATAATTTTGCAGGCAAAAAAAATATTGTTATGTCAGAATTGGCTCCCCTTATAAGTGACCTCGCCTTGATTCTTATTTGCGCCGGTATTATGACGCTGATATTTAAACGGTTGAGGCAGCCTTTAGTCTTGGGCTATATTGTAGCCGGGTTTTTGGCAAGCCCGCATATGCCTTATACACCATCAGTAATAGATACGGCAAATATTCATACTTGGTCTGATATCGGTGTTATTTTCCTACTTTTTGCTTTAGGATTGGAGTTTAGTTTCAAAAAGCTTATGAAAGTCGGAGGTACTGCTATTATAGCGGCGTGTACCATTATATTTTGTATGATATTGGTCGGGATGGTAGCCGGTTGGTCTTTTGGATGGAAACACATGGACTGCCTTTATCTGGGCGGTATGCTGGCAATGTCTTCAACGACCATTATTTATAAGGCATTCGATGATTTGGGGTTACGGCAGCAACGGTTTGCCGGGTTGGTGCTTAGCATTTTGATACTGGAAGACATTCTTGCCATTGTGTTGATGGTGATGCTGAGTACAATGGCTGTAAGTAAGAATTTTGAGGGTACGGAGATGATTTACAGTATTGGTAAGTTAGTATTCTTTCTGATTCTTTGGTTTGTAGTAGGAATATATCTTATTCCTATTTTTCTGAAACGTTCACGTAAGTGGATGGGGAGTGAAACATTGCTTATCATTTCTTTGGCTATGTGCTTTGGAATGGTAGTACTGGCGGCAAAAGTAGGTTTTTCTCCGGCTTTCGGTGCTTTCATCATGGGTTCTATTTTGGCGGAGACGGTAGAGGCAGAGAGTATAGAGAAACTGGTGGCGCCGGTTAAGGATTTGTTTGGCGCAATATTCTTTGTTTCGGTCGGTATGATGGTGGACCCTGCCATGATTGTGGAGTATGCATGGCCCATTGTTGCCATTACTTTATCTATTCTTTTGGGACAGGTTATATTTGGAACCGGAGGTGTGATTCTTGCAGGTCAGCCACTAAAGGTGGCAATGCAGTGTGGTTTTAGCCTGACGCAGATTGGAGAGTTTGCTTTCATTATCGCTTCATTGGGAGTAAGCCTACATGTAACCAGTGATTTTCTGTATCCTATAGTGGTAGCGGTTTCGGTTATTACTACGTTCCTTACTCCTTATATGATTCGTCTTGCTGTTCCCGCTTATCATCGGGTAGAGAAGGTTTTGCCAAACAAATGGAGAAAAATTTTAGATCGCTACTCTTCGGGTTCGCAAACGGTGAACCATGAGAATAATTGGAGAAAACTATTGACCGCTATTATTCGCATTGTCGCCATCTATTCGGTGCTTTGCATTGCGGTAATTGTCCTTTCTTTCCATTTCATCATTCCTCTGTTTCGGGCAAGTTTACCTTTGTTTTGGGCGAATTTGGCGGGTGCAGTGTTTACAATTGTATGTATATCGCCATTTTTGCGTGCTATTATTATGAAGAAGAATCATTCAGTTGAGTTTCAGGCATTGTGGCAGGATAATCGTTATAACCGTGCTCCGTTATTATCCACCATTTTATTGCGAATGGTGATAGCTGTGGCTTTTGTTTTGTTTATTATCGAGAATATTTTCAAGGCATCTACTGCATTGATGGTTGGTATTGCTATTATTTTGGTTTGTATGATGATGCTTTCGCGCTGGTTGAAGAAACAGTCCATTTTTATGGAACGCACTTTTATACAGAATTTACGCTTCCGTGATATGCATGCTGAATTTACGGGACAGAAGCGGCCGGAATATGAGGGACATTTATTGTCACGTGATATTCATCTTTCGGATTTCGAGGTGCCGGCGGATTCTCTTTGGGCAGGACATACACTGAAAGAGTTGAATTTGGGATATAAATATGGGGTGCATGTTGCTTCTATTATTCGCGGGATGCATCGTATCAACATTCCGGGTGCCAATGTCCGTTTGTTTCCCGGCGATACAATTCAGGTTATCGGTACGGATGAGCAGTTGGGGGAATTTGCCCGTCAGGTGGAGCGAGTCTCTTCTGCTGCTGAAGAAGAGGATATTGAGAAGCGTGAGATGAACTTGAAGCAGTTTATGGTGGATGGTAATTCTCTTTTCTTGGGTAAGAGTATTAAGGAGAGCGGTATTCGTGATGATTATAGATGTTTGGTGGTAGGGGTAGAACGAGGCGATGGTAATTTGATACGACCGGATGTTAATATGATTTTTTGTGAAGGTGATGTAGTATGGGTAGTGGGCGAGAGAGATGATGTTTATCATTTGTTGGGTAAGAAGAAAGAGATACAATATTAATATATAAGTTGTGAAGTATTTATATCCCTGTGGTTAGCATGTATGGCCTTGCACGTATACGTGTAGGCTCATACATATTTTCACTTCGTTCTGATGGAAAACAAGGGGGATTTATTAGTATCTATTCCTCTTCAAAGTCAAAATCGAAATCAAAGTCATCATCGTCCGGCAAATATTCCGGTGTGATAAACTCATCCATACTGCGTCGGTCTTTCTTTGTGGGACGTCCGGTGCCACGGGCGCGATCGACAAAACCGCTGATTTTACTCATTTCCAATAGTTCATATTGTTCCGGTGAAGTAACATTCTCCAGAATTTCAGGAATAAGTTTTGCACCGACACGTTTTTCTATTGCTTGTAAAACTTTGAAAGAATAAGTGATAGGCGGTTTGCGTACCTCTATCACATCTCCCGGTTTCACCGTACGTGCCGGTTTGACTTGTGAACCGTTTATGCTTACACGACCCTTTTTACAAGCTTCTGCAGCTATTGTGCGCGTTTTAAAGATGCGTGACGCCCACATCCATTTATCTATTCTTGCTTCAGCCATTACTTTTTATTGTATTGGTTCATGGTTATATTAATACCGGCCAGGCAGAAAGTTTTGATTATTTCACATGCTAATTCCACACGTTCGTCCATAGTTTTCATATCTTCCTCTGTAAAGTGTCCCAATACAAAATCTATTTGCCCTCCGCGTGGAAAGTCATTGCCAATACCAAAGCGCAGGCGGGCATATGCTTGAGTTCCTAATGTGGCGGCTATATGCTTCAATCCGTTATGACCGGCATCGCTACCCTTACTTTTCAGGCGTAAAGCTCCGAAAGGAAGGGCTAAGTCATCTACTATTATCAACACGTTCTCCAATGGAACGTTTTCCTTCTGCATCCAATAACGTACAGCGTTGCCACTCAGATTCATATATGTAGAAGGCTTCAACAAGATAAGTTGACGTCCTTTGAGTGACATGGTGGCAGTTGCACCGTAACGGCCATCGGTAAAAACAAGATTGGACGCCTTTGCAAGGGCGTCCAATACATTGAATCCTATGTTGTGACGGGTATTTCGGTATTATTAAACTATATTACAAAGTCATAAAATAAAATATTTCATTGAAAAGGATTAAGGGGTTAGTAATTATTTAC
>OGEB01001026.1_pt1 | contig 13752 bp, 13 predicted proteins | sample 1570541 | NCBI WGS metagenome assembly OGEB01 (sample SAMEA2581975, study PRJEB24529) | metagenome | biome: Human gut stool | place: China | collected 2011 | reverse complement strand
CGCCGTTGAAGATAGTCTCTGCCGCCTTCGCCACCTCCGGCGACTGGTACGACTGCATAAACTCCTTCACGTTTTCCGCGTCTTTATTGTCTTCCCGGGTCACGATGATGTTCACGTAGGGCGAGTTTTTATCTTCGATAAAGATGCCGTCACGAACCGGCGACAGCCCGGTTTGCTGCAGGTAGGTGGTGCTGATGATGGCCACATCGACTTTGGGATCGTCGAGTACGCGCGGCAGTTGCGCCCCTTCCAGCTCCATGATCTTCAGGTTATGCGGGTTGTCGGTGATATCCACCGCCGTCGGCAGCAGGCCGGTCCCGGCTTTGAGGGTAATCAACTTCTCTTTTTGCAGCAGCAGCAGCGCCCGCCCGAGATTGGTCGGGTCGTTGGGGATGGCGATCGTCGCGCCGTCTTGCAGTTCGGCGACTGACTTGATCTTGCGCGAATAGCCGGCCATCGGGAAGACGAAGGTATTGCCGACCGCCACCAGATGATAGTTATGCGCTTTGTTGTCCTGCTCAAGGAAAGGCCGATGCTGGAAGACGTTGGCGTCCAGATCGCCGGCGTTGGTCGATTCGTTAGGCAGCAGCGAGCCGCTGAATCCCACCAGTTCGACGTCCAGACCGTACTTCTCTTTGGCCACCTTCTTCGCCACTTCCGCCACATCCTGCTCGGCGCCGTTAATCACGCCGACCTTAATGTGCTTCGCTTCATTACCCTTTTGGTCGCAGCCGACCAGCGCCAGACCCGCCAGCATCACTGCGGCGGCGGCCCGTAAACGTAATCTCATCCTCTTCACCCTGTCTGTCCTGACTGTCATTGTTTTTTTCGTGCAAAACTATAGCGACTTTCGGGTCGGGTAATAAACAGCAAACCACGCAACTGGAAATAAAATCATCTTCGCGAAACGCGAGGCGCTAGCCCCGTCGCCACTCGCCCGGCGTCACGCCATAGCGCATTTTGAAGCGCTTCGAGAAGGACGCCAGCGACTGAAAGCCGCAGCGTTCGGCAATGACCTCGAGGTTGGTCTGACGCTCCAGGCGCAGCAGCCGGGCGGCCAGCGCCATTCGCAGCTGCGACAGCTACGCCTGCGGCGTCAGGTGATAGACGCGGGCAAAATGACGGGCAAAGGTGGCCCGCGAAAGAAAGGCACGGGCGGCCATGGTTTCCAGCGTCCACGGCTGCTCCGGGGTCGCCATCACCGCCAGCACCGCCGGCATCAGGCGTTCATCGCTCATCAGACGCAGCAGTCCGCCGGGCGGCTGTTGCTCGCCAAGCAGCATGCGCAGCAGGAGCACCAGCAGCGTATCGCCGAGGCTGCGCACGATAGCGCTGCCGCCGGGACGCTGCGCCAGGCTCTCGCGCACCAGTATATTAAGCAGCGCGTCCAGCTCCGGGCAGTCTTCACGCGCATCGGTATGGAGATGGATCAGCGTCGATGCTTCACTGAACAGCCAGCTGACGTGCGGACCAAAATAGAATTCGCCGCACAGCATCTCCAGCGCCCCTTCCGCCGGGCCGGCGCGCATTTCCGTCACCGTGCCGTTAAACCGGTGCGCTACCGGCAGCACCTGGCCCCACTCCACCAGGCTCTCCATCAGATGCGGCGAACCGTGCGGCAGGAGGACCACATCTCCCGCGCGCAGGTGATGAGTCTGGCCGCCGACGTTGAGCCGCCCCTCACCGCGCAGCACCACGTGCCAGGGCACCACGCCGCTGCGCATTTGCTGGTGCCCGGCCTGCCAGCGGCCGCCGAAGCGACAGTGCAGGTTCACTTCGCAGCGCGGCGCCAGCAGCGCCAGCAGATGACTGAGACTGTCCATGCTTCTCCTGAGACGATAAGACAAAAAGGTGAGACGAAGACCGCCAGTCTAGCATGCGGCAAGCGCCTAAGATGACCCCATTGCCAACACACCCTCGATAACAACAGGAGTTAACCATGAGCCGTTTAGCAGATATCCGTGAACAAGACGCCACCGGCAAAGCCGCCGATATTTTCGCCGGGATCAAAAAAGCGATGGGCAAAGTGCCGAACGCCTATCTCACCATCGGCGGCCACTCGCCGGCGGCGCTGCAGCAGGCGCTGGCGCACAATGCGATGCTCCATAAAGGCAGCCTCAGCGCCCAACAGCTGGAAGCGATTAACCTGTCGGTCAGCGAAGCCACCGGCTGTGACTACTGTCTGGCCGCGCATACCCTGATGGCGAAAAAAGCCGGCTTCAGCAGCGAACAAATCCACGCCCTGCGCCGCGGGGAGTATGCGGAAGAGGCGCAGCTTGATGCGCTGGTGAAATTCGCGCAGACCCTGGTGCCCACCACCGGTACGCTGCCGGAAGCCGACGTCGCCGCGCTGCGCAACGCCGGTTTTAGCGACCAGCAGGTGATTGAGATTATCAGCGCCGTCAGCGCCATCCTGTTCACCAACATGGTGAACCGGGTTAACGACACGGTGGTCGACTTCCCGAAAGCCGATTAACCCGTCGTCGCGCGCCTGTTTACAGTCCCAATTCGCTTAGCCCCGGATGATCGTCCGGGCGGCGCCCCTGGGGCCAGTGGAACAGGCGCTCGCTTTCGGCGATCGGCAGATCGTTGATGCAGGCGTAGCGCGTCTGCATCAGCCCGTGCTTATCAAACTCCCAGTTCTCATTGCCATACGAGCGAAACCAGTTGCCGCTGTCGTCGCACCACTCATAGGCGAAGCGCACGGCAATGCGATTCTCCTGCCATGCCCACAGCTCCTTAATCAGCCGGTATTGCTGCTCCTTGCGCCATTTTCGCTGCAGGAACTCAACAATTTGCCCCCTGCCGTGGACAAATTCGCTGCGGTTGCGCCATTCGCTATCGACGGTGTAGGCCAGAGCGACTTTTTCGGCATCGCGACTGTTCCAGCCATCTTCCGCGGCGCGGACCTTCTGGATAGCGCTGTCGCGGGTAAACGGCGGTAACGGGGGACGTTGCTCATTCATCAGGAGTCTCCTTTTGAGGCTAATTGCTGCTGCAGGCGCTGATTCTCCTGCTCCAGGTCATGAATACGTTGCTGCAGGTTCTGGCTGTACTCCGCCACCTGCTGCGCGCTGTAGCGCGGCGTAATGTGCTGCGGGCAGTTCCAGTCAAACGCCTGCAAATGAAAAAGAAACAGACGTTCGATGCGAGCGCGATAGTTTACCGGCGCCACCTGCGCCAGCAGCTGCGGATGGTCCTCTGCCGCCACGACTTCGACGGTGGCGTAGATTTTCAGCCTGGCACGGCGCGGATAATCCATCAAAAACAGGCAGGCCCGGTCGCTGCCACGCAGATTGCCGGTGGTGATGTACTGGCGGTTGCCGCCGAAATCGGCCATCGCCAGGGTGGTGTCATCCAGCAGATGCAGAAACCCCAGCGGGCCGCCGCGATGCTGAATGTAGGGCCAGCCGCTCTGCGACACCGTCGCCAGATAAAAGCTGTCGCGGGTGGCGATCATCCCCGCTTCGCTGTCGCCGAAGCGGTCGGCCTGGCGGCGACTGTGCGGCGTTTGCCACAGCGAGTCGCTGCCCATTTCATGCTGCACATCCATCACGTCCGGGGTGATGGCGATATCGAGAAAGGTTGCTGCCATAGCGCCTCCTGTTGTCTGGCGCCATCATGGACTGTACTGTGAAGAATGATAATACGGGTAAAGTGGCAATCATCTTTCCGAAAAACGGGAGAATAATGGATCGATTAAGCGCGATGGCGCTGCTGGTAAAAGTGACCGAGCTGGGGAGCATGTCGGCGGCGGCGCGGGCGCTGAATATGCCGTTGACCACCGTCAGCCGCCATATTGGCGAACTGGAGAGCGCGCTGGGCGTGCGCCTGCTGGCGCGAACCACCCGCAAACTGACACTCACCGACGCCGGGGTCGATTATGTCGCTGCCGCCCGGCGGATCCTTGAGGAGGTGGAAAACGCCGAACGCCAGGCGACGGGCGAATATCAGGAACCGAAGGGCGAGCTGGTGATCTCCGCGCCGACGATGTTTGGACGCCAGCACGTTCTTCCGGTAATCAGTGAATTTATCGCCCGCTACCCGCAAATTCGCGTCCGTTTGCTGCTCAGCGATCGCAATGCCGACCTGGTGAGCGACCATGTCGATCTGGCGGTGCGGATTGGCGACCTGGCGGACAGCAGCATGGTGGCCACCCGCCTCGGCACCATGCGGATTGTGGCCTGCGCCCATCCGGCGCTGCTGGCGAAATACGGCGAGCCGCAGCGGCCGCGCGATCTGGCGGCGCTGCCGATCATCCGCATTGAATCGCCGATGCCCTATCGCGGCTGGCGCTTTCGCGCCGCTGAGCGCGAGGACCAGCTGATTAACCTGCCGCCGGTGCTATCCGTCACCACGCCAGAGAGCGCCGCCGATGCCGCGCGCCTGGGGGTGGGGGTGGCCCGCTTACTGCACTATCAGGCGCTGGATGGCCTGCGCCACGGGGAGCTCCGTCTGCTGCTGGAAAACGTCGAGCCGGATCCGGCGCCGGTCCATTTGCTGTATACCGCGCGGGATCTGGCGCCGCTTAAGCTGCGGAAATTTATCGATTTTGCCGCGCCGGCGCTGCGTCAGGCACTGCTGCGCATCGCCGGGGCCGCTTAATGCGTCGCGGTCTTCAGCGGCGCCTCCTTTAACAGCCAGGAGAGGACAAACGCCACCGCCATAATGCCGGCCGCCATCAGGAACGCCGCGTGGATCGCCGCACCGAAGGCGTCGAGGTAGTCGAGGCGGATATCCGCGGGCAGGTGCTGAACCGCCACCGGATTCATTCCCGGCGGCAGCACCGCGCCTTCCGGCAACAGCTTTTGCAGGTTGCTCTGCAGCACGTGCGTGAACACCGCGCCAAACAGCGCCACGCCGATCGAGCCACCAATCGAGCGGAACAGGGTCACGCCGGAGGTGGCGACGCCGTACATCTGCGCTGGCATCGCGTTCTGCACCGCCAGCACCAGCACCTGCATCACCAGCCCCAGACCCGCTCCCAGCACGCCGGTAAACAGGTACAGCTGCCATAGCGGCGAGTGAATGGTGATGCGGGTCAGCAGTACCATGCCGGTCACGCCGAGCAGGGTGCCGAGGATCGGAAACAGGCGATATTTACCGGTACGGCTGATAATCCGCCCGCTGATAATCGAGGTCAGCAGCAGGCCGCCCATCAGGGGGATCAGCTGCAGCCCGGCCTCGGTGGGCGTCGCCTCCTTCACCACCTGCAGATAGAGCGGCAGGAAAGTGACTGACCCGAACAGCGACATGCCGATGACGAAGCCAATCAGGCTGCACAGCAGGAAGCTGCGGTTGCGGAACAGCGCCAGCGGAATAATCGGTTCGATGGCGATCCGCTCTTCGTACATAAAGCCGATGATCCCCACGATGCCGAAGGCCAGAATGCACCACAGCTGCGGGTCATTCCACGCGTGGACGCTGCCCCCTTCCGAGGTAAACAGAATGATGCACAACAGCGCCATGCTGAGGTAAATCGCCCCCAGCCAGTCAATCTGATGCTGGCTGCGTTTATTGCTGCTGTGGAATACCGCGCCGATCACCAGCAGCGCGAACAGGCCGAGCGGCAGGTTGATATAGAAGATCCAGCGCCAGGAGGCGTGCTGCACCAGAAAACCGCCGATCAGCGGGCCAATCACCGTCGCCAGGCCAAAAACACCGCCGAACAGCCCCTGATAGCGGCCGCGGTTGGCGGGTGGGATGACGTCGGCGACCGCCGCCATGCTGATCACCATCAGGCCGCCGCCGCCGAGCCCCTGCAGGCCGCGCATCAGCACCAGCTGGGTCATGTTCTGCGCCAGCCCGCAGAGCACGGAGCCGACGAGAAACAGCCCAATCGCCACCTGCAGCACGATTTTGCGACCGAACAGATCGCCGAATTTCCCGTACAGCGGCACCGCGATGGTGGAGCTGAGAATATAGGCCGTGACCACCCAGGAAAGCTTGTCCAGCCCGCCCAGTTCGCCGACAATCGTCGGCAGCGCGGTGGAGACAATGGTCTGATCCAACGCCGAGAGCAACATCACCAACAGCAATGCGCTGAACAGCAGGCGTATCGACTGCACCGGTGGGTTAGCGACTTCAGAAGTCATTACAACGCTCGCTTGAAATTAATTAAATGCATAATTAATATTTAGTGAAAGAATGAGTCGGGTCAAGAGATCGCCATACCATGACAGCACAAAAGGATCAGGATGCCCCCCGCCGCCCGGGTCGGCCGCGCGGTAAAAAACCGGATACTGCCAATCGCGAACAGCTGATGGACATTGCCCTGATGCTGTTTGCCCGCGACGGGGCGGGCCGCGTATCGTTGAACGCCATCGCCAAAGAGGCCGGGGTGACGCCGGCGATGCTGCATTACTACTTCAGTTCCCGGGATGCGCTGGTGACCCAGCTGATTGAGGAGCGCTTTATGCCGCTGCGCAATCACATCAGCCGCATTTTTGTCGATCATCCGCAGGATCCGGTGCTGGCGCTGACGATGATGGTCGAGACGCTGGCGCATATGGCGGAGAAAAACGCCTGGTTTGCGCCGCTGTGGATGCAGGAGATCATCGGCGAGATGCCGATCCTGCGTCAGCATATGGATGCCCGCTTCGGCGAGGAGCGTTTTCAGGTGATGCTGGAGACGGTGCGTCGCTGGCAGCTGGAGGGCAAGATCAATCCGGCGCTGTCGCCGGAGCTGCTGTTTACCACGGTGATTAGCCTGGTGCTGGTGCCATTTTCACGCATTCACAGCGATCCGCGTTTACAGGCGGTCAACCGCCAGACCATCATCAGCCACGCGCTGGCGTTAATGGGCCACGGCGTCGGAGGTTAAGGCGTGGTTTTGACGCTTTTGTAGCCCGGATAAGGCGCCACGCGCCGCCATCCGGGAGTTTCCCTGCTCGCGCTACGCTTAGCAGGGCTACAACTTCTATGTTAATTCCCGGCAGATTGCGCTCCCGGTTGATCTTCTGCGTTATGTCTCTTATGCCGCAGGGAGCGCACAGGGGGCGGCCAGTCGCCGCCGCCCCCTGTACCCCCGGGCTCCGGCCAGCAACATCGCCACTGCGTGGTGCCTTCGACTTATCCCTGCAGGCTTCGGGTCGGGCCGAGGCAGCGTCCCTGCAAAACACGGCCCTCAGCCCGCATCCATGCGGGCTGCCCCGGCCTTCCGGGAACGTCTCAGCGATTTTGAGGCCGCCAGCACCGGCAGTTTCAGTCGCGCAAGTGGGTATATCAATAACAGGCCGCTCGGAACGTAGGCCGGATAAGGCATTTATGCCGCCATCCGACACAACCACAGGTAGGGTACCTGACCGCCCGGGAATACCAGGATCGTTACAGCGCCTTCGACAAATAGTGGCGCTGCATGCCTGCGTGGGGGAAGTCGGGCAACGACATCTGCAGCTGATAGCCTAATTTCTGATAAAACGGCAGCGCCTGGAAGCTAAAGGTATCCACCAGCAGATGGCTGCAACCTAGCGCCCGCGCCTGCTGTTCCGCCTCCTGCATCAGCTCGCTCCCCAGCCCGCGCCCGCGCGTCGCCTCGCTAACCCACAGATACTCAATGCACAGCCAGTTGCCCTTGCGTTTGGCAATCAGCCCGCCCTGCATCACCCCTTGCGCATCGCGGGAGTAAACCCCCAGATCGCCAAACTGCGCCGCATCGAGATACTGCTGATTATACTGCCGCAGACCGGCAAACAATTCTTGTTGATCGTCGGGATTAATGCTTTTTGTAATGATTAGTGTCATTAACTATCTCCAGTATCGCGATGCCGAATGGTTATTTTCCCACTCCACTTTCACAAAATATTCTTATTTTCTCCATGATTATTTGCCTTAATTTTTTGCGTTCTAAAAGTAAGCAAAAAAACCTTTCCATTATCGCGGCGGATCGTATAATGGAGAAAAATGAGAATGATCATTCTCAACACAAAACCAGAGGAGATGCGCTTTTCACCTCCTGAAGACCGAAGAGGTTGGCTTCAACGGAGACACAATAACAATCACGTTCAGGAACATCTGTGTTCCTTTTTTGTCATTTTCGCTCACCCGAAAATGCCTCAGCGCCCAACCTATTCCCTCGTTTTTAAATAAACGGGGCGGACGTCTTATATCTTGAGAAAATATAATGAAATACATCATAGCTCCCATCGCGACAGCATTATTTCTCCTTAGCGGATGCGATAATGCGCAGACATCTGCCCCGCAGCAACCCACGCCGGAAGTCGGCGTGGTCACCCTGCAAAGCCAGCCGGTGCCGGTAGTCAGCCAGCTCACCGGCCGCACCACCGCCTCGCTCAGCGCCGAAGTACGCCCCCAGGTGGGCGGCATCATCCAGAAGCGCCTGTTTACCGAAGGCGATATGGTGAAGGCCGGGCAGGCCCTTTACCAGATCGATCCCTCCAGCTATCGCGCGACCTGGAACGAAGCGGCGGCCGCGCTGAAACAGGCCCAGGCGCTGGTGGTCTCCGATTGCCAGAAGGCCCAGCGCTACGCGTCGCTGGTCAGGGATAACGGCGTTTCCCGCCAGGATGCTGACGACGCCGCCTCCACCTGCGCCCAGGACAAGGCCAGCGTGGAATCGAAGAAAGCGGCGCTGGAGAGCGCGCGCATCAACCTGAACTGGACCACCGTCACCGCACCGATAGCCGGGCGCATCGGCATCTCGTCGGTTACGCCGGGGGCGCTGGTCTCCGCCGATCAGGATACCGCGCTGGCGACGATCCGTGGGCTCGACACCATGTATGTCGATCTGACGCGATCCAGCGTCGATCTCCTGCGTTTACGCAAACAAAGCCTGGCCAGCAATAGCGACACTCTCAGCGTGACGTTAACCCTGGAAGATGGCAGTACCTACCAGGAAAAAGGGCGTCTGGCGCTCACCGAAGTCGCCGTCGACGAATCCACCGGCTCGGTGACCCTGCGCGCTATCTTCCCCAACCCGCAGCACGTCCTGCTGCCGGGGATGTTCGTCCGCGCGCGCATCGATGAAGGCATCATGAACGACGCGATCCTCGCCCCACAGCAGGGGATCACCCGCGATGCCAAAGGCGACGCCACGGCGCTGGTGGTCGATGCCGCCAACAAAGTTGAGCAGCGTACCGTGGAAACCGGCGACACCTATGGCGATAAATGGCTGGTGCTGAGCGGCCTGAAAGCAGGCGATAAGCTGATTGTCGAAGGCACCAGTAAAGTGGCCCCCGGACAGACAGTGAAGGCCGTTGCCGTCAACAATAACGGAGGCAATGCCTGATGTTCTCCCGTTTCTTCGTGCGTCGCCCGGTCTTTGCCTGGGTGATCGCCATTCTGATTATGCTCGCCGGGGTGCTGGCGATCCGCACCCTGCCGGTAGGCCAGTATCCGGACGTCGCCCCGCCGGCGGTGAAAATCTCCGCCACCTATACCGGGGCGTCCGCCGAAACCCTGGAGAACAGCGTCACCCAGGTGATCGAGCAGCAGCTTACCGGCCTCGACCATCTGCTCTACTTCAGCTCCACCAGCAGCTCCGACGGCTCGGTCAGCATCACCGTCACCTTTGAGCAAGGGACCGACCCGGACACCGCACAGGTGCAGGTGCAAAACAAAGTCCAGCAGGCGGAATCGCGGCTGCCGAGCGAAGTCCAGCAGTCCGGCGTAACGGTGGAAAAATCGCAGAGCAGCTTCCTGCTGATCCTCGCGGTATATGACAAAACCGACCGCGCCACCAGCTCCGACATCTCCGACTGGCTGGTCAGCAATATGCAGGACCCGCTGGCGCGCGTGGAGGGCGTCGGCAGCCTGCAGGTATTCGGCGCCGAATACGCGATGCGCGTCTGGATGGACCCGACCAAACTCGCCTCCTACTCGCTGATGCCTTCCGACGTTCAGTCGGCGATTGAGGCGCAGAACGTGCAGGTTTCCGCCGGTAAAATCGGAGCGCTACCGTCGTCCAATGCCCAGCAATTGACCGCCACCGTGCGCGCGCAATCCCGGCTGCAAACCCCTGACCAGTTCAAAGCGATCATCGTGAAAAGCCAGGCCGACGGCTCGGTGGTGCGCCTGAGCGATGTCGCGCGGGTGGAGATGGGCAGCGAGGATTACACCGCTACCGCCAATCTGAACGGCCATCCGGCCGCCGGGATCGCGGTGATGATGGCCCCCGGCGCCAACGCGCTGGACACCGCGACCCTGGTGAAAAGCAAAATCGCCGAATTCCAGCGTCAGATGCCGCAGGGCTACGATATCGCCTATCCGAAGGACAGCACCGAGTTCATCAAAATCTCGGTCGAGGATGTGATTCAGACCCTGTTCGAAGCGATCATTCTCGTGGTCTGCGTGATGTATCTGTTCCTGCAGAACTTCCGCGCGACGCTCATTCCGGCGGTGGCGGTGCCGGTGGTGCTGCTTGGCACCTTTGGGGTGCTGGCGCTGTTCGGCTACTCGATTAACACCCTGACGCTGTTCGCCATGGTGCTGGCGATCGGCCTGCTGGTGGATGACGCCATCGTGGTGGTGGAGAACGTCGAGCGCATCATGAGCGAGGAGGGCCTGTCGCCCCGCGAGGCGACCCGCAAATCGATGGGGCAAATTCAAGGCGCACTGGTGGGGATCGCCATGGTGCTGTCGGCGGTGTTTGTGCCAATGGCCTTCTTCGGCGGCACCACCGGGGCCATCTATCGCCAGTTCTCAATCACTATCGTCGCGGCGATGGTCCTCTCGGTGCTGGTGGCCATGATCCTCACCCCTGCCCTTTGCGCCACGCTGCTCAAGCCGGTTAAGCCAGGTGAATCCCATGAAAGAAAAGGCTTCTTCGGCTGGTTCAACCGCACCTTCAACCGCAGCGCCAGCCGCTACGAAACCTTTGTCGGCAAAATTCTTCACCGCTCGCTGCGCTGGATGCTGATCTACGTCGTCCTGCTCGGCGGGATGGTGTTCCTGTTCCTGCATCTGCCCACCTCGTTCCTGCCGCTGGAGGATCGCGGGATGTTCACCACCTCGGTCCAGTTGCCGAGCGGCGCTACTCAGCAGCAGACGCTGAAAGTAGTGCAAAAAGCGGAAGATTACTTCCTCAATAACGAGAAGCAGAACGTCGAATCGGTATTTGCCACCGTCGGTTCCGGCCCCGGCGGCAACGGGCAGAACGTGGCCCGCATGTTTGTGCGTCTCAAAGACTGGGACCAGCGCGACCCGGAAACCGGCTCCTCCTTTGCCATTATTGAACGCGCCACCAAAGCGTTTAATCAGATCAACGAAGCGCGGGTCATCGCCAGCAGCCCGCCGGCCATCAGCGGCCTCGGCAGTTCGGCAGGCTTCGATATGGAGCTTGAGGATCACGCCGGTAAGGGGCACGATGCGCTGATGGCGGCACGCGATACGCTGCTTGAGCTGGCCGGCAAAAACCCACTGTTGACCCGGGTTCGACGACAGTCCGCAGCTGCAGGTCGATATCGATCAGCGTAAAGCGCAGGCGCTGGGCGTCTCTATTGACGACATCAACGATACGCTGCAAACCGCGTGGGGGTCGAGCTACGTCAACGACTTTATGGATCGCGGCCGGGTGAAGAAAGTCTACGTCCAGGCAGCGGCGAAATACCGGATGCTGCCAGACGATATCAATCTCTGGTATGTCCGCAACAGCAGCGGCACGATGGTGCCGTTCTCGGCCTTCGCCACCTCACGCTGGGAGACCGGCTCGCCGCGGCTGGAACGCTACAATGGCTACTCGGCGGTGGAGATCGTTGGTGAGGCGGCGCCGGGTATCAGTACCGGCACCGCGATGGACATGATGGAGAAGCTGGCCGCGCAGTTGCCAACCGGCTTTGGCCTCGAATGGACCGCCATGTCCTACCAGGAACGCCTCTCTGGCGCTCAGGCGCCGGCACTGTACGCGATTTCGCTGCTGGTGGTGTTCCTGTGCCTGGCGGCGCTGTACGAGAGCTGGTCGGTGCCGTTCTCGGTGATGCTGGTGGTCCCGCTCGGGGTGATTGGCGCCCTGCTGGCGACCTGGATGCGTGGCCTGGAGAATGATGTTTACTTCCAGGTGGGCCTGTTGACGGTGATCGGCCTGTCGGCGAAAAACGCCATTCTGATCGTTGAGTTCGCCAACGAGCTGAACGAGAAAGGCCAGGATCTGCTCAGCGCCACGCTGTCGGCCTGCCGTCAGCGTCTGCGCCCCATCCTGATGACCTCGCTGGCGTTTATCTTCGGCGTGCTGCCGATGGCGACCAGCACCGGTGCCGGCTCCGGCAGCCAGCATGCGGTCGGTACCGGGGTGATGGGCGGGATGATCTCCGCCACCGTACTGGCCATCTTTTTCGTGCCGCTGTTCTTTGTGCTGGTACGTCGCCGCTTTCCGCTGAAGGAGCGTCCGCAATAAGCCGTCGGGCGTTGGCGGCGAGCCTTAATAACAGAAAAGGCGACCCTTAAGGTCGCCTTCTTTATGTGTTCAGAACCATGACGCGCTTATTTACTTCGCGTTATTCCCCTGCTCACATTGCGGAAATTTATTTACGAAGCATGCCTTCAATAAAATCTTTCCAGTTCCCCAGTTCATGTTCAATCATAATAGCCTCTCTTATTATTATGGTCGATTCTATATAACTTCATTGCTGATGGGAAGTTGTGCTCCCCTATTGCTCTGATTGTCTTGTGGACGTCTGACAGAGATAAAACCTCTGGTTGCCGCCACTATGCCGTTTCGTATGTAAAAATTATGTGACGCAGAGCACTCTCAGGCAACATTTTCGCAATATTGTTAATAGCCTCACATCACTTCCGCGAATGAGCAAAAATTCACCACGCCGTCAATTGAATGAGATACCCGGTAAAAAGTTATATTTATTCATCTGAATCACGTATTATTTCAGTAAGACTTATATATTCGGAAATATCTGAGTTAACCGCTTAATTGAATGTAAAAGGTTTATCTATGCTCACCATGTACGGAATTAAAAACTGCGATACCATTAAAAAAGCCCGTCGCTGGCTGGAAGCGCATCAGATTGCGTATCAGTTTCATGACTACCGCGCCGATGGCCTTGACCGCGCGCAACTGGATACCTTTATTGCCGAACTGGGCTGGCAGGCGCTGCTGAACACCCGCGGCACCACCTGGCGCAAACTCGACGAGTCGCTGCGCAACAGCATCGATAATGCCGACGCCGCCGCCGCATTGATGCTGGAAATGCCGGCGATTATCAAACGCCCATTGCTCTGTGCGCCCGGTCGTCCTATGCTGCTGGGTTTTAGTGAAGCAAGTTATCAGCAGTTTAACGAGGTATAGTCTATGTCTTGCCCGGTCATTGAGCTGGCTCAGCAGCTTATTCGCCGCCCTTCCCTTAGCCCCGATGATGCGGGATGCCAGGCGTTAATGATTGAACGCCTGCGTGCGATCGGCTTTACCGTTGAACCGATGGATTTCGGCGATACACAGAATTTCTGGGCCTGGCGCGGCCACGGCGAGACGCTGGCCTTCGCCGGCCACACCGACGTGGTCCCGGCAGGCGACGCCGACCGCTGGATCAACCCCCCGTTCGAACCGACCATCCGCGACGGCATGCTGTTCGGCCGCGGCGCAGCTGATATGAAAGGCTCGCTGGCGGCGATGGTGGTGGCGGCGGAACGTTTTGTCGCGCAGTACCCGAATCATCGCGGCAGACTGGCGTTCTTGATCACCTCAGATGAAGAGGCCAGCGCCAAAAACGGCACCGTCAAAGTGGTGGAAACGCTGATGGCGCGTAATGAGCGTCTGGACTTCTGTCGGGTCGGCGAACCCTCCAG
>OGEB01001015.1_pt1 | contig 13833 bp, 16 predicted proteins | sample 1570541 | NCBI WGS metagenome assembly OGEB01 (sample SAMEA2581975, study PRJEB24529) | metagenome | biome: Human gut stool | place: China | collected 2011 | reverse complement strand
ACGCGAACCAGACCGCCGGGGGCATCTGTGAACCGGCGTTACGGTCATCACGGACATAGACCCACAGCCGGGCAGTTCTTGTTTTACCACTGCCCGGCTCCTGGACCGGAACGGGGATATCATCCGCATGGACTTTACCGAGTAATGGTGTTGTCGAAGGTCATGTAAATCGCCAGAAGATGTTGAAACGGCAGATGTATGGTCGAGCCGGATTTGAACTACTTAGGCAGAGGGGCATGAGTCCACTGGCATGAAAATCTCCACCAAAGTTGCGGAGGAACCACTTTTCATCCGTCGTTGACAATCACGCTTAAAGGCTGGTTTTAAAGCTTTTTTCGATAACGTCTTTCAGTGCCCGGCATTCAAGACTCAAATCGGTAAACATCTGTTTGAGACGACGATTTTCATCCTCCAGATTTAATATCAGACTCTTCAATTCCCCCGTATTTCGCTTTCCAGTTGTAATAAGAGGTTTCGGAAATCCCGGCCTCACGACAGACCTATTTCACGGGAACGGCTGGCTTCGACAGATTTCAGGACAGCAATGATCTGAGGTGTTTAGTGAATCGTTCTTTACGCATAGCGATCTCCTTCATTAGCAGAATGAGCATGCCGGAAGATATCTAAATATGAATAACCCTAATTTACGGGATGATTACAGTGAGACGCCAAGAGAAGATGAAACTAACATATGAATAACTGATTGACCCAGGTATTATTTGATATCAACAAAATTTTATAACAATACTTTTTTGATGCCATACCCGGCAAAACCAGATAAAAAATTTTCCTGCAGAGAAGCAATAAGGAAATAGTAATGTTATTTAGTTGTGTTTTTGTATCGTTTTGATTCTTGCAAGTTTGGTAAGGTTGTTACTTGAATAATCTGAGAATTTCTAAATGCGCTGGCTCGAAATGTACGGGAGGGCGGTAGCGTAAGTGTTTTGTGGCCATCTAAACTGATTTCTACATAACAAAAGTGTGTCAGCGAAGGGAAAATATATCAGATTAAAATATGTCCTATATTATATAGCCTCAGTTGTTTTTTTGATTTGGTTGTTTGTTGATTTAAATCAAAATCCAAACCATCTAAATGGCATAGAGGGTATATTGATTATTCTATTTTTTAAAGGTGTATGTATGAATATTTTTACAAAAAAAGTTTTTGATAAAAAAGCGCAGAAGCGTAAGAGCCCCCTCCTTCTTCAGAAGGGCTTGTCATTAATCGAGGCCTCTATGGTTCTCGCCCTCTCCGCCATCGTCGTCTCCGGCGTTATGTATTACTACCAGGCCGCTTCTGACAATAACAAGACTCAGACCACCGTCTCCGAAGTCATGAGTATCGTCTCCGCTATTAACGGTCTCTACATCGGGAACTCGGGTTATACGGGTCTCAAGGAGTCTGTTATCTACAACACCTCCGCTGTGCCCGATAACTATAAGGGTAATAATAGTAAAATAATGCATCCGTTCGGGGGAGAAATTAATATCGGAGCAACTGCTGATGGCTCTAAATATTACATTGTCCTGAACAATGTTCCTCAGGGGCCCTGTGTTAACCTTGCCTCCATGAACTTCGGGACTTCTCTGGCGGGTGCAGGGGTTGGATCTAAAGCTGTAGCAGCAGCAAAAACAGGCTCTACAGGTAATAGCGACCTGATGAATAAGGCCCTGACTCCGGCTCTGGCTTCCGGCAAATGTAATACAGGCCCCAACGAAATCGCCTTCCTGCTGAAATAACTACCTCGCCCCCTCCGGCGATTTATCGCGGGCTCGGGGCGTTCTCTCTATGGATATTTAATGTGAAAAAAAAAACACTACTCCCCCTGATTATCGCTGCGAGTATTTATGCTCCTCTTGCCGGGGCTGAAACTAAGCCTTATTCTGATTTGGATGAACAACAACCAAATCAGAATATTAAATCTACCAGTAATAATCAGAACTCCGGGTTCCTTTTACCTCCCTCTAACCCGGACTGGACTGTCATTAAAGGTCAGGACTTGTTTAATGTTTTGTCTCAATGGTCATATACTGCCGGATGGGATTTAGTATGGCGGTCGAACCTTTCATATAAAATGCTGGCCGGTGCTTCATTCAGTAACAAAACTTTTGAACAGGCTGTCGGAAATTTATTTGAAGCAATTGGTGAGACCAATCCCAAGCTATACGTTACCCTGTATAAAGGTAATAAAGTTATTCTTATTTCATCTACTCCACAATTCTAATGATAGGTTGTATTTTATGCGTCGATTAAAGCTTATGCTGGCTTTTCCGTTAATTGTGTCATGCTCTACAGATGGCTATAAAAGCGCTCAGAATAGTTATGACACAGAAAAAAATATTGCAGAAAAATATCTTATAAATTCCAAAAATGATAAGCTTACAAAAAATGTAACACCGGTGCAAGTCTCGGACAGTGTTTATATTGGCAACAAAAGTTCAGTCAGTACGCATGGCGATCCGTTACCTATTCAGTTTGAAGGTAAAACTGGAATATCGGTGAGTTCAGGTATGCCTCTTAAACTGGATAGTGTTGTAAAAATGCTTGAAGAAATAACCAATATACCAATTATAAAAAAAGATTATGTTGTATACAATACCCAAAAAAATGTAACAGGAACTGCAGAAGTAGCTAAGGTATCAGAAGAATTATCAAAAGTAATGGGTGAAAATAGTGAAAAAAGTGCTGCTTCCACTTCATCACTTCAAAGTTTACTCGACCTTAAAGCCAGCACTGATTATATGGCTGTCGATTACTCTGGTCCATTATCAGTATTTCTTGATAAATTCTCGTCACATTTTGACCTTGCATGGCAATATGTTGATGGCCAATTATTAATATCGACAGACGAGGTCAGAAAATTTTCTATAAGCTCATTACCAAACAAAATCGAATCTACAAGTAGTATAGGTAGTGAAAGTAGTGGTGGCTCTGGGGGTACCGGTGATTCAAACAGCTCAAGTAACGGTACATCAGAACAAACCTTAGATATGGAAGTTTCATTAGATTTTTGGAAAGATGTTGATTCTGAATTAAAAGTTTTGCTTGGAGACAGCGGTGCATACAGCATATCACAAAGTACTTCATCTATACTCGTGAGAACATCACCATCAGTAATGAAAAAAGTTTCAGAGTATCTTGATGGACTTAATCAGCAACTGGAAAGACAGGTTACAGTTAATGTAGAAGTATATTCTGTATCCACAAATGATTCCAGTAATTTTAACTTGTCATTAAAAGGTCTTTTAACAAAAAATGGTGGCATATTTGGTTCTGTTGCAGGCGATTATGGCACGACTGCCGGGAGTACCTTCGCCGGATACTGGAATGGGAATGGTAGTGATGAAAACCGAGTTCTTATTTCGGCGTTAGAGGAAAATGGCAATGTTAGTAACGTCACATCTGCAGTAGTTACAACGATGTCAGGGGTGCCGGTACCGGTTCTGGTAGGTAGTGAAAGTACCTATGTATCCGAACTGGGAACATCATTTAATGATAACGTAGCAACAACAACTGCAAAAACAGAAACTATAACATCAGGTTTTTTGATGAATTTATTGCCTCGGGTTATGGATAATGGAAATATATTACTTCAATATGGTGTAAATTTATCTACTTTAGTCGGTGCATATGGTGGTTTTGACCAAGTAGTGGTTTCAGGCACTACTATACAATTACCAATTGTGGATAAACGTTCATTTATCCAGTCAAGTATGTTAAAAAATGGTAGTACTTTGGTTTTAGCTGGATTTGAGAAAAAAAGGAATGAAGTTGTTGATCAAGGAATTGGGTCGGCTAATTTTAAACTTTTTGGTGGAAAGCGCCAGGGTAATCAGGAAAGAGAAATTATGGTTATCTGCATAACTCCTCGAATTATAGATATTAAAGGTAGTTAATTATGCTTAAGCCAGAGAGCGAAGAAAGAATGAATCATCTTCCTGGGGTTATTCTGATAGATAAAAAAGAATATGCAGTTAATTTATTATGGAGTGAAGTTCCTAACGATAAAAAATATAAAAAAATTATTAAAAGCAGGCTTAAATTACTCGGCGGTGAACTATATTGTATAGACAGATATTTGACAGGGAGACAGTATGCAATAGCAGATGAATCTCTCGGGCACAAAAAAGGACTTAGAGTATTAGGCAGTTGTTTTGATAATCACGGCAAATCTCTTTGCGGATTGTATGAACATGATGGGATATGGCTGATATTTGCCATTGACAGAAATGGTTTTATTGTAATGGATAAAGCAAGCCATGAGCGTAATGACAGCATTGTTACATATAATGCGTTACTTGCTGATAATCAATGGGATGAAATCGTTTGTCCTGCAGGGCTTGGTATCTCAGGAAGTCATGAAGGAGATATATCTCAACTTTTAAATAAAAAAGGGATCAAACTATCCACTATAGGTATAGAACGCTTTTATCCTGTAGTTAAAATTACTGGAGCTGGTGCAATAAGTATAGCTGCTTGTTATCTCAGTTATAGTTTTTTTATTGATAAACAAATAGTCACGGAACAATCCATGGTTACAGTTGTGCCTTCTGAGCCAGAAAAAATAAACGTTCCATGGGGGGGGCGCAGTCATCCAGAATCATTACTCAGAGAGTGTATAAATTCTGTAGAAATTCGAACATTAGATGCCGCTGCAATTCCTGGCTGGAGTGTTAAACCTAATGCTGTCTGTGATGATAACGGAATCCATTATACAATTAAAAAGGAGTTCGGATTAAATATATGGACAGAAAATGATAATTATAAATCATTTTTTGTAGGTAATAATAAACCAGAACTAAGACCAACAAGTGAGAATACAGCTAATTTAAGCTGGAGATTGCGTTTAGACAGATATGATACAGGATTGCTTGATCTTGAACAGCTTGAACCTTCAGGCAAAATTAAGAAGCAACTTATGGATCTATTTGAATATTACTTCATTCCTGTTACCATGAAACCTGCTTCTGCTGTAAATGGAGGAATACAAGAAATTAAATTCAGCGTTTCATTGACTATGGAGCCAACCATAATATTACCAATATTATTACAAGTTAAAAACTTAGTAATTGATAAGTTATATTATGATTATAGTGATAACCATTGGGTACTTGATGCAACATTTTGGGAGAAAAATAATGTATAAAAAAGTTTTAATTAGTCTTATTGGAGTAGGGGGGGCGTTTTTTTCTTCCATATCTAATGGGGAAGCAGACGTACAACAAAATATAAAAAATGCTGCTTCAGAAGTACGTGCCGAAAATGTAGTTACGGTCGAAAATTCTGCTACGCTAATTACTCCAGCAGTAACGAGTGAGGAATACAAAAGAGAACTTGAAGAATTCAGAAAGTTGCAACAAGATAATATAAAGCTTAAGTTACAAACTGAAAATAATGAATTAGCAAAAAAGATAGGCAACGCTGCCGGAATATCTAATGTAAGATTAATATCAATATACTCTACTAGCAATGGTGTCAAAACGGCACAAGTTTACGGTGGAGGAGAAGGTTTTAGAGAACTTAATGTTGGAGATATAGTTTCTGAAGATTATACAATTCAAAAAATAACAAATAAAAATATTGTTGTTTATTCTGATGATAAAAAAGAAGAAAAAATATTAAATCTTGTCTATCTTGGAGGTTGATATTGACTAATAATTCTGTTAGTGAAATTGATTTTGAGAGATTTAAAAATAATGTCAGTAATATTATTCCAGTAGATGAGGAGTTAAGAAAAAATTCAATTCTTTTTTCTAATGGTGATTTTTTATTCCCTGCTGAGGATTCCATGCATCCAAATGTCAGGTTTATGAGAGAAGTTGCTTTAAGAAAAGGAATAAGACATTTAAAAGAATTTAATGTTAGCATCAAGATTATCAGAGCACTATACGTAAAGTTTGAAGCTTTATCGTCGCGTTCAGATAATCTTCCAATGGAGATAATGGCTGGTAGGTTAATAACAGAATGTGCTAATCATAAAGCAAGTGATTTACATATAAAAATAGAAGATAGTTTTGCTGATATATATATACGGAAAGATGGGGATTTGTTTCTCTTGCGACAGATAGAAAGTGTTGTTGCACATAATTTACTTGCTGCATTATATAATAATGCAGATGATGCTGATGCAACATATAAGATTAATTCTTATCAGTCTGCAAGGATCGCGCCCTCTAAATCGAGGATTAATATTCCTGAATCTATTCAAGCTATACGTCTTCAATTTAATCCTATGGGCAATGGTGGGCGTTATTTAATTGCTCGTTTCTTATATGCTGAAAAGAAAAATTTCGCAGAAAAAATAACTTTTGACCCATTGAAATCAGGTTTTCATCCGGTTCAAATAGATGCTTTTGCTAGATTAAGAAGATTATCTTTAGGTGTTAATATAATCTCTGGACCAACAGGCTCCGGTAAATCTACGACACTAAAGAATATGCTAGAGCTTCTTTATGAAGAAAAAAAAGGGAAAGTTAATATAATCAGTATTGAAGACCCTCCTGAATATGAAATTGAAGGAACCGCACAATTACCTATAACCAACGTTGAAACAGAGGAAGAACGAGGGAGGGAATACAGAAAGGCTATTATTGCTGCACTACGTTCAGATCCCGATATTATAATGCCCGGTGAAGCACGAGATGCTGAAGTTATTAGTCTGGTGTTTACTGCTGCAATGACCGGCCATCAGGTATGGACTTCATTACATGCAAACAGCGCATTATCTATATTTGACCGTCTAAAGGATCAGGGTGTTGATGATTTTAAGCTTACGGATCCTGATTTAGTAACAGGTCTGATAGCACAAAGATTAGTTAAAAAATTATGTAATAAATGTTGTGTTACGTTAGATAAATATATAGCTAAACATAAAAATCTGGATGTTCTGGAACGAAACATAATTGAAGGATATGAAGATTCTATACGTTTTGCCAATGAAAGTGGATGTGATTGTTGTTATGCTGGATATACAGGACGTACAGTTATTGCAGAGATAGTTGAACCAGATACAACATTTTTAGAACTTGTTTGTGCTGCTAAACGTAAAGAAGCTGTTGACCACTGGGTGAATAGCTTGGGGGGGATAACAATGGCAGAGCATGCATGGTTAAAAGTTATCAGGGGGGAAATTTCTGTTTTTGATGCTATTAGTAAAGTATCGCGAATAGAAAATATACCTAAAGAAAGGCGAGCGTATTTAAACGGTCTTTAAATATGAAACTAGAAACATACTTCACCAAATTATTATTTGGAACAAAATTAAGATTAAGGTTTTATGAGAAAATGTCTCGTTACCTTGTTAATGGCGTTCCGTTATCTTATGCATTGAATGAACTTTATCAGTTTACCACCGATTCAGGAAAGAAAGAAACAACATCTTCAATTGTTATTCGTGATGTCTTGCATTCAGTCAGGAACGGGCAGAGCTTCTCTGATGCCTTGAAATTCTGGGTTCCTGCTGATGAGATTTCAATTCTTTCTGCTGGGGAGTATTCAGGAAAACTTTATGAGTCTATTGATAATATCATATACATCAATCAGACCAAGAAAAAAATAAAATCAGCTCTATTTGGTATTGTTTATCCGTTAGTGCTTGTTTTAACTACCTGTTTATATTTATATATCTTTGGAAATCGGGTTGTGCCTGCATTTTCTCAGGTTTTACCTGTAGAAGAGTGGCAAGGGGCCGGACGGCTAATGTACCATCTTGCATTGTTTGTGCAAAATTATCTTTTGTTGATGATGGTTATTGTTTTTATAATTTTTATATGCATTATTGTGACATTAGGGCTGTGGATAGGTAAGGTAAGGATGTTTTTTGATAAGTTTCCGCCATGGACAATTTATAAAACAGTCGTGGGCTGTGGTTTTCTGCTGTCTTTATCTTCATTAATTGAGGCAGGGATTCCTGCTCCCGAAGCACTCAGGATTATTTCAAGAACAGCTACCCCATGGTATAAGGAACGCCTCTTATCCACCCGTTTGATGCTACTAAACGGGGCTAAAAATCTTGGTGAAGCTTTGCATTTATCTGGATATGTTTTTCCGTCTAAGGCGTTAGTTATGGATATTAGATCTTATGCTGCACTGGATGGTTTTGAAATGATGCTTGGAAAACTTGCTCGTCAGTGGCAGGATGAGAGTATTCAAGTCATATCGAAGCAGATGGATTTTTTCAGAAACGCAGCAATAATTATGATGGGACTTATCTTCATGTGGATAGTTTCTGGTATGTTCGCGTTACAACAACAAATAAGTCAAGCTGCTCAATTTTCGTGAGATAAATAATGAAGTGTTTAAGAGAAATATTTTTTTCAGATCTACTTATCAGTGATAATGGATACTTTTTGCGCTATTTAGAGGGGGAGTCAGAGCCAGTTATTAAGCTACCTATGGCTTATATGGATGACGCGTTGGCGTTAAGGAGTGATTTAGAGAAAAAATATAAAGAGGAGGGGAAAAAAGAATTCTTTTATTCATATATGGACATACCATATCGAGCAGCAGTAGTTGCAACTATTGATGGAGAAGGATATTTTTTAAGAAGATTAAAACTTCCAGTGCCTAATATTAATACACTAGGGTTTCCAGATGCTACCCTTGCAACTCTTAAATCTCTTGGTAAATCTAGAGGCGGGCTTATTTTAATTTCAGGTGCAACTGGTAGTGGTAAGTCTACGTCTATATATTCATTACTAACAGAGTATGCATCAGTTTATGGGGATGTAGTTATTTCCATTGAAGATCCTCCTGAATTGCCTGTTCAGGGTAGCTATAATAACAGAGGGATCTGGTATCAAGTTGATGCTGTTCAGGCTGGCGGTTATTTACCAGCGATGATTGCTGCGATGCGCTATAATCCAAGATATATATTCCTTGGAGAAATACGTTCATCTGAAACTGCTCGTGAAGCCATCCGTGCTGCTGTGAATGGGCATTTAGTTATGAGTACTATTCATGGTAATTCTATTCAAGGGGCTATCTTCGCATTACAACAAATAGCATTAGGCAGCGAGACTGATTTGGGACTTGTTCGCTCTATTCTTGGGGATGGTCTTTTGGCCGTACTTCATCAGGAACTATCCTTTACGTCATTAGGGACTAGGCGTTTAAAGAGTGAACTCCTCTATGTAGGTGGCGTTCCTTCTATGGTTTCTAAAATTAGATCAGGTAAGCTTGAGCTTCTTAGTAATGAAATAGAAGCCCAGAAAATTATGTTATCCAAAGGAATAAATTTACACACTCATTATGCCAGCACTTTATAATGTTTTTATTTATGCTTCAATATTCTGGATTGGATCTGTAATAACCAGTTTTATTTGTCTGGTAGTTGACAGGCTCCCTCATCAACTAAACTGGCGAGATGATCCTGAAGGTGGTCTTACTATATGGTCGCCACCTTCGAGATGTAATAATTGTCATATAAATATAAAATGGATATATCTAATACCCATTCTGGGCTTTTTGCTTTCTAAAGGAAAATGTCCTGAGTGTGGAGTGAAAATTCCATGTATATATCCTGTTGTGGAGTTTTTCAGTGCCATTGCCTGTGTTGTTATTGCATATTTTTACGGAATTGAGAAGGAAGGACTATGGATAATGTTTCTATTTCTTGTTCTTCTTTTTCTTACACTTATTGATATAAATGAAACATGGTTACCTTTTGTTGTCACTATACCTCTTTTCTGGTTAGGTCTTTTATTTTCACCATTTGAAGATGATTCCTATTCCAGAATTTTAGGCAGTGTATCAGGATTTTGTGTTTTTTATTTTTCTATGTTTTTAGTTTCCGTTCTACATAAGGAAGATCTTATTGCCGGGGGGGATATTGTCTTTGCCACGGCCGCAGGGGCATGGCTAGGAATGGATAAAGTTCTTTTATTTATATTTATTTCCGCAGTTACGTTTATTTTATATTCTTTACCATACAGGCTTAAAGGCATTCGCTTTGCTCCTATGGGCCCCTCATTGAGTATAGGTTTTTTGCTATGTCTGCTGTAATTCCGTTGGCGACATGTTTACTTGCTGCAAGTTATGCAAATAATCTGGAGCCTCGTTTACTCATGTCTGTCATTGCTGTTGAAGGTGGCCGGATTGGGTTAGCTTCAAAAAATAAAAATGGGACTGAGGATCTTGGTATTATGCAGATTAATACAGGAGCATGGCTTAAACTTGTCAGTCGGGTCTTTTTTTTAGGTGATAAAGAAAAGGCTTATATACGTTTAAAGGATGATGGCTGTTTTAATATATCTGTTGGGGCATGGATACTGAGTACCTCAATCAGACAAGAGAAAGGGGATGTATGGTCAGGTGTCGGTCGGTATCATTCAAACACCCCTTTTTATAAAAACAGATATATTTCTAAAGTTCGATATAAATACAGAAAAATAAATTTGTAATGAAATATTGGTTGCAAACATTTTCTGTTACTTTGTATCAGGAACAGAAGGAGTGCTTAATATGAAGAAAGAGAAGGGGATGACTCTTCTTGAAGTATCGCTGGCCCTAATAGTAACTACATCAGTAATGGTTACAGTATGGGTTTCCATTCAGGATATGATAAGATTTTATCTTACAAGAACAGTCGCCTATACTGTCATTAATACGATGAACATAGCGATTGATACGTGTAAAAAGCAAAGTGGTCAAAGTGGTCAATGTGTCATTACTGATATTGGTGGCAGTCCTCCTAAAGGAAATTTAACTATAAAAATAAAAGACCCACACATAATAGGGTGTCTTACGCTTGATGGAAAAATAAACGAAGATATACTAAAACATATGACTTCATTTTATTATGTAAAAAATTCAGGCGCAAAAGGTGATAATTACTTGAGTTCTTTACCTATTCATCCTGTTGAACAACCAAAACCAAGCGATTTGTGTGATAAAAAACAGCTTGCATTTTATTACAGGATATTAAAGTGAAAAGACAAAATGGTATTATGCTTCTTGAAGTGGCTATTTTTTTAGTATTGCTTTCTTTAGGATATTTATCGTGGATGAGTGTCCGGAAAAATGTAGAACAATATGATTTTTCAATGCAAGTCGCACGCTCGCTATGCTATCAGCAGAATATGTTGTCGGTTTATATTAAATCGTTGCCAATAACTAAAGGTAACGAAGGTCTTACTGCCATACCATTTGATTTATTTAGAAATGTAATAACTTTAATTGATAAAACACCATTAAAGTATTCTTATTATATGGTTAATAACAGCAATTCAAGTCAATCAAAGATAGATTCTAAAGATAAACTACAGAAATATATACAAACCAGTAAGGTTAAAGCTATTGTTGTTTTGTCGGTTAGAAATGGCAAGGTTCCTGAATATCTCAGGAAATATCTTGCTGCTTCTCTTGGTATTTTTGGGGCTATACCTGTACGCGATAATAATAATATTTCACTTAGGAATGATTTTTTTGATGTTTCTGTTTTAGAGCATCAGATGCAAGGAAATATTGAGCTTGATGACGTAATAGCTGTAGCATTGATACCTGAAATATCTAGTCCGTATCAGACATGTTTTTATGGAGCACAGTATAATGAATGAAAAAGGTGTAGGATTAATTGAGATTGCTTTTGTTTTGATCCTTTTTACAGCTGTGCTCCCGATGAGTCTTTATTATATGTCGCTGAGTAAAACAGTTTCTGACTCAATCCTTTTAGGCGAACTAATGGATTCATATGTTAGTGATATAAAAATGAAATATAAAACGGGGGGGTGTAACGGTGTGAAGGATTGTATTGATAAGTCTTCTGAATATTTTAATTCCAGAAAAAGTAATAACTCATTAAAAATAAAAGTAGAAAATTTTAATAATGCTGTATTGATATACCCTGATGGAAAAATTAAGTTTTCTATAGATGAGATTTATGTCGCTATGGCGGGTGCAAAAGAAAACTTAATTCTCGTTAGTAATGACGGGAATAACAAAAATAATTATAATGGTGTTTCTATAGCAGATAAGACCAAAGTTTATATGTTTAAAAATTTAAGACATGTAAATTCTCTACCTGTTGTATATTTCAAACTGGAACAACAATTATGATATCATATATATATATGTTCTTTATAAGTATTATTTATATGTTAAGTATTATTTTTTATACTTTTACTTTTTCATACTTTGATGATGCGAAAGAACATAATATTATAATGGCTGATTATCACTATCTTTATGAAGCATCAGAAAAAACAAAACAGCATGAAACAGTCCTTACTGCTGCAGGAACTCTTGAAGTTGTGGGCAATAATAACGGTTCTAATAGTTCAAGGGAAAAATTAAAAAATAAAAAAATGCTTATATGTATAAGTAAAGCTGATAATAAAAATTACTATTATTATGAAAAATATACTTTATCAGTATACCCATTTAAATATAAGGATATTAGACGTGAAATATTAGACATGACAGATAAACAATTGCCCCAAGGTTGTCAAGAGCCAACTAATGGATACATTTTATATCGGTAATTTAGATGGTTTTTAATGTATTTTATATGAGGATACTATAATATTATGGCTCATAATACTGAAAAAAATAACAAAAGAAATCAAAGAGGCTTATCATTAATTGAGACCTCTATGGTCCTCGCCCTCTCCGCCATCGTCGTCCCCGGTGTTATGTATTACTACCAGGCTGCTTCTGACAATAACAAGACTCAGAGCACCGTCTCCGAAGTCATGAGTATCGTCTCCGCTGTTAACGGTCTTTACGTCGGCACTTCGGATTATGCAGGACTGACCGAAGATGTCATTATGAATACCTCCGCCATCCACGAAAACTACAAGGATGGTCAAAATATCATGCACCCGTTCGGGGGAACTATTGAACTAGGGAACGTACGATCAGCTAATGCTAAAAGTTTTTATATAATCCTTAAGGATATTCCTAAAGGTCCCTGTGTGAACATTGCTTCCATGAACTTTGGAACTCAGTTAGTCGGAGTCGGGGTGGGTAATACTGCTGCAATTATCGCGCAATACATCGTTCCACAAGCACTAACAGATGGCAGCCAGCAACTCAGTTCAACAGCATTATCTCCAGCTGGTGCTGCCAATGCTTGTAAAGAGGATAAAAATAGCATTGCCTTTCAATTGAGATAGCTCGCGCAACTCGGGTCTCCCACAAGGTGGAGATTTATGGATTTGCCCCTACTATATCAGACAGAAAGACTCCTGAAGACGCTGAGTGATACACTTACTCGGTACGAAATTAAACAGAGCAGCCAAGTGGCATCGCTGGAAACCATGGTGAAGGGATATATAACTCGCCTGGAGAATCAGCCTCTACGGGGGGATGATTCAACTCCGGTAACGCTTCCTGCTCAGGCTCTTCGGCCTGATTCTCCGTGCGTACAGGTAGATAAAAGTTCACCATATTCCCGTCTGGTGTATGTTGTTTCTGATGCAAAAGCAGAAACAAGAGCATCACTTCAAAAATCATTGTGCACGTTTCTGAAGCCGTTTTTTGCCGGTGTTTGCGTGGCATTGTTGGTAGTCAGTGTCACCACTCTGGGATGGCAGTATCTGACACAGCTATCATCGGTAGAACAGCAGCTTAGGGCACTTCTTACGTCGCTGCCTGACGTGCTTTCAGCAGAATAGGTAGCGCAACTTAGCAAAGCACCTTCATTGGGAAATAATGCGCAGGAGTGGATAACGCTTTCCAGCCAGCAGGTAACTCAATTGACGGGATTACCGCCAATGTTCAATCTGCAGCCTAGTGCGCAACTGCTGCAGCAACTGATGGTGCTTTTTCCTGACAATTCCTAGGGAAGGTGCGAACAAGTTCCTGATATGAGATCATCATATTCATCCGGAGCG
>OGEB01000984.1_pt1 | contig 14327 bp, 11 predicted proteins | sample 1570541 | NCBI WGS metagenome assembly OGEB01 (sample SAMEA2581975, study PRJEB24529) | metagenome | biome: Human gut stool | place: China | collected 2011 | reverse complement strand
TCCGGCAGAAGCAGAAAAAGCTTATTATGCTTCCATCGGAAACGATGATCTGGCAGCCTGAGTTCACAGATAAAATACTCTCCAGGAAACCCGGGGCGGTTCAGATCTCATCAATAAAACGTCCTGTGTTTCTCCTGACAGTGGCCGTTTTTATGAACCGGACACAGTTCTGGATCACCGTGAACGGGTACGCCTTTTTATTCAGATCCAGTTTCCGCATGGGAGTGACTGGTCTGAAGTATTGCGCCTGACTGACATTGTTACAGAGAAGGTCTCTTCCGGCAGGACTGCAGGCGGGCATCACCACCGGCATACAGGGTACACCTGGTCTGTTTCTGTGAATTAACCCCACATCATCCTTTTCTGCCCTGTTCCAGATTTTCCCGGAGTTTCATCATGAGTTTTAACGCAAAGGATATGACCCAGGGCGGTCAGATTGCGTCCATGCGTATCCGCATGTTCAGCCAGATCGCCAATATCATGCTTTACTGCCTGTTTATTTTTTTCTGGATCCTCATTGGTCTGGTCTTATGGGTAAAAATAAGCTGGCAGACGTTTATCAACGGCTGTATTTACTGGTGGTGTACGTCACTGGAAGGCATGCGGGATTTAATAAAATCCCAGCCGGTCTATGAGATCCAGTATTACGGCAAAACCTTCCGGATGAACGCTGCCCAGGTACTGCATGATAAATATATGATCTGGTGCGGAGAGCAGCTATGGTCTGCATTCGTTCTGGCGTCTGTCGTGGCCCTGGTTATTTGCCTGATCACCTTCTTTGTTGTCTCCTGGATTCTGGGGCGTCAGGGTAAACAACAGAGCGAAAATGAAGTCACAGGTGGTCGTCAGCTGACAGACAATCCGAAAGACGTTGCCCGGATGCTGAAAAAAGACGGCAAGGACTCCGATATCCGGATTGGCGACCTGCCGATTATCCGGGATTCCGAAATCCAGAACTTCTGTCTGCACGGCACGGTCGGGGCCGGTAAGTCGGAGGTTATCCGTCGTCTGGCCAACTATGCCCGTCAGCGCGGTGATATGGTGGTGATTTATGACCGTTCAGGGGAATTTGTTAAAAGTTACTATGATCCCTCCATCGATAAAATCCTGAATCCGCTGGATGCCCGCTGTGCCGCATGGGATTTGTGGAAGGAGTGCCTGACACAGCCGGATTTTGATAATACCGCGAACACGCTGATCCCTATGGGTACAAAAGAGGACCCGTTCTGGCAGGGTTCAGGACGTACCATTTTTGCGGAAGCGGCGTACCTGATGCGTAATGACCCCAACCGCAGCTACAGCAAACTGGTGGACACACTGCTTTCCATCAAAATTGAAAAACTGCGTACCTTCCTGCGTAATTCACCGGCGGCCAACCTGGTGGAAGAGAAAATTGAGAAAACGGCGATTTCCATCCGTGCTGTGCTGACCAACTACGTGAAAGCCATCCGTTACCTGCAGGGGATTGAGCATAACGGTGATCCCTTCACCATCCGTGACTGGATGCGTGGTGTCCGGGAAGATCAGAAAAACGGCTGGCTGTTTATTTCGTCGAACGCCGACACCCATGCCTCCCTGAAGCCTGTGATCTCCATGTGGCTGTCCATTGCCATTCGTGGTCTGCTGGCAATGGGAGAAAACCGTAACCGTCGTGTGTGGTTTTTCTGTGATGAGTTACCCACGTTACACAAACTGCCGGATCTGGTGGAGATCCTGCCGGAAGCCCGTAAGTTCGGTGGCTGTTATGTGTTTGGTATCCAGTCCTATGCCCAGCTGGAAGATATCTACGGTGAGAAAGCGGCGGCCACGCTGTTTGACGTCATGAACACCCGTGCTTTTTTCCGTTCCCCGAGCCATAAGATTGCAGAGTTCGCTGCCGGTGAGATTGGTGAGAAAGAGCACCTGAAAGCCAGCGAGCAGTATTCCTACGGTGCTGACCCGGTACGTGACGGGGTATCGACCGGTAAGGATATGGAGCGTCAGACGCTGGTCAGTTATTCCGACATTCAGTCTCTGCCGGATCTGACCTGCTATGTCACTCTGCCCGGACCGTATCCGGCAGTCAAACTCTCTCTGAAATATCAGGCACGACCGAAGGTCGCTCCGGAGTTTATTCCGCGTGACATCAACCCGGAAATGGAGAACCGTCTGAGTGCCGTACTTGCCGCAAGGGAAGCAGAAGGTCGTCAGATGGCCAGCCTCTTTGAACCGGAGGTTGCCTCCGGAGAAGATGTGACTCAGGCTGAACAGCCACAACAGCCACAACAGCCACAACAGCCACAACAGCCAGTGTCTTCTGTCATCAATGATAAGAAGTCAGATGCAGGTGTGAGTGTTCCGGCAGGGGGGATCGAGCAGGAGCTGAAAATGAAACCGGAAGAAGAGATGGAACAGCAACTGCCACCCGGGATCAGTGAATCCGGTGAAGTGGTGGATATGGCCGCTTATGAGGCATGGCAACAGGAAAATCATCCGGACATCCAGCAGCATATGCAGCGTCGTGAAGAGGTGAACATTAATGTGCACCGGGAGCGCGGGGAGGATGTTGAGCCGGGAGATGATTTCTGATGTTGAGTTTCAGCGTTGTTAAATCGGCAGGCAGTGCCGGAAACTATTACACCGACAAGGATAATTACTATGTGCTGGGCAGCATGGGAGAACGCTGGGCTGGTCAGGGGGCTGAACAGCTTGGGCTGCAGGGCAGCGTCGATAAGGATGTTTTTACCCGTCTTCTGGAGGGCAGGCTGCCGGACGGGGCGGATTTAAGCCGCATGCAGGATGGCAGTAATAAGCATCGTCCCGGCTACGACCTGACCTTCTCCGCCCCCAAAAGTGTCTCCATGATGGCCATGCTCGGGGGGGATAAACGTCTTATTGATGCACATAACCAGGCCGTGGATTTTGCTGTCCGTCAGGTGGAGGCGCTGGCTTCCACACGGGTGATGACGGACGGACAGTCAGAAACGGTGCTGACCGGTAATCTGGTGATGGCACTGTTTAACCATGACACCAGTCGCGATCAGGACCCACAGTTACACACGCATGTAGTGGTGGCTAATGTCACGCAGCATAACGGCGAGTGGAAGACACTGAGCAGTGACAAAGTGGGGAAAACCGGATTTTCCGAGAACGTGCTAGCGAACCGGATTGCGTTCGGGAAAATATATCAGAGTGAGTTACGTCAGCGCGTTGAGGCGCTGGGTTATGAAACCGAAGTGGTCGGTAAGCACGGTATGTGGGAGATGCCGGGCGTACCGGTGGAGGCCTTTTCCAGTCGTTCACAGGCTATCAGGGAGGCCGTCGGTGAAGACGCCTCGCTGAAATCCCGGGATGTGGCGGCACTGGATACGCGAAAATCCAAACAGCACGTCGATCCTGAAGTCAGAATGGCTGAATGGATGCAGACGCTGAAGGAAACCGGGTTCGACATCCGGGCATATCGTGACGCGGCGGATCAGCGTGCGGAGATCCGCACGCAGGCGCCCGGGCCTGCTTCACAGGACGGGCCGGATGTGCAGCAGGCGGTGACACAGGCGATTGCCGGATTAAGTGAACGAAAAGTGCAGTTCACGTATACGGACGTGCTGGCCAGGACGGTCGGCATACTGCCGCCGGAAAATGGTGTGATTGAACGGGCACGCGCCGGTATCGATGAGGCCATCAGCCGTGAGCAGCTTATCCCCCTCGACCGTGAGAAGGGGCTGTTCACATCAGGAATTCATGTGCTCGATGAGCTGTCCGTCCGGGCACTCAGTCGTGACATCATGAAACAGAACCGGGTGACCGTACATCCGGAGAAAAGTGTCCCCCGGACGGCTGGTTACAGCGATGCGGTCAGTGTTCTGGCACAGGACCGTCCGTCGCTGGCCATTGTGTCCGGGCAGGGCGGTGCAGCCGGGCAGCGTGAGCGGGTGGCTGAACTGGTCATGATGGCCCGGGAGCAGGGGCGGGAGGTGCAGATTATCGCTGCTGACCGTCGCTCGCAGATGAACCTGAAGCAGGATGAACGGCTGTCCGGTGAGCTGATAACCGGACGTCGTCAGCTGCAGGAGGGCATGGTCTTCACGCCGGGCAGTACTGTTATCGTCGACCAGGGCGAAAAACTCTCCCTGAAAGAGACGTTAACCCTGCTGGATGGTGCCGCACGTCATAACGTACAGGTCCTGATAACCGACAGCGGGCAGCGAACCGGTACAGGCAGTGCGCTGATGGCCATGAAGGATGCCGGGGTGAACACGTATCGCTGGCAGGGCGGAGAACAGCGACCGGCAACCATCATCAGTGAACCGGACCGGAATGTCCGCTATGACCGGCTGGCCGGAGATTTTGCGGCCAGCGTGAAAGCCGGAGAAGAGAGCGTGGCACAGGTCAGCGGGGTACGGGAACAGGCCATACTGACACAGGCCATTCGCAGTGAGCTGAAAACACAGGGCGTGCTCGGACACCCGGAGGTGACCATGACCGCCCTGTCACCGGTCTGGCTGGACAGCCGGAGCCGTTATCTGCGGGATATGTACCGACCGGGGATGGTGATGGAGCAGTGGAACCCGGAGACACGCAGTCATGACCGCTATGTTATCGACCGGGTGACGGCGCAGAGTCACAGCCTGACCCTGCGGGATGCGCAGGGCGAAACGCAGGTGGTGCGTATTTCCTCCCTGGACAGCAGCTGGTCGCTGTTCCGGCCGGAAAAAATGCCGGTGGCAGACGGCGAGCGACTGAGGGTGACAGGGAAAATTCCCGGACTCCGCGTCTCCGGCGGTGACCGCCTGCAGGTGGCATCCGTCAGTGAAGATGCGATGACGGTTGTTGTGCCGGGGCGGGCTGAACCGGCCACCCTGCCTGTGGCTGATTCACCGTTCACGGCACTGAAGCTGGAGAACGGCTGGGTGGAAACGCCCGGGCATTCCGTCAGTGACAGTGCGACGGTGTTTGCCTCCGTCACACAGATGGCAATGGACAACGCCACCCTGAACGGTCTGGCCCGCAGCGGTCGTGATGTCCGGCTGTATTCCTCACTGGATGAAACCCGTACTGCGGAAAAACTTGCCCGCCATCCCTCCTTTACGGTGGTTTCTGAGCAGATAAAGGCGCGGGCCGGTGAGACATCGCTGGAAACCGCTATCAGTCTGCAGAAAACCGGGCTGCACACGCCGGCACAGCAGGCCATTCATCTGGCCCTTCCTGTGCTGGAAAGTAAAAACCTGGCCTTCAGCATGGTGGACCTGCTGACAGAGGCGAAGTCGTTTGCTGCAGAAGGAACCGGTTTTACTGAACTGGGAGGGGAAATCAATGCGCAGATAAAACGCGGTGACTTACTGTATGTGGATGTGGCAAAAGGCTATGGCACAGGCCTGCTGGTTTCCCGTGCGTCGTATGAGGCAGAAAAAAGTATTCTTCGCCATATTCTCGAAGGTAAGGAGGCGGTCACGCCGCTGATGGAGAGAGTACCCGGCGAACTCATGGAGACGTTAACGTCGGGACAGCGTGCCGCCACCCGTATGATACTGGAAACGTCCGACCGTTTCACGGTGGTACAGGGTTATGCCGGTGTGGGTAAGACCACACAGTTCCGGGCGGTGATGTCAGCCGTGAACATGCTGCCGGCGAGTGAGCGTCCCCGAGTTGTGGGGCTGGGGCCCACGCACCGTGCGGTCGGTGAGATGCGCAGCGCCGGCGTGGATGCACAGACGCTGGCGTCCTTTCTGCATGACACGCAGCTGCAGCAGCGCAGCGGAGAAACGCCGGATTTCAGCAACACGCTGTTCCTGCTCGATGAGAGCTCAATGGTGGGCAATACCGACATGGCACGGGCATACGCCCTGATTGCGGCCGGTGGCGGTCGTGCCGTGGCCAGTGGTGACACGGACCAGCTGCAGGCCATCGCGCCCGGTCAGCCTTTCCGTCTCCAGCAGACGCGCAGTGCTGCCGATGTGGTCATCATGAAGGAGATTGTGCGTCAGACGCCGGAACTGCGGGAGGCGGTATACAGCCTGATTAACCGGGATGTGGAAAGGGCACTGTCCGGGCTTGAGAGTGTGAAACCGTCTCAGGTTCCCCGTCAGGAGGGCGCATGGGCACCGGAGCACTCCGTGACGGAGTTCAGTCACAGCCAGGAAGCGAAACTGGCAGAAGCGCAGCAGAAGGCGATGCTGAAAGGTGAGACTTTTCCGGATGTCCCCATGACACTGTATGAAGCCATTGTCCGCGACTATACCGGCAGGACACCGGAAGCACGGGAGCAGACGCTGATTGTCACGCACCTGAATGAGGACCGGCGCGTACTGAACAGCATGATTCATGATGCACGGGAAAAGGCCGGTGAGCTGGGGAAAGAGCAGGTCATGGTGCCTGTCCTGAACACAGCGAATATACGTGACGGGGAGCTGCGTCGTCTCTCCACCTGGGAGAATAACCCGGATGCCCTTGCCCTGGTGGATAGTGTGTATCACCGGATTGCCGGTATCAGCAAGGATGACGGGCTGATAACCCTGGAGGATGCGGAAGGTAACACGCGGCTGATTTCGCCCCGGGAGGCGGTGGCTGAAGGTGTCACACTGTACACCCCGGACAAAATCCGGGTGGGGACCGGCGACCGGATGCGCTTCACGAAGAGTGACCGGGAGCGCGGTTATGTGGCCAACAGCGTCTGGACGGTGACAGCGGTTTCCGGTGACAGTGTCACGTTGTCAGACGGACAGCAGACCCGGGTGATTCGCCCCGGCCAGGAGCGGGCAGAGCAACATATTGACCTGGCTTATGCCATCACCGCCCACGGTGCGCAGGGGGCGAGTGAAACCTTTGCCATCGCGCTTGAAGGCACGGAAGGTAACCGGAAACTGATGGCCGGCTTTGAGTCAGCCTACGTGGCCCTGTCGCGTATGAAGCAGCATGTGCAGGTGTACACCGATAACCGTCAGGGCTGGACGGATGCCATTAACAATGCCGTACAGAAAGGAACTGCCCACGATGTGCTGGAGCCGAAACCGGACCGGGAGGTCATGAATGCGCAGCGGCTGTTCAGTACGGCACGGGAACTGCGGGACGTGGCGGCAGGCCGTGCCGTTCTCCGTCAGGCAGGGCTGGCCGGGGGAGACAGCCCTGCACGGTTTATTGCACCGGGACGTAAATATCCGCAGCCGTATGTGGCACTGCCGGCGTTTGACCGTAACGGCAAGTCCGCCGGTATCTGGCTGAACCCACTGACCACGGATGACGGAAACGGGCTGCGGGGATTCAGCGGTGAAGGACGGGTGAAAGGCAGCGGGGATGCGCAGTTCGTGGCCCTGCAGGGTAGCCGTAACGGAGAGAGCCTGCTGGCTGATAATATGCAGGATGGTGTCCGGATTGCCCGTGATAATCCTGACAGCGGTGTGGTGGTAAGAATTGCCGGTGAAGGTCGTCCGTGGAATCCCGGTGCCATCACCGGTGGTCGCGTGTGGGGGGATATCCCGGACAGCAGCGTCCAGCCGGGAGCCGGAAATGGCGAACCGGTCACGGCAGAGGTGCTGGCACAGCGGCAGGCTGAAGAGGCCATCCGCCGTGAAACGGAACGCCGTGCAGATGAAATTGTCCGTAAAATGGCAGAGAACAAACCTGACCTGCCGGATGGCAAAACAGAGCAGGCTGTCAGGGAAATTGCCGGGCAGGAGCGTGACCGGGCTGACATAACTGAACGGGAAGCCGCGCTGCCGGAGAGTGTGCTGCGTGAATCACAACGGGAGCAGGAAGCGGTCCGGGAGGTTGCCCGGGAAAATCTGCTGCAGGAGCGTCTGCAGCAGATAGAGCGGGATATGGTTCGTGACCTGCAGAAAGAGAAAACCCTGGGCGGAGACTGATACAGGAAGATAAACGCTGATGACAACGGATAACACGAACACGACACGTAACGATTCACTGGCTGCACGGACCGATACCTGGTTGCAGTCGTTTCTGGTCTGGTCACCCGGACAGCGGGATATCATCAAAACGGTGGCGCTGGTGCTGATGGTACTGGACCACATCAATCTGATATTCCAGCTGAAGCAGGAATGGATGTTTCTGGCCGGGCGAGGAGCCTTTCCGCTTTTTGCCCTGGTGTGGGGGCTGAATCTGTCCCGTCATGCGCATATCCGGCAACCGGCCATTAACCGGCTGTGGGGATGGGGAATTATTGCCCAGTTCGCATATTATCTGGCCGGCTTTCCCTGGTATGAGGGGAATATCCTGTTTGCCTTTGCAGTGGCGGCACAGGTGCTGACGTGGTGTGAAACGCGCAGTGGGTGGCGTACAGCAGCGGCCATTCTTCTGATGGCCCTGTGGGGGCCTTTGTCCGGCACCAGTTACGGCATTGCCGGGCTGCTGATGCTGGCGGTCAGTTACCGACTGTACCGGGCGGAAGACAGAGCGGAACGTCTGGCGCTGCTTGCATGCCTGCTGGCCGTTATTCCGGCACTTAACCTTGCCTCCAGTGATGCAGCGGCGGTGGCCGGTCTTGTAATGACGGTGCTGACCGTTGGTCTGGTGTCGTGTGCAGGAAAATCATTACCCCGTTTCTGGCCCGGGGATTTTTTCCCGGTATTCTACGCCTGTCATCTGGCTGTGCTGGGCGTTCTGGCGTTGTGACTGGTATGATACTGACGCTGATTCTGATTATTAATAAACAACATAACACAGGATATTTATGAAAATTACGGATCACAAACTCTCTGAAGGTATTGCCCTGACATTTCGTGTTCCTGAAGGAAATATAAAACATCCTTTGATTATCTTATGCCATGGGTTTTGCGGTATCAGGAATGTTCTGCTCCCTTGCTTTGCGAATGCCTTCACAGAAGCAGGATTCGCAACGATTACTTTTGATTATCGAGGATTCGGTGAGAGTGATGGAGAACGAGGGCGTCTGGTTCCTGCAATGCAGACCGAAGATATTATTTCAGTTATCAATTGGGCAGAAAAGCAGGAATGTATTGATAATCAGCGTATTGGGTTATGGGGAACATCGCTGGGAGGGGGGCATGTCTTCAGTGCAGCTGCGCAGGACCAACGCGTAAAATGTATTGTCAGCCAGCTGGCTTTTGCTGACGGTGATGTTCTGGTTACCGGAGAGATGAATGAATCGGAGAGAGCGTCTTTTCTGTCCACGCTGAATAAAATGGCAGAGAAGAAGAAAAACACCGGGAAAGAGATGTTTGTGGGGGTTACCCGGGTACTGAGTGATAATGAATCAAAGGTATTCTTCGAGAAGGTAAAAGGTCAGTATCCTGAAATGGATATAAAAATACCTTTCCTTACGGTTATGGAGACGTTGCAATATAAACCGGCAGAGAGCGCAGCCAAAGTACAGTGCCCAGTTTTGATTGTTATTGCCGGCCAGGATAGTGTTAATCCACCAGAACAGGGAAAAGCCTTATATGATGCTGTTGCTTCTGGTACTAAGGAATTATACGAGGAAGCTGACGCATGCCATTATGATATTTATGAAGGCGCGTTTTTTGAACGTGTGGCGGCAGTACAGACGCAATGGTTTAAAAAACATCTTTAATTGTCGGTATTAATATGTCAGAGGTCGTTGAGGTCAGCTTAATATCATAGTGAGTAGTTTCAACGACCTGGAGGACATATTTTCACAAAGGTCAGGGCAATCATGACAGAGCAGAAACGACCGGTACTGACACTGAAACGGAAAACGGAAGGGGAAACACCGACCCGGAGCCGGAAAACCATCATCAATGTCACCACGCCACCAAAATGGAAGGTGAAAAAGCAGAAACTGGCGGAGAAGGCTGCCCGGGAAGCAGAGCTGACAGCAAAAAAAGCGCAGGCCAGACAGGCGCTGTCCATTTATCTGAACCTGCCCACACTGGATGAAGCCGTGAACACCCTGAAACCCTGGTGGCCGGGATTATTTGACGGTGACACACCCCGGCTTCTGGCCTGCGGTATCCGGGACGTGTTACTGGAAGACGTGGCGCAGCGGAATATCCCGCTCTCGCATAAAAAACTGCGCAGGGCGCTGAAGGCCATCACCCGTTCAGAAAGCTATCTGTGTGCCATGAAAGCCGGTGCCTGCCGGTATGACACGGAAGGGTATGTGACGGAGCATATTTCTCAGGAGGAAGAAGTGTATGCGGCAGAGCGTCTGGATAAAATCCGCCGCCAGAACCGGATAAAGGCAGAACTTCAGGCCGTGCTTGATGAGAAATAAAAAAGCCTCCCTCAGAGAGGGGAGGCAGGGAAATAAGGCTTAAAAGGAGATAACTTCCGTACCCGAAAGAAAGCCAGTCCACTGAACTATTTATCACAATAATACTGACAACTAAAGGGGGACAGAAATATGAATGGATTCAGAAACAGTTCACGGAACGGTCAGGTCTGGCGCTGGCAGCGTGCCGGAAGCCGGGCCGTTATTCTGGAGGTCAGTGGACGCTGGATGGAAGCGGCAGAAGCATGGCGACGGGCTGCCGGTGTTGCGCCCCGGACAGACTGGCAGCAGTTTGCCCGAAAAAGGGCTGAACACTGCCACCGGCGCTGCCGGGGAAGGGTGTAACGAAAAAGCAGCCTTCATTACTCCAGGGATTCAGAAGGCTGAATAATGCATGAGATTTGCTTTTTTTAATATCCGGTCGGGAAGTATGACCGGACAGTTCTGAGTAGCACAGAGTTTTTTCCGTATTAAGTCGTGATTTTATATTTTGTGATTAATTTCACAAAATAAGGTGTTATTCAGTGTGTGCTGCGATATTCAGGATTACCTGAAATACAGGTGCCATTTATCTGATATGGAGAATAACATGAGGAAATATATTCCACTGGTATTATTTATCTTTTCATGGCCGGTATTGTGTGCAGATATTCATGGACGGGTTGTTCGTGTACTGGACGGTGATACCATCGAGGTCATGGACTCACGGAAGGCAGTGCGGATCAGGCTGATAAATATTGATGCACCGGAAAAGAAACAGGATTATGGCCGGTGGTCAACGGACATGATGAAATCACTGGTTGCAGGAAAAACGGTTACCGTCACATATTTTCAGCGAGATCGTTATGGTCGTATTCTCGGGCAGGTTTATGCACCAGACGGAATGAATGTTAATCAGTTTATGGTCCGGGCCGGGGCTGCCTGGGTATATGAGCAGTACAACACAGATCCCGTGCTGCCTGTCCTTCAGAACGAAGCCAGACAACAAAAACGTGGGCTCTGGTCAGATGCTGATCCGGTTCCCCCCTGGATATGGAGACACCGTAAATAAAGCGATGGCAATCTTATCATTCATCTGTTCTCAGAGGGAATAAAAATGGCAAAAACAAAACAGGAATGGCTGTATCAGTTACGGCGATGTTCATCAGTCAATACGCTGGAAAAAATTATTCATAAAAACAGAGACAGTTTATTAAACAGTGAACGTGAATCATTTAATTCAGCAGCAGACCACCGGTTAGCGGAATTAATCACCGGAAAGTTATATGACAGGATACCAAAAGAGATATGGAAATATGTAAGGTAATAATTCAGCATAATTAATTACCAGGAGCAGATAAACAATGAAGCTGATTATTTTTATTCTTATTGTTCTGATTATTGCAGCGTTACTTATCCGGATTATCCTCAGAAGTGTAAATCAGCATTCTCCTTTGCTGATGCAATTGCATGCGGCAGGTATACGGACCGGTGATGCAGAGCGAATACTGTCCGGCGGTGAATACTGGCAACGTCAGAAGACGCTGCTGACAGAAAGGGAAGTCAGTTTTATGAAAGGACTGTTCAGAATTGTGGATATGAAGCGGTGGTATCTGTGTCCGCAGGTACGGGTCGCGGATATCGTCCAGCTGAACGGGAATATCCGGCCACGATCACGCCAGTGGTGGCAGTTATTCAGGATGGTGTCTCAGTGGCATGTTGATGTGGTTATCGTTGAGCGGCGTTCGTTCAGTATTGTTGCAGCAGTAGAGCTGGATGATGCCAGCCATTTACGACCGGAACGCAGACGCCGGGATATTCTTCTGGAAGAGGTTCTGAGGCAGGCTGGTATTCCGTTGCTCAGAAGCCACGATGCCAGAAAACTGCTGCAGATGACCGGAGAATGGCTGAATACAACAGGGGCTGATCAGCAGTCCCCGGAACATCGTAGCTGACGCCTTCGCGTTGCTCAGTTGTCCAACCCCGGAAACGGGAAAAAGCAAGTTTTCCCCGCTCCCGGCGTTTCTGTAGTGAAAAGCGGGAAATGGAGGGAATGGTCAGTAACAGGGAATGTGGTATTATCGCGGCGGGTGTCTGAGCCTTTCTGGTTCAGGCAAGACGCAGGTACTAGAAATGCGAAGACCCCACTTGTTAATCCATTAACTCGTGAGGCCTGCATGAAGTATCTCAACACTACTGATTGTAGCCTCTTCCTTGCAGAGAGGTCAAAGTTTATGACGAAATATACCCTTATTGGGTTGCTCGCCGTGTGCGCCACGGTGTTGTGTTTTTCACTGATATTCAGGGAACGGCTATGTGAACTGAATATTCACAGGGGAAATACAGTGGTGCAGATAACTCTGGCCTACGAAGCACGGAAGTAAGCTGCCGGGCGGGGACGGAAGTCCCCGCTTTCCGGAAGTGTGAGGTATTTCAGGGGCAGACACCCTACACGTCAGAAACCGCCGGTCCCGCCCGGGGCCGGCACACAGGTTAAGGCATTTCCTGTTTTTCAGCCATTTCGCAACAAAAATCACATTAAACAACAGTAATCACAGTTGATTTGTGCGCCAACACAGATCTTCGTCACAATTCTCAAGTCGCTGATTTCAAAAAACTGTAGTATCCTCTGCGAAACGATCCCTGTTTAAGTATTGAGGAGGCGAGATGTCGCAGACAGAAAATGCAGTGACTTCCTCATCAGGTAACAAGCGTGCATACCGGAAAGGTAACCCTGTTCCGGCCAGAGAGAGGCAAAGGGCTTCTCTGGCTCGCAGAAGCAACACTCATAAGGCTTTTCATGCGGTTATCCAGGCCCGTTTAAAAGACAGGCTGAGTGAACTGGCAGATGAGGAAGGTATTACCCAGGCGCAGATGCTTGAAAAACTGATTGAATCAGAGCTGAAACGCAGAGCGACTTTGTGAATATTCACATTCTTGCTTATCTCAGGCGTGAGTGATAGATTGCTGATCGTTTAAGGAATTTTGTGGCTGGCCACGCCATAAGGTGGCAGGGAACTGGTTCTGATGTGGATTTACAGGAGCCAGAAAAGTGAAAACCCCGATAATCTTCTTCAAGTTTGGCGACATGAAAGATTACCGGGGCCATCTAAAAACCGTATAGCCAACAATTCAGCTATGCGGGGAGTATAGTTATATGCCCGGAAAAGTTCAAGACTTCTTTCTGTGCTCACTCCTTCTGCGCATTGTAAGTGCAGGATGGTGTGACTGATCTTCAACAAACGTATTACCGCCAGGTAAAGAACCCGAATCCGGTGTTCACACCCCGTGAAGGTGCCGGAACGCTGAAGTTCTGCGAAAAACTGATGGAAAAGGCGGTAGGTTTCACTTCCCGTTTTGATTTCGCTATTCATGTGGCACATGCCCGTTCGAGAGGCCTGCGTCGGCGTATGCCACCGGTACTGCGCCGACGTGCCATTGATGCGCTGCTGCAGGGGCTGTGTTTCCACTATGATCCGCTGGCCAACCGTGTTCAGTGCTCCATCACCACACTGGCCATTGAGTGCGGACTGGCGACGGAGTCAGCTGCCGGAACACTCTCCATCACCCGTGCCACCCGTGCCCTGACGTTCCTGGCAGAGCTGGGGCTGATTACCTACCAGACGGAATATGACCCGCTTATTGGGTGCTACATTCCGACCGACATCACGTTCACACCGGCACTGTTTGCCGCCCTTGATGTGTCTGAGGATGCGGTAGCGGCCGCGCGCCGCAGCCGTGTGGAATGGGAAAACAGACAGCGCAAAAAGCAGGGGCTGGATACCCTGGGTATGGATGAACTGATAGCGAAAGCCTGGCGTTTTGTCCGTGAGCGTTTCCGCAGTTACCAGACAGAGCTTAAGTCCCGTGGAATAAAACGTGCCCGTGCGCGTCGTGATGCGAACAGGGAACGTCAGGATATCGTCACCCTGGTGAAACGGCAGCTGACGCGTGAAATCTCGGAAGGGCGCTTTACTGCCAGTCGTGAGGCGGTAAAACGCGAAGTGGAGCGTCGTGTGAAGGAGCGCATGATTCTGTCACGTAACCGCAATTACAGCCGGCTGGCCACAGCTTCCCCCTGAAAGTGACCTCCTCAGAATAATCCGGCACGCGCCGGAGGCTTCCGCACGTCTGAAGCCCGACAGCGCACAAAAAATCAGCACCA
>OGEB01000945.1_pt1 | contig 15140 bp, 16 predicted proteins | sample 1570541 | NCBI WGS metagenome assembly OGEB01 (sample SAMEA2581975, study PRJEB24529) | metagenome | biome: Human gut stool | place: China | collected 2011 | reverse complement strand
CTTTACCATTAGGATACTTAAACAGCGAGCTGAAACGAGAGGTTACAGAACAGCTTTTAAAGCACCCTATTATAGTAAGTGTGACTGATTGGAAAGGCACAAGAGAAAAACGAGGTTTACACATATCTTTTAATGTTACCCTTACTGATGGTACAGAGATTAAGGAGAGTGATTTCTATGTTCAAGGTAATGCTGTATAAGGATAATCAAGCTGAGGATATTACTAATTTAGTTTGTGAGCTATCTTGGAATGAAAGCCTTGATACAGTAGGTGTTTCACTCTCTTTTTCTGTTCCGGACACCGAAGAAAGGTATGTTCCAAGACTTTTAATTATGGCTGGGGATATAGTAAGTGTATATAAAAATGATGAGGAGCTTATTCGTGGAGTTGTTGTCAATGTAACAAGGAATTATCCTAAAAGAACTGTTAAGGTCTATGACTTTGGATTTTACCTTAACAAGAACGATATAGTAATTCAGTTCAAAAACAAGAGTGTAAGTGAGTGCCTTACAACTCTTTTCCGTAAGGTGGGCATATCAATAGGAAATATCTGCGATATGCCTGCAAAGGTCAATGGCGTTTACATCAAAAATGCCAATGATGTCATAAAGGAGCTTATTAAAATACAACAGGACAATGACGGTAAGAAATATTACTATGAACTGCGTGGCAAGGATATATATGTTTTTCAGTTGCCGACAGAGCCGATTGACTATATATTCAAGCCAACAGTTAATGTTGCCGCCTTTGATGTAACGGATAAAAATGCACATAGCAGAGGTAAGTATTCTCACTCCATAGAAAATATGAAAAACCGAATTGTTGCTGTGGTCAATTCAAAGAAAAGCGGAGAAATGCCTGAAAAGCAGTTTGTTGCTGAGGATAAGGAAAATATAAAAAGGTATGGCTTGCTGACGGAAAACTATAGTGTCAAATCTGATGAGGCACAGAATATACAATCCCTTGCTGAAAATGAACTGAAAGAGAAAAACACCATAAGCCGCGAGCTTAGTATGGACTTCATAGGTCATACAAAGGCAAGACCCGGCAGAGTGATGCACTTAGTTGATGATTACCTCGGCATTGATGATAACTATAGAATTAAGTCTGTAAACCATAAAATAAACGGCAGTATTCACACAATGAGCTGTGCCTTGGAAAATGTGTGAGGTGATGTAATTGCTTAATCTGATAAATAAAATTTACAGAAAAGATAAGGTAACACTTGATTTAATCAATGCTGTTAAAATCAAACTGACATCTGCAGAGGATAAAATAAATGACCTCTATAAGCAAATATTCCTTGACTATGCTACTTGGTATCTTGAAATAAAAGAGTCTGAAATGGGTTTAAATAAAAAGCTTGATGACATAGATAAAAGACGAGCCTATGTCAGAACAAGACTCCTCGGATCAGGAACAGCAACAAAGGCACTTCTTGAAAGCACAGCAAACACAGTTCCGGGAGTAAAGGTAGAAATTGAGTTTGAAAATATGACCGTCATACTTAGCTTTTTAAAGGTGGAAAACAATAAATACCTCGGTATAGTGAAACGCTCTGTTGAAAATATGCTCCCTTACCACCTTGATTTGATGCTTAAATATGACCATGTGAATTGGGGCGAGATAAAGGGAGTCGCATGGAACGACACCCTTACTTATACTTGGGGCAGTGTTTCACAAAGCGTAAGTGGCACTATTCTCGGTGGGCTTGATGATGATTTTGATTGATATTGGTTGAAAATTTATGTAATTTTTTGTATAATATATAAAACAATGACTTAATGTGTCAATATTTAGTGTATAAAGGAGTTTTGCAGTAATGAATGCACATGAATTCTTTTTAAAGTTTTTAGATGAAGTAAGAGAGTCAACCATAATTACAAATGAAATGCTTCCGAATTACCCAGCAATGTGGGGTAAAAAAGACTTCCTTAGTATTTACAAGAGTCAAGAATCAGTCTACACTGAACTAATTAACAAATATGTAATCCATAAGATTATTAAAGAAGCAGGAATGAAACCTCAGCATGAATATTTCCGTATTGATACAGTTGGATGGGTTAGTCAATATGAACGAATGTCTGAAGAAGCTAAAGAATTAGATTTGAATGCTCATTTATGGGATTTGAAGATTGCTGTAGAGCACGAAAACTCTGTAAAGGACTGGACAGATGAGATTATTAAATTAATACACATTAAATGCCCTCTTAAAGTCGTCATTGGATATAATTATTGTAAAGAAAGAGGTTTTACTGACCAAAAGAAACTTGATTTTATTGCTCGTTGGATGCAGGAAGTAAATGCACTGCAAAAAGGTACTACAGAAGAATACCTTGTTATTTTTGGAAATTGCTATAATCCTAGACTTAAAGCTGATTATGATGTATTTGATTATCGAGGATATTTATATAATCAATTGACACATAGATTTGATAAAATTCAATACAAGTCATAAAAAGCTAAAATAGATGATAAATTATAAATCCCAATAATGGCATAAATGTTGTTATTGGGATTTTTTATTGGAGGTGTGTATAATGACATCAATAAAAATGCTTTTAAGCTACAACAACAATCAAAAGGTAATACAACTTCCTGTTGTACCGGATAATCTGCCGGATATACTACAGGACTTGGAAAACAATACAATAACAACCCATACAAAAACTTTAACGCTCCTTGGCAATAAAAAGCCGAGGAGTTTTTCTTTGGATTTATTTTTGCCGACTCGTGATTATGAGTTTTGCAAGGGTAACGGGAGAGAGGTCATTGACTTCTTTGAATATGTTACCTCGGCAAAGATACCAGCAAGGCTTGTCATAACAGACAGGCTGACGGAGCTATTGAATATTGCCATATCAATCAAAAGCTACAAATACCATTATGATACGGTGGGAAATATCAGAGCGTTGGTTGAGTGTGTTGAGTATGAATTTATCACAGAGCCAAAGCAAGAAGCTGTATCAAATGCTCCTGTTTTTAGTGAGATTACGGTTTATTACAATGGCAGTTATGCACAGGTTAAGGCTGCAAATATTAATGGCAGTAACCTTGTTAAATCAAGGGATATTATAAATCTTTTAGGCAGAGAGGTTTGGTGGAATGCCGATAAAAAGCGAGTTGGCTGTGGTAAGGTTTTACTGGATATTCATACGGAGATTTATGAGGGAACAGCTTATTCCTACATCAGGGATATTGCTGAAATACTAAATCTTGATGTTGAGTACAATACCGCTGACAAGTCTGTTATCCTGAAGGACGGTGATTAAATGAATTACAATGAGGAAATATCAGATATTCAAGCAGATATGCTGAATGAAATGCCGAGTACATACTCAAAGCTAAAGGGTACTTGGCTTTGGGAGATGTTCAAAGCTTTTGCAATTAAAATATTTGAGCTCTTAGGCTTACTTACAGAAACAGCAAATAAGCTGAATATTGAAAACCTACAAGGTGATGAGCTTGATGCCTATGTTCGTCAATGGACAGATATTACAAGAAAGACAGCACAAAGAGCGAGCGGTTATATTGAGGTGACTGGCAACGGAACTATATATGCAGGCACTCTTGTTTCAAATGGTAGTGTGCAGTATAAGGTTATGGCTGATACGGAGATTAATGGTACAGCAGAGGTTTATATCACTGCTGTTCAAGCCGGGGAAAGTGGCAATACATCAGCAAATACCGTAAACACAATGGTAACATCAAATGTCAATGTTAAGAGAATTACAAACCCTAAGCCTATTGAGGGCGGAGCTGATGAGGAAACAGATGACGCACTTCGTGAAAGGTATTATCTTCGCTTGTCTATGCCAGCCACAAGCGGAAATAAAGCTCATTATATTTTATGGGCAAGGGAGTGTGTTGGTGTTGGCGGAGCAAAGGCAGCAAGGGATAAGAGCGTAAACAACAAGGTCAATGTTTATATCTGTGACGATAAGGGACAGGTTGCTGATACATCAACTGTTAAAACTGTTCAGGACTATATCGACCCGCATATAAACGGTGACGGCTCTGGTGTTGCTCCTATAGGTGCGGTGTGTGAGGTGTTTAGTGCTGGCATTAAGGCGCTAAAGGTAACAGGAATAGTTGAGCTTAACAACACACTTAACGGTACAGATACACTTGATAATATCAGAGCGGCTATTACAAAATACCTTGCACAGATTAATTTTCAGAAAACTGAAATAAGCTATGCAAGGCTTTTGAATATTATTTTGGGCTGTGATGGTGTAAATGACATAACCGATTTTAAGCTGAATAGCGGTTACACAAATATCACTTGTGAGGAAACAGAAATCTTTTCACTTACTGATTTTGAAATGGAGGTTGAACAATGAAACAGACAGAAAACCATAAGCTGAACAAACCTGATTATACCGATGTTGCAGACATAGCTGACATCAATGCAAATATGGACATAATTGATGCAAACCTCGGCAGGGTTACAACTCCTGCCTATACAGACACCAAAGGTAATAAGTATACTGATATTAATGGAATGCACCTAAGGACAGACAATGCGATTTATGCCAAAGGCGGTATAAAAATTGTTAATGTTGACCCTTGTGCTGACGGTAGAAATTTAACTGAGGAAATGGTATCCGGAACCACAGTTAATCTATATGTACTTGCAAAGATTGATGAAAACGGAAATGCAGTATTTAAGGAGCTTGAGGCATCAAGCCTTGATGTTGATAGCATTAAGGCTGACAAGGCAGTCATTGACGGTATGGAACTTCAAGAATTAGCTTTTCATTTCAGCAAGGCAAAGGGAGCTTTATACACCGATAACAGCTCTAAAAACGGCAGTGATGGCAGCAGAAAGTTTATTTTAGGTGTATATAAGGATACTCCGAAAGTAGATGAAAACCTTATGCCGACTTCCTTTCCTAATGCAGGTATTGTTTCAAGAGTTGAGTCAGATGCAAACGGTAACGGAACCTATGTTGAGCTTTATGGACTTAACATAGTATGCAGAACAGATAATGCTGTGTTTAAGGTGCCAACAGTAAAGGCTGACACTATAAGAGCTGAAAAGGAGCTTAAAATAGGCAGCAGCTCTGTTGCTGAAATGATAGGTGCAAAGGCTGATGCAGACCATAGCCATACGCTGACTGATGAGAGTATTGAGGGAACTTTGCCCTTATCCAAAGGCGGTACAGGAGCAACAACGGCTACCGGTGCAAGAACTAATTTGGGGCTAGGAACAGCGGCAACAAAGGGTGTTTCCACAACAATAGCAAGCGGAGGTACAAACCTTGTTACAAGCGGTGCAGTATACAGTGCAATAAATAACCTTAACATCAACAACAGAACACATATCGTGTTGGCAGCTTATGATACCAAAAATCCGCTGAAAGCAAATGCTGACTACACCTGTACTTCTACAAATGCAAGCTCTGTTTTGAAAACCGCAATAAATGCTGTTGCTCTTGGCGGTACTGTGGAGCTATTAGACGGAACATATAATCTTCAGTATGATGAAGATGCTATTGAGCTGACAAAGGCAATTAATATAGTAGGCTCTGGTCACACCACAACAATTCATCAGCCATTTGATGAGGCTGGCGGTGAAGCAAAGCCTATATTTATAATAAGCGGTCAGAATGTAAGGCTAAAGGGTATGATGCTGTGTGATAAAAATGTGACATCACCTGTAGCTATGATAGAGCAACAGACTCAGGGTGCAATATATGATGATGTATTTTTTATTTTTAATGCGGCTGAAACATCGAGCTATGGTGCTTGTATAAAAGGCTCTAATGATTGCAATTATACAAGAATACAGAATTGCAGAGTTTACAAGGGCTTTAATAACAGTGGAGCAGCAATGTTTGATTTTAGTGGCTGTACAGGCTTTGGTGGTGTGATTGGTGCAAATATCAGCAGTGGCTATAACAATATTTCCGTGAAATTTACAAGTGAAAGCCATAAAAACAATACGGCAGTTTACGGACATAAGGCAATAGATTTATTAACTGAGTAGGAGGAGATAAATATGAAAGAGATTATTGAAGGAATTAATGTAGGCTTTGCGGCAATAGGAGGTTTTCTTGGTTGGCTGTTCGGTGGTTTGGACGGCTTTCTTTATGCCCTTATTGTATTTGTAATTATAGATTACTTTACAGGGGATATGGCTGCCTGCGTACAGAAAAGGCTGTCAAGCGAGATTGGCTTTAAGGGAATAGCCAAGAAGGTGACTATTTTCCTTTTGGTAGCTGTGGCAAATATGATTGATGTAAATATCATTAAAACAGGTAATGCGGCTCGCACAGCGGTCGTATTTTTTTATATCTCAAATGAGGGTATATCAATACTTGAAAACGCTGCGTTGATTGGTTTGCCTATTCCACAAAAGCTAAAGGCTGTTCTTTTACAGATTAATAAGGAGGATAGTGAAAATGGAGATTAAGAAAAACATAACAACACAAAACTGGAATTCCGGAATACTTAGCAGAATTAAGTATATAGTTGTGCATTACACAGGAAATAACGGAGATACAGCCCTTGCCAATACAAACTATTTCAAAAGCTATAGAGGAGCATCAGCTCATTACTTTGTTGATGAAAATAACATCTATCAATCTATAGAGGATAAAAACATAGCTTGGCATTGTGGAGCTAACAGCTATAAGCACCCATACTGCCGTAACAGCAACAGCTTAGGTGTGGAACTGTGTTCCTATATCACAGGCGGCAAATATGCCTTTAAGCCAAAAACAGTTGACAACGCAGTATGGCTTATTAAGGAGCTTATGGCAAAGTACAATGTACCAATCACAAATGTACTCCGCCATTATGATGTTACAGGAAAACTTTGTCCGGAACCATATGTGCGTTACGGTATGCTATGGAATGATTTTAAGCATAGATTGACAGAGGAGGATAATGAAATGGTAACTGATACAAAAATAATTATCAACGGCAAGTATTACACCGTAGGCCGTATTTTAAAGGATAACAAAAACTATATTTGCTTAAAGGACTTGGAACAGGCAGGCTTTGAGGTAAGCTATAATAGGGAAACTAAAATACCAACCCTTAAAAATAAGCCAAAGGAGATTGAGTTGGTAGTTGATGATAAGATAACATCAGTTGAGGCTGTCAATATCAATGGTAATAACTTTGTGCCGATACGCAGTATTGCTGAGGCTACAAAGGCTTTTGATGTTGATTACAAAAATGGAACAGTTACTATTAATGCCAAAAAAGCATAAAATGTTTAATTAATTAAGTTTAAATAACTTGATTATAGACCGACTTCTATGGTAAAATGTACATAACATTGTATGAAGGAGATGATTAAATTGTTAAGCAATTTAGAGTGGTTTTTGAAAATGGTAAATGAAAACCCTGACCTTCCTGTTATTCCTATTGTTAGTGATGAAGTGATTGATGATGACTTTAAGCTTATGAGCAGTAACAGATATATGGGAAGTTTGGGTGATGCCGAGATTTTGATGTATATTAAAGGTAATAAATCCATTAGCCTATATGGTGATTGCAGTTATATCGAAACTCTTGTGGATTGTGGTAAATTTACAAGAGATGAGTGTGAAAAGCTTTCTGCTGAAGAACTTGAAAATGAGTATGATAATCTCCCTTGGCAAAAAGCTATATTTGTAAAAATTGATTGGTTTGAATAATAATTTTATATGCCTACTGAGGATTAATTTCCTTGGTAGGCTTTTTTTAGTTCTTAAAAACTGTCTTTGTGTCCTTTAACCATTAGAGATAAATGTGTCTTTAGGACTTCGGATTTTTAGCTTTTCTTTTGCCTATAGACACATCAACAAAATGGAGGTGTCTATTATGACAGAAAAACAAAAGGCAGATATAATTGAACTCCGTTCTAAAGGGCTGAAATATTCAGATATAGCGGACAGGCTGCAGCTCTCAATTAATACGGTCAAATCATTTTACAGAAGATGTAAGGATACCGTCAGCTCAGCACATTGCAAATGCTGCGGCAGACCTATTAGCCAGCCTTTGCGTACAAGGGAAAAGAAGTTTTGCTCTGATGAATGTAGAATGAACTGGTGGAATAGCCACAAGGATGAGATAAACAAAAAGGCGGTCTATCATTTCAAATGTGAGAGCTGTGGACAAGAGTTTCAGGCATACGGCAATAATCACCGTAAATATTGCAGCCGTGAGTGTTATATAAATATGAGGTTTGGGGGTGGGAACAGTGAAAAATAAGGAATTAAAAAATGAAAAGCTGTACCAAACCACAATGCTTATGGCGAGAAAGATGTTATCTGAGGGCATAATTTCAAAGGAAGAATACCGTCAAATTGATACAATTTTCATTGAGAAATACTGCCCAACTTTTGGTACATTATTCTCAGGCATATCCTTGACTTCTTAGTCTAAAAGAGTGATATATAGGATGAAGGAGGTTTGATAATATGCCAAAAATAAGCAGAATAGAGCCTGTTGTGCCTATACTTACACAACGAAAAAAGGCAGCTGCATACTGCCGAGTTTCTGTTGAATCTGAGAGGATGATGAATTCCATATCCGCACAGATAAGCTACTATAGCAGCCTGATACAGAAAAATCCAGACTGGGAATATGCAGGCGTTTATGCTGACAGCTTTATAAGCGGAACTAACACGGCAAAAAGAAATGAATTTAACCGTATGCTCGCAGACTGTGAGAATGGCAAGATTGACATTATCTTATGCAAAAGCATATCAAGGTTTGCGAGAAATACGGTTGACCTGTTACAGACGGTAAGGCATTTAAAGGAACTGGGAATTGAGGTGCAGTTTGAAAAAGAACATATACATTCCCTAAGCGGTGATGGAGAGCTGATGCTTTCTATTCTGGCTAGTTTTGCTCAGGAGGAAAGCAGGAGCATTTCGGAAAATGTGAAATGGGGTACTGTCAAAAGATTTAAGGAAGGAATACCAAACGGCAGATTTAACATTTACGGATATAAATGGGAAGGTGATAAACTTGTAATTGTGCCAGAGGAAGCAGAGAACATCCGTTTTATGTACCGAGAATATATGAAGGGCGCATCAAGGATTGAGATTGGTCGTGACCTTATGTCGAGGGGGATTTACACAAGACTCGGAAAACCTTGGGTGGATTCTAATGTTAAGAACATCCTAACTAACATTACATATACAGGTAATCTGCTTTTTCAAAAAGAATATTGTGAAGACCCAATTACAAAGCATAGAAGGTTAAATCGTGGAGAGCTTCCGCAGTATTTTGTAGAGAATACCCACGAGGCTATTATTCCAATGGAAGATTGGCAGGCTGTTCAAGAGGAATTTAAACGCAGACGAGAGCTTGGGGTGTTTGGTAATAAAAGCATTAAAACATCTTGCTTTACAAGCAAGGTCAAGTGCTGTGTGTGCGGTAAAAGTTACCGAAGGAGTGGAAAACGCAAAACCAATGGTGAGGTTTATTATGTGTGGATTTGCCAAACTAAGAGCGTGAAAGGTGCAAAATACTGTGGCTCAAAAATCATACCTGAAATTACTTTGAAAAAGACATGTGCAGAGATACTTGAAACTGCAGAATTTAACGAGGAGCTATTTGCCGATAAGGTCAAACAGATAACTGTAATCGGTGAAGATATACTGGAGTTTCATTTTTATGACGGTAGTGTCATAAAAAAGCGTTGGAAATCTACAGCAAAAACTGACTGCTGGACTGAGGAACGAAGAAAAGATTGGGGTGAAAGACATAAAAACAAGGCTGACAATCCAAACCGTAATTATTATAATGAATTTACTGGATTTATAAAGTGCGGAAATTGCGGAGAAAATTATCGTGGGCAGCCAGTTTCCTATGCAGATGGGACAAAGGATAGGTATTGGAGATGTTGCGAGCATTGTGGCAATACAACAATAAAGGAGTCCACCCTAAAAGAAATGGTATGCAATGTTCTTGGCCTTGATGAATTTTCGGAAAGCAAGATGGACGAGGTAATGGATAAGGTTGTTATTCTTAACGGAGTGGTTACATTCCATTTTAAAGATGGCCACACCGAATGCCTAGATTATGAGGGAAAGAAAAAAGGCTATAAACATACAGATGAATACAAGTCATATATGCACCGAGTTATGAAAGAAAGATGGCAAAGTAAAAAGGAGAGTGAGGATAAATGACAGCAAAGAAAGTAACAACAATACCTGCTACAATTAATAAATTCACTGCGGCTCCTGTAAACAGCAGAAAAAAACGAAGGGTGGCGGGATACGCAAGAGTAAGTACCGACCACGATGACCAAACTACAAGCTATGAGGCACAGGTTGATTATTACACAAACTATATTAATAGCAGAGATGATTGGGAGTTTGTAGGCATTTATACGGATGAAGGTATTTCCGCAACCTCAACCAAGCACAGAGAGGGTTTTAATTGTATGGTTGCTGATGCATTGGACGGCAAGATTGACCTTATTATTACAAAGTCGGTTAGCCGTTTCGCAAGAAATACAGTAGACAGCCTTACAACCATACGAAAACTAAAGGAAAACAACATTGAGTGTTATTTCGAGAAAGAGAATATATGGACTTTTGACGGCAAAGGGGAGCTGCTCCTTACAATTATGAGTTCCCTTGCACAGGAAGAAAGCCGCTCTATATCAGAAAATGTAACTTGGGGGCATAGAAAGCGTTTTGCTGACGGTAAGGTGAGTATTCCGTATTCGAGAGTTTTAGGCTTTGAAAAAGGTGAAGACGGTAACCTTGTTGTGAATAAAGAGCAGGCTGAAATTGTTAAGCTGATATTCAGATTGTTTCTTGAGGGAATGACACCTCACTCGATAGCTGAAAGACTAACTAAACAAGGAATTAAATCACCGGGCGGCAAAGATAAATGGAATCAAGGAACAGTACGCAGAATGCTGTCAAACGAAAAGTACAAAGGTGATGCTCTTTTGCAGAAGGAATTCACCGTGGACTTCCTAACCAAAAAGCATAAAAAGAACGAGGGTGAAGTACCGCAGTATTATGTAGAAGGCAACCACGAGGCAATCATCAGCCCACAGGTGTTTGACCTTGTTCAGGCAGAGCTTGAAAGACGAAAACGAACCAAAGGCTCACGCTATAGTGGGGTAAGTATTTTCTCTAATAAGATTAAATGCGGTGATTGCGGTGGATGGTTTGGCTCAAAGGTATGGCATTCAAATGATAAGTATAGACGAGTTATTTATCAATGCAATCACAAGTTCATTGAGGGAAATAAATGCGAAACTCCTCATATTACAGAGCAAGAGATAAAGGAAGTTTTTGTAACAGCGTTTAACAAGCTCTTAACAGAGAAAAAGGAGATTATCTCAAATGTAGAGCTAATGTATAGAACCTTATTTGACACGGCAGAGCTTACTGCGGAGCGTGACAGGCTGCAGGAAGAAATGTTGATGCTTGTGGAAATGACTCAGTCTTGTGTTGCAGAAAATGCGAGAGTCGCACAAAATCAAGAGGAATATCAGAAACGCTATGATGGACTGGTTGATAGGTATGATAAAACAAAAGAAAGATATGATGAGCTAGATTATGAAATCGAGCAGAAGAAGGCTCAGAGCGAGAAAATGAAAATCTTTATCCAAACATTGAAAAATATGGACGGTGTTATTACTGAGTTTGATGATGGACTTTGGGGCAGCTTGGTAGATTTCATTACCATAGGAAGAAAGGAACGCACCGTTACCTTTAAAGACGGTACGGCAATAACGGTATAAAGAAAATTGAGATTGCACTCAGGACTTAGGTCTTGGGTGCTTTTTTGAGTTTGCACCAAAGACTAGAGAGTTTGCACCAAAACACTAACTCCGTTAAATTGTATCATTTTTAGCTCGGTTGTAGACCCTTGTTGTGGCTCTGGCGGAATGTTCGTTCAGAGTGCAAAGTTCATTCAGGCACATAGCGGAAAACGTGGAGAAATTGCTGTTTACGGTCAGGAATCAAATGCTGATACTTGGAAAATGGCTAAAATGAATATGGCAATTCGTGGTATTGACGCAGATTTTGGCCCATATCAGGCAGATACATTTTTTAATGACTTACATAAAACTTTGAAAGCAGATTTTATTATGGCAAATCCGCCTTTCAATCTTTCTAACTGGGGACAAGATAAACTAAAAGACGATGTTCGTTGGAAATATGGTATACCGCCAGCAGGCAATGCCAACTATGCGTGGATTCAGCATATGATACATCACCTTGCGCCGAACGGAAAAATAGGTCTTGTACTTGCTAACGGTGCATTGTCATCTCAGTCCAGTGGAGAGGGAGAAATTAGAAAGAATATTATTCAGGCTGACCTTGTAGAGGGTATTGTTGCTCTGCCTACACAGCTCTTTTATAGCGTTACCATTCCTGTTACTCTTTGGTTTATTTCGAAGAATAAGAAACAAAAAGGTAAAACTTTGTTTATCGATGCTCATAAGATGGGTTATTTGGTTGACCGTAAACACAGAGATTTTACAGAAGGTATTCAAGAAGATGGCAGTCTTGGAGATATTGATAAATTAGCAAAAACATTTGAAGATTTTCAAAATGGAACATTAGAAGAAGTAAAAGGATTCTGTGCGGTTGCCGACCTTCAGGAAATCGAAAAGCAGGACTTCATTCTGACGCCGAGCAGATATGTTGACTTTGAAGAAGTCGAGGACGATGGAGAACCATTTGAAGAAAAGATGACCCGTCTCACCTCTGAACTTTTGGAGATGTTTGCAAAGTCTCATGAACTGGAGAACGAAATCTGTAAGAAAATGAAAGACTTAGGGTTTACTATGGAAAGTAAAGGATGTGAATAAGTATGGGGAAATATAATAAGGCATATATTTATTTTGATACAAACACTTTAGAATGTCGTCACTCAGGAAAATCCCTATACCTTTCACAATTTACAGTGAATCCTTTATATTATGAAATTGAAGATTTAATTCGTAATATGGGATTGGGTGACAGAGTTGAAATTTGCATTCCAGATATTGTTTGGTTTGAACTTGAAGAGCATTTAGTAAATCACTTCAAATCAGAGAAAAAATCTATGGAAGCTAAAATTGATGCCTTTCGTAAATCTTTTGGAAATTTAGCAGAAGTATATTACGAATTTAAAGATTGTAACTCGGAATCAGAATATTCAGATTATGCTAAAGATATAGCTCAAGATTTTTTGTCTAATCCCCGTGTAAATGCAAAAATAATTTCTTGTCCTAAAGATGAAAAAACAATACAAAAAATAATCAAACAAGCGGTACATTCAGAACAACCATTCAAAACCGCTAAAGTCGGCAGAAAAGAATATACAGATGCGGGCTTTAAAGATGCTTTGATTTTTAACACCATTGTCACTCATACCAAAAATCATCTTGGCATATTTATTTCAAATGATAGTGACTTTTCAGAAATTTTTAATAGCAAACGAATAAATAATTTTAAAATTTGTAGTAATGCTAAAGATGTTCGATTTACTTTATTACAGGAATTTAATGTTGCGTCTGCCGATATAATGGAATTACTTTTGAAGTCAGATAATTATTTGATACAGCGAATACTTTCGGAATGTGAACTTGATATAAACTCTTGTATGATGGATTTAAAAATCATATCGTGTAAAACTGTTGAGGATAGCGTTAGTGTTAATTTTATAGCATTGATAAACGGAGAAAAGCAATCTTTTAATATTACATACAATGTGAATGCTAATGAATTATTGGAGGCTTCTTGTGAAATTTTTGATGAAATGGAGGATGAATAAATGTCCACCATTGTTCGTTTATTTGAATATATAGATGTTAATCCAAAAGGGAGACTTACAAAAAGATGCACTTGCAACTATGGCTATAGATAAAGGGATGCCCATTGAGCAGTTACAACATCTCTTAGGTCATAGAAAGATAGATATCACCTTGCAATATGCAATGGTTAAGCAGAGTAATGTAAAGATTGCTCATCGAAAATATATCGGATAAGGAGAAAATAATGGGACGATGGAATGAAGCAAAAATTAAAGAGTTTGCTGAAGTTAAGGGTGGAAAGAGACTTCCTAAAGGGAAGAAATTGGTAAAAGAACCAAATACCCATCCTTATATTAAAATTAAAGATTTAGGAAAAACAAAGTATTTGCAGTTAAATTCTGATTATGAATATGTTGACGATGAAACACAACAGTCGATTGCTCGATATATCGTTAATGAGGGTGATATTTTGATAAGTGTAGTCGGAACCATTGGATTGATTGGAATTGTTGGTAATACTTTGGATAAAGCGAATCAAACAGAAAACTGTGATAAGATAATCAATATAAGAAATGTGCTTCCAGAGTATCTTTACTATTACCTTATTTCAAAATTTGGTCAAGATGAGATAAAAAAAGGCACTGTTGGGGCTGTACAACCTAAGTTGCCACTGAAAAATGTACAGGATATATCAGTTCTATATCCATCAATCGAAGAACAAGAACGAATAGTAAAAATTCTAGGGGTCATTGACGAAAAAATAGAAATAAATGACGCTATAAACAATAATTTAGAGCAGCAAGTACTAACTTTATATCGCAATAAATTTGTTGATACAGTAAACAATGAACGACAAATTTGTCGTGTTGATGAATACTTTGATATTTCTATTGGTAAAACACCACCTAGAAAGGAACCACAATGGTTTAGCAAAAATCCTCAAGATGTTACTTGGGTTTCCATTTCAGATATGGGAACTTGTGGTCTTTATATCAGCAGTAGTTCTGAACAACTTACAAAAGCAGCTATTGATCGCTACAATGTTAAGGTAGTGCCAGATAATACGGTTTTACTTAGTTTTAAGCTCACTGTTGGTAGAATTGCAATTACAAACGGTGAGATGAGTACTAATGAAGCTATTGCACATTTCAAAACAAATAAAAAAGAAATAAATGAATATCTCTATTGTTATTTGAAGTATTTTAACTACCAAATTATGGGGAGTACATCTTCAATTGCAACAGCCGTAAATTCAAAAATCATCAAGAGTATGAAATTTATTATACCTACAGATGAAGAATTGAAAGAGTTTCATAACTTTGCTGAACCAATATTTGCAAAAATTAAGGTTAATCAAATTGAAAAAGATAATTTGACAACCCTAAGAGAACCATTACTACCAAAACTTATATCAGGTGAATT
>OGEB01000941.1_pt1 | contig 15170 bp, 13 predicted proteins | sample 1570541 | NCBI WGS metagenome assembly OGEB01 (sample SAMEA2581975, study PRJEB24529) | metagenome | biome: Human gut stool | place: China | collected 2011 | reverse complement strand
AGGGGCGCGAAGATAACCCAAGTCAGCAGGGAGTTGATCAGGAAGCAGCCTACCTTGGATTCTACCAAGCCGGGCGGCATCAAGTCAATCCAGGCCAGATTCACGCAAATCAACAGGGCCGGGACGGTGGCGATCGTCAGCAACATCAAGCCCTCCCCCATCACCAAGCCCAAGATGGAGGCACGCGTGGAACCCATCGCCATACGCAAGCCCAGCTCCGCACGGCGGCGGCTCACGTGAAACCAGAACGTGCCGATCACCGCGAGGAACACGTTCGTGAGCAGGAACAGGCCCAGAGCGGAGACGATCCGCTGGGCGTTACTCTCGATCGAGTTCTCCAGATAAGAGGATCGCACGTCGGGGTAGGCTCGCACCTCCGACACCCAGAAGTTGCCCACCATCAATTGACGCTTCATCGCTTTCAGGAACCGATCGGCGTAACCGGCCGTAGCCACGGAAGGGCGAAGGCGGAAGGTTATCTGCACCTGTGTAAGATCGTTAAGCTCCCGCAGGTCGAGCAAGGAGAAGAGGATACATTGCTTCCGGCGGTCGAACTCGTCATTGCGGACCGGCCCTGTCACCGCCACCACGTGTCCGGGAAGGGTATCACCATGCAGGTAGATATCGGCCCCGATAGCGTCGGTCGTGCCATATAGCCGCCTCGCCAACTCCGCCGATATCACCCGATCCCTGCCTTCCCTTGTCCCGGACAGAGCCTCGCCCAGCCTCTCCGGGCTTTCGCCCGAGGCGGGACGGATGCCAAACACACGGAAGTAGTCCGGCGAGACGGTCATCAGCCGTACGCTTACGCTGACGGAATCCCTCGTCACCCGGCTTCCCGACCAAGAAAGGGTATAGGGCAAGGAAGAGACGGAGAGCGCCACGGCCTCCACGTCGGCATGCCCCCGGAGGCGTTCCACGATACGCTCCACGTCGCGCGCAGCCTCATCGCCGCCCTCCTCGTAGGTAACGAACGAGGGACTGTTGGAGGGACGGACGGCCAATACCGCATGGTAGACGCCCTCGAGGTCGTAGCCCACCGGCTCATACCACGACTTACCCATCATCAAGAAGTAGCTGGTCATGAACCAGATCACCACGAACACCACCAGCAACTCGGCCAGTATCCATCCGCTGCCCCCCATGCGGGACCTTATCAGTTTCAATATATGTATTATCATAACCGTATCTCCTATTTATCCATTCAACGCATCCGTTATATTCCCCCTCACGATCCTCCAAGCGGGCAGCATCGAGGAAAGCAGGTTCAATGCGACGCAAACCCCGAAGGCGTACGCGAAGACCGACATATTGAGCAGCATCCCCGGCGAGAGGAAGACATCCCCGCTCGTCCCCAGAAGATTGAACCCAGGCACGAGGAGGGCGTTACGGAAGATGAACACCAGCACGTAGGAGAAGAGCAGCCCCGCCACGCCCCCGGGCAGCATCAGCACCATATTCTCCACGAAGACCTGCCCCATCAGCGTAGCCTTCGTCGCCCCGAACGCCTTGCGGATACCCAGCTCGCCGACACGCTCTTGTATTCTCGACGCGTTCATCCCGGAAAGGTTCAGCGCCGGTACCAACAAGAAAAGGAGGAGCGCCATCCCAAGCACGATGTAAGTCTCGGGGCCGAACAATCCGGAAAGGAGATTGTCGGCATAGCTCAAGGGCTCCTCGCATACCACCTGCCCTTCGGACAGCCCGCTATTATAGCGCCTCACCTCCCGCCGCAGTTCCTCCGAGAGAGCCGGCAGGTCGGACGCGTCGGCAAGCAGGATATTTGCCTCCAGCAGGCCGACGGCCCCGTCACGCTCGCCCAAGGCATGGTCCATGGCGACGGAGAGGGAGGAATAAGTGACCCACGCCTCGGCGTAGACATCGGCGGTTATGCCGGAGACGTCGTCCACAACACCGCTCACGGTATACTCCAAGCCGTTCAGCAAGATCGTCTGCCCCGCCGCCGCCTCGTGCCCAAACAGCCGGCCGGCCAACGAGCGGCACAGCACCGCACGGGGCATGCCGGAGAGGAACTCGGCCTCGGTGAAGGGCCGCCCCTCCACGAAATCGAAGCGGTAGACACGCCAGAAGCCGTCGTCGCAGCCTTTCAACCTCACCTTGGGAGACTCGTCTCCACCGGGCAGTCGCATGAAAGCGTCACCATAAGAGAAAGGCATCATGAAGGAGTTGGTGGTCACCGCCACGTCCTCCGGGACGCGGAGATTACCGATCACCTCCTTGACGAGGCGAGGGCCGCAAGCCGCCTTGTAATTGCTCTTCGTGCCATTCAACTTGTATGTCACGTTCGAGAGGTAGCACATCCGGTCCCGATGCACCTCGGGAGCGATATTCGCCGTACGTATATGGTAGGCCACCGCCAGCGCCATTACCATAGAGATGGCCAGCCCCGTGCCTACGATGTAGACCGAGCTGAAGAAGCGCTCCTGCCGGATCAAGCCCCATGCTTGCTTTATGTAGATCTTGTACATACTCATTCGATTCACGTTATCTTTCTTATCTTTGCCACTTAATCATTCATTAAACCACGAGATCATGGATAAAGAATTACCTAAGACGGAGCTGCCCAAGCCGTTCCGCAAGCTGAGCCTCCGCGTCAGCAAGAGCCACCTGCCCGGTAACGCGAGCTACAAGGGAAGCGTCGTATGGCAACGTACGCTCAGCATCGATGACATCGCCGCCCGTGTCGTAGACAAACGGAGCGAGTATCGCAAGGAGACGCTCATCACCACCTTCAACCTCCTCAAGCGGGAGATCTACGACGCCATCGAGGAGGGCTACAACGTGGACTTCGGCTTCGGGCGGACGGAACTGACCGTGAACGGGCCTTTCGAGAGCCTGTACGAGAAGTTCGACCCCAACCGCCATACGCTCGCCCCACGCCTGCGCCCCGCGCCGGAGCTGAAACAACGGGTGGCAAACTTGCGTGCCGTGAACGAGACCTACCAACTGGATTACAACTCCCAGCCCCGTCCCGCTTACGTCAGCCTCCGCATCCAGCCTCGCACGCCCGACTGCGACGAGCCTTACAACCAGCTTCCGGCAGGTGAGCACCACTTCATCTCCATCTATGGCGACCGGCTGAAACTGATGGGCGACGATCCCCGCGTGGGTCTCTACCTGCACCGCCCCGACGGCTCGGAAGAACACTTCTACCCGCCCTCCGAGGTGTTTATCAATACCGGCAAACGACTTTGCTTCACGCCCGGCTTCGCTTTCACCGACGGCGAGTGGGTGGCGGAGGTGGTGACGCAATACACACCCAACTCGCGTCCATACAAGCAACCCCGCTATGGAACACTCACCTTCCTAGTGAGATAGCTCCCGAGCCTTCCCTGCTCGTATCACACATGACAGCTTTCATGAGCGACACATGATAACTTTCATGAACGATTCATGATAGCTTTCATGATTAACGCATGATAGCTATCATGAGTGATGCGAGCAGTAGTGTCCTAGATCCGCCCCTTACTGCACCTGCCTTCCGTCGAAGAAGCGCACGGTGCGGCTGGTTTGCTTGGCTTGCGCCTCGTTGTGGGTTACCATTACGATGGTGCGGCCGTCCTCCTTGTTGAGTTGGTGGAGCAGGTCCATGACCTCGATACCCATCTTGGAGTCCAAGTTACCGGTCGGCTCATCGGCGAGGATGATGTCGGGGTTACCTACGATCGCACGGGCGATGGCCACACGCTGGCATTGACCGCCGGAGAGCTGCGTCGGGAAATGGCGCATACGGTGGCTCAGGCCGACCTTCTCTAGCACGGCCTCGGCCAGCTTGCGGCGCTCCGAGGAGGATACCTTGCGGTAGAGAAGGGGCAGCTCCACGTTGTCCAGCACGTTCAGGGAATTGATCAAGTGGAAGCTCTGGAAGACGAAACCCAACTGCTTGTTACGGAAAGCGGCCAACTCCTTGTCGCTCATGCCTACCGTGTTTACGCCGTTGATCTCGACCGTGCCGGAGGTAGGAAGGTCCAGCAGGCCCATGATGTTCAATAAGGTGGACTTCCCGCATCCGGAAGGCCCCATAATGCTAAGGAACTCGCCTTGCTGCACCTCTAGGTTCACGTTTTCCAACGCGACTGTCTCTATCTCTTTCGTACGGTAAATCTTCTGTAAATTCGTTAGTTTGATCATGACTGTAATATTTTAATTGTTATTGTTTGACTCTTGTTATTGTTAAACTCTTGCTATCGCTAGGCTTTGCCACCTAAAAGCAAATTACGTGCCAGAAACGTATCTCATTGATTCCATGGCATCTTCCTGAAAAAGCACTGTCCATTATCGAACAGTCGGTTTATTATCGGACAGTCGGTTCATTCCCGAACAGCCGGTTCACTTCCGAGCAGTCGGTTCATTCCCGAACACGGACATCCGTGCCCGATCACTCCTGCCGCAAGGCGTCCGCCGGATGCATCCGCATGGCCCGGTAAGACGGGAAACTGATTCCCACGACAATCATCGCGGCCATCACCGCATACGAGAAGACGAAGCCGAACAACAGGCGCGAGGCCATGTCGGGCGGTATCTCCGAGCCTTGCGTCACCTCCATATGCAGCAGGTTGGCGAAGATGACGGCAGAGGGGATGAAAGCGATGGTGAGTAGCGCCAAGCCCTCCTTCACCAATTGCCAGAAGATGCCCTTGCGGGTGGCTCCCATCGCCATGCGGAGGCCGATCTCGGCGCTCCTTTGTTGCGTACGATACCAGAAGGTTCCCACCACGCCGAGCAGGACATTCAGCAGGAAGAAGGCGATGCCCGCCACGTAAAGGCGGACTTGATCCAACCAACGCTCAAGGAACTGGTCCCGGTAATGGGACATCGGGAAAACATCCTTCAGATAGATATTGCCCACGCACAATTGCTGCTCCATCTCCTTCCGGAAGTTGGTGGCGAAAGCGGCGCCGTCCGCGCCGGGCTTCACCCGGATGAAGGTGTTCAGGCCCTCTCCGACCCAATCGCCCTCCTCGGCCACCTTGTTCTCGTCCACCAGCTTATAGTAGGCGTAATCATAGCCGGTGAACTCGCAGTAACGTTGTTTCTCGCAGACACCACCGATACGGTAGGCCACGCTATCACGAGAGCCTTGGTCGGTGATATAGATCTCTTGGCGCACGGCCGCCGCCGGGTTACCGAAGAAGTCATCGGCTACACGGCCCGTCACCACCACTTGGTTGTCGCGCAGGGCATCCACCAACTCCGAGGGGGAACCGCCTTCTGCCGTCTTCACGCCGAACACCTCGAAATAGGTGGGCGAGACGAAGCGCACGAAGCCATTACGGATCAACGAGTCCTTCCGGAACGTGGCGTATTGGTTCGATCCCCGGTAATGAAAATGCACGCCGGTGGTGAAACAGATTGATTCCACGGAGGGGTTCCGGCGGATGCGGTCCATCAAGGTCAGGTAATCCCCGCCTCCCCGCTCGCTATGCACGGAGGTCGTGTCATAATCGGGGCTTTCCTCCGGGATCACGCCGAAACTCACATGATACGTATGCTCGATGTTAAAGCCCAAGGGCTGCGAGTAGAGTCTGTACATCACGAACAAGGCGTCCGCCGCGTACCACAGGAAGATAGAGACCACGAGCATTTCCAACCAGATAAACAAGTTCCCCTTGCGCTCGTTCCAGAGTTGTTTTAGAATCATCTTATACATAGCGTCAACCATTTATAGAGTCCGTAATATTCAATCTTGACATTCGCCAAGCCGGGAGGCCGGCGGAAAACAGGTTCAGCACGAGGCAGAACAGGAAGGCGGCGATAAAGACCGCCCCGTTAAACATCCCGGTGGAAAGCCCCGTCTTCCCCAGCGAGGTGACCAGCAACCAGTCCCTCAGCAACAACATGGCGCCGTACGACATCGCCAAGCCCAGGAGTGCGGCGGACGTCTTCGATACCGTGGGCTCGGACAGCACTTGCCAGAGGATGGTGCCTTGCGTGGCCCCGAAAGCCCGGCGTACGCCAAGCTCGGCCATCCGGCGGCGCATCCTCGACAGGGTGATGCCCGATAGGTTCAAGGCCGGAACCAGCAGGAGGATGAAAAGGATGATACCGTAACGAACGTAGAGGTAGAAGAGGTTCGCCCCGAACTCGCTACCGCCGCCGATCCATTCCTCGATCTGGGTGGAGGGCTGGTGAAGGATATCGGCCTTGACATCCCGGGTCTTGGCGTTGAACTCCTCGACCTTCCGCAGCGCCTCGGTCCTCAACTCCTCTCTCGTGACGCCCGGTCTCAGCAGGACGCAACAGCTATACGAGCCGTTGATGCCCTCTTGGTATCACCCGTCGTCCCGCACCGTGTAAGGGATCCAGACCTCCGCCCACGCTTTCGAGGCGAACCGGGATACGTCCTTCACGACCCCGCAGATATTGTAGACGATGAAATCGAGCTTCATCTCCCGCCCCACGACTTGGTCCGTGCCGAAAAGGGCCAAGGCCACGCTCTCGCTGATCACGGCGTCGCGGATACCGCTCGTGAAAGCCGCCGGGCTGAAGGGGCCTCCTTGCTGGAAATCGAACTGGAAGATCTTCCAGAAGGCGGTATCCGTATAAGAGATGTAACTCGTCCGATTCTTAAGCCCGTCCATGGACGAGGCGGTCAACGGCCTATAGCGATCCATGTTGATGGCGGTAACGGCCTCCGCCCCTTTCAGCGGATAGCAGCATTCCTTCACCAAGGGCAGTCCCAACGACGAGTAGGAGATGCGCCGGTTATCATCCTTGCCATTGCTCATGACGGTCGTTATGTAGCAGGTGCGGCCACGGTTTACCTCCGGCTTGAAACTCGCCGTATTCACGACATACAGGATGACGATCACCATGATCATGCAAATGGCCAAGGCGGTACCGAGTATCGAGATCACGCTCAACAGCTTGTTCTCCCCGATCATCCTCAACGCTTGTTTAATGTATTGCTTTATCATAAACTTTTGTATTATAAATTATCTATTACCCGACTAAAACAGCGATTGTTTGTTATCATCCGACTTTGTGCCCCTACGGAGGCAAATAACGTGCCAAAAACGTAACCACTTGATTCCTAACATCACCCCGTAAAAAAAGCTGTCCGATAACGAACACTTGATTCGTTATCGGACAGCGATTATGGACAGTTTCAGATTTTATAATTCCCAACGTAAGGATCTCAGCAGTTCATCGATCTCGGCTGCCGAAATGGAGTCACGGTCGGCCTTATCGTAGATCGTGAGGAGAATAACCGTACCCTCATTATCTGCGCAGACAATGGCCTCCGTGTAAGTAATCACTCTCGCCCCATGGCTCTTTCCTTTTCCTTTGGAGACGATGGCCATGCGTACCTTGCGAACGCCTTTGCCTAAGCTCGTCCCTTGATCAGGGTTCTCGCTCAAAGACTTACCCAAAGCCGATAAATCAGCCTTCAATGAGCTATACTTCTTACAGAGACGTTTGAACTCTTTATCGAAGTCTTGATGGGTTTTTATCCTATACCTCATTGAGCAACTCACTCAAGTCTCTAAACTTATGCCCCACATCCTTGCCCTCACGCAAATCCTTCACGTCTTGCAGGGCATTCCTTAGCCCCGCCAAGATCTCCTCCTTGGTAGGCTCCGCGTAATCGTCTGCCGGCTTCTCTACCGGGGTGGCCTTCCCGAAGGCAGCCATCTTCACACGGCGGACACCGTCGAGGGCCTTCTTGATCAACTGTTCACCCTCCAAAGACATCACCTCTTGCAATAACGACATTTTTAATTCTATAGCTGTCATACGCTTGCTCCTTTCTCATTAATAAATTGACAGACGCAAAGATAAACAATTTATTCGTAATGCAACGCCTCCGCCGGAGCCATCTTTACCGCCTTGCGGACAGGGAACCAGATTCCCATGCAGATCATGCCGGCCATCAGGAGGTAAGAGACGCTGAGGGTTACTAGAAAGCGGAGGATGGAGAGGGGCTCGCGGTAGGAATCCAGCTTATCCAAAAAGGCCATATTGAAGACGAAGACCAGTAGGATCGGCACGGTGATCGCCAAGAGGCCCAGACCTTCCAGATACATGTACTCGCCCAGCCTGCCCCGGCTGGAACCGATCGCCATGCGGAGACCGATCTCGCTACGCCGCCGCTCGGTACGCAACCAGAACGTGCCTACGATACCGAAGAATACGTTCACGAGCAGGAAGGCCATCGTGGAGAGTTTCTTGCTGTTCTCGTTCTTGGTAAACCGGAGTTGGTCATCACGCTGGTCGGCAAGGAGGGTGACACCGTGGACGAAGGTGTTATTTACCGTCATCCGATCCGCTGTTTTCTCCAAGAAAGCGTACATCTCATCCTCGGTCATCGGGCGTTTCGTACGTACCGATAGTTCAGCGCTCCTTACGCCGAAATTCTTCACGAACTCCTGCAATGACTCACCTTTCAATATCGTGAAAGCGCAGTTCTCCGGGCGGTCGAAGTCATTGCTACGGAAGGTAGGAAGGACAGCGGCGATCGTGAAAGGCTCGGAAAGGTCGTCATTCTCCGAGATCTGCCGGCCTATGGCGGACTGCCCCCCGAAGAAGAAATCCTCCGCCTCCGCCGTTATGACGAGCGGGCGGTAAGCGTTCTCCACCAGCGGGGTGATGGCACGGCCCTCCTTATCCTTCATACGGAATACATCGAAATAAGAAGGGGATACTTTCAGCTTGTGGTAGTTCTGTCCTACCGCCTTCGAGGTATCAGCGCCCAAGGGAAGAAGCGTCCCCCACGAACTTCCGTTTGAATAAGGCATGGACCAATACGTAACACATACCTCCTCGACCTCCTGCTCTTGGCGGATACGTTCCATAAGCTTCAACAAATCCTGTGTTGCGTTCGAGTCGTAAAGTGAGTCGGGCACATAACCCGGGGCGTTCGACGAGAGCGTGGAAAGCTTGAAACGCCACGTATTCGAGATATCATATCCCATCGGGGCGTTATAGCAGCGCACATCCTCCCATAACTTATCCATCATAAACCAAAGGGCGCACATCACGATAACCAACTCGCCCAGTATCCAGCCGTTGCTCTTGCGCTGGGCCCATATTATTTTAAATATATGCTTAATCATAATTTGATAGTTGATAGTTGACAATTGACAACTCATTGTTCATCATTCATTGGATTCACTCGTTCCCCTTTAACGCTTCTACGATCGGTTGCCTTGTCGTACGCCATGCCGGTATCCCGGCGCTTAATATATTCAGCAAGAACGTAAAGATAAGGGCGGAGATAAATAAGCCCGGTTTAATAAGCATAGGCGCCGTAAGGCTCACGTTCTCGCTCAACATGAAAGGCTTCCCTACCACCAACAAGACCATCGAGAGGCCAATGCCGATCACGCCGCCGATCAAGGTCAGCACAAAGTTCTCCGATAAGATCTGCATCAAAAGATTCTGTCCCGTAGCCCCGAAAGCCTTACGCAAACCGATCTCTTCTTTCCGCTTCTGGACGGACGATTGGATCACGCCCGTTAAGTTCAGCGCCGGGACCAAGAGCAAGAAGAAAAGGAAAGTGCCCGATCCGGCCAAGAAGGTAGGCCAGTCCACCTTTTGAAAAGCGCCGCTTCCCATGGCCGTATCCAACTGGGAAAGTAGCCCGGAAGGGAAACCTACGTTATAATCGGTCTTGCTGTCATTGTAGCGACGGACCTGTTGGTCTAGCTCCGAGCGTATGGCATCGAAGTCGGAAGAGGAACGAGCCAATAAGGCCACGCTGAAATAACCGGCCATATTCTCCCCATACTCCCCATTTACACGGGTCAGGGCCTCATTGCTGCTATAGGGTATCCATACCTGAGCGTAGGAGCTCATCAATGAAGAAGGTACGTCACGCACCACCCCGCAGACGGTGAAAGTGATAAAATCCATCACAACCTGCCGCCCGACGGCCTGTCCTGTTCCGAACAAATCGGTCGCCACCTGTTCCGACAGCACCATCTTCGGTATACCGGATTGAAAATCAGCCTCGCTAAAGGGGCCTCCTTCCACGAAAGGATGGTCGAATATTTTCCAATGGCCCGCGTCCGTATAACAAATCTCATACTCCTTGAAGAGCCGTCTATTGGGCAATGACAAGGAATGGCTATCACTACAATAGCCGGATACGGCCTCTGGTTTCCGCAAGGTATAGAAACATTCCTTCACGACCTCGCTGGACATGCCTCCACGATTACGATCCGATCCTCCGGGGGATTTCGAACCGACTTCCGTACCCCAGACATACATAAACCTAGACCGATTGGCCTCAGGGGCATATCCCGTGGATTTAATCTGGAACACCAATACCATCACCAACACCATGGCGATCGCAAGGGCCGTTCCCGAAATAGAGATTACGCTTACGAGCATATTTTCACGCAGCATTAGAACCGCTTGTTTGATGTACTGCTTATACATAATTCGAATCGTTATTTCAATTTCAGTTTATTCTTTTCCTTGAAACTTGTCATATCGGAAACGACCACCTCGTCACCCGGTTCCAAGCCACCTACTACTTCTACATACTCAAAGTTGCTGTCTCCCAGCTGTACCTTCCGCTTGATCAATTGGTCTCCGTTGACAACAAACAACTCATACTCTCCTTTCCCGACGTAGAACGAGGCGTTGGAAATACGCAGCACATCGTCCTTGATGGCATTCATCACGTATACATCGATCTTCAAACCGGAGCGCAAGCGGCGATGGTTATCCTCCTCCAACTGTACCGTGAAGGAGATCACGCCGTTCTTCGATAAGGGGGTAACATCGCTAACCACCCCATCCAGTTTATCGTTGCCGATCTTTACGACGGCTTTGCTACCGGCGGCGATCCGGTCACCATAGGTATCGGCGATCTCCCCCTCTATCTTGAAATGGGACAAGTCGGAGACGATAGCGACACGACTGCCTTGAGAGACTTGGGCACCTACCTCGTTGTTCACGTAGGTCAGGAGCGGCTTGCGGGGAGAGCGTATCTGGGCGTCTTCCAAGGTACGCTTCGTCTCGGCTAGGCTCTTTCGGAAGATGTTCAGGTCGAGTTCTTTCACTTTATAATCGGCATCCGTCAAGGATTTCTCGTTCTCATATTTTTGCTCATCCTCTTTCAGTTTCAAGACGCTAACGTTATAGTCCAGTTCCACTTGACGGACCTTATCGGTCGTTCCGGCGCCTAGGCTATCCAGATAACGCTCGTTGCGCAACTCCACTTCCTTTCGGTTCAGTTCCATGCGAGAGACTTTCAATTGCATCTCCATCTCGGAAAGCTTATTGCGGTTTTGGATACGGAGTTGATCCAATTGGAGGCGTTTCATTTGCTCCTCGTCCAATTGTTTCTTATAATCCGTCTCGGCGCTGAGCAAGTCCAGTTTCAAGATCGGAGTACCTACATCCACGGAATCGCCTCCCTTTTTATAAATCTCGACGATACGGGAGTTGATCGGTGAGTTGATGATTTCCTCGAAAGCAGGTACCACCTTGCCGGATGCGCTAACGGAAACCTCGATCACTCCTTTATCTACCGTTGAAAAAACCAAGTCCTTCCGTTGCAGGCTGGTTTGCATGAAACCGATCACCCCGCCTATTAAGACAACGGCAATACCAATCCCCGCCCCCAGCTTTATAAACTGTTTACGCTGCTCCTTCTGCCGAACCTCTTTTGATATCTCTCTGTCCATATTTCGTTTGTTTTTATTTTCCACCCTCCAAAGAGCAAACCCCGTGCCAAAAACGTAAGTGATTGATTTATTGAAGAAATAAAACAAAAGAGATGTCCGATATCGAACACTGTGTCCGCTTTTGTACGAAAACAAAGACATCAGCAATGAGAATCTACAGATATTCAATCATAATTAACATATAAATACTTGATTATCTTTACAAAAAGGACTATTTTTGGAAAAATCCATAATCAAGGAATACCAATCTTATATTATTTACCCTAAATTCTAAAGAGAGATGAAAAAAACAGTAACTTTCGTTTGGAGCATTTTCCTCCTCGTGTTTATATCGATAGATATGAACGCACAATCAATAAAAAGTTGGGATTACCCCATAAAACCAGGAACGGAGGCTTGGCAAGCATTATCCACACATGAGGATATGCTGAAAGCCTGCCAAATTCCGGCAGAGATATTAAAAACGGTATCAACAGAAGAGCTTATAGAACTTTGCCTTGCTTACCCATTATTAGGCGACATATTCGCTTACAATGGAATACAGGAAGGCATTAGCAAGGTTTCCGCACGTTTTAACGGGTTACAAGAGTTATTCAAAAGGAAAGACAATGCTTCTTTGCTATTTGAGAAGATGAAAAAACAAGAATTACTGAAAGTAGGAGTGTTGACTTCCATAGAAATAGGTAATGAAATTAGTCGGCAAATGGTAATCGAGGCTCTTCTGTCTAATGAGACGATATTATCTAATACAAATAATCTTTTACAGCAAGAGATCTCCTCCGAAGCCGTAAAGAGACTCCTTTACAAACAAAACAACCCGGATATTTATGGACAATATGGTCTAAAAACCGTAGTCTATCTCCTAGGTCGAAGTCTAGAACGGATAGACAACAAGACCATTACGCCCAAATTTAAACAATTCACCATCGATGAAAAGCTAACGGGCAGTAATGTAATCGAAGAGTTATTAAAACAATACATTGTAACCTTTAATAAATTGAGATCATGAAAAAAGTATTATACTATTTAATAATCATGCTGGCATTCACGCTGAACGCATGTGACAATGAAATGGATAATATGCAAGGAGGTGATAAAGAAATCTTGACATCCAGTTCAGAAATTGTCATTAAAGACGGAAAGATAACATATCCTAAATGGTTGGTGAATGTAGTAGATTCTGTCGCTCACTCCCATGTCAAGGGAACAGACTATCCATACCCTTGGGTCTTTACTATTCAAGGAGATGGAAAAGAACACATTCTCGTTTTGGATGGGGTGAATTCTTGTGCTTCTTGCGGGCAATTACTATTCTTGCTTTCCGGAGAACGAATCGAAAAATTCCCCAATGAATGGATCACTATGGAGAATTTAAACATGATTTGGGAGCCGAATCTCAATGTTGAGACAAAAGCTCAAGGAGCAGCCGCTACTGTTTACACTCCTAACGGGACACTCGTTAATGACACTTACTACAGAAGTGAGGAATTATCAGCCTCACAAAAAGCGAGCCATGACCAATATTGTACAACAACCTATTCACAAGCAACTCTAATAAGTAGTTCAACAACCACTTACAATTGTCATGCCTATGCTTGGTATATGACTGAAGGCGGATCAGCAGTTTGGATGGGATGGACTATTAATCCCACAAACGTATATTGGTTAGATGGTAGTTATATATCAACAACAGGTGCCGCAACCAAAGTATCCTATCTTAGTGATAATCACTCTGCCGTAACGACATCTACGCCCAATATATTCATCTCCAAATGGGGGGAATACGCTCTTATGAGGCATCCCAAAGCTCATTGTCCCTTTGATGCATCAAGCTTAAAATATATGAAAAAAAATGATATGCCGACTGTTTATATAGGGAAGAGTCAAGAGGATTATAGTAGCGGCAGTTCCTCTATCAATGCGCCAGGGGGTAATGCCACGACGACTTTATATGCTTACACAAAGACAGGAACTCCGACCTCGTATAGCTGGAACGCTGAATTCTATGGAGAATGCGATAGATGGTACACTTATCCTTCCGGTAATCGATTAGATGTTAGTGTCTATCTAAACTCCCAACATTACGGTGGATCTCTTCGCATCACCTGCGCAATGTATAATGGAAGTTCTTTAATAGGCACAGCAACCTATTATTTGAACGTAAATCCGTAGCAATTATACAAGAACAAGGATCTCGTCGAAACAAGATCCTTGTTCTTGATTCAATATACTTAAATCGATTTCGCTCAAAACTTTTCCGATAGACCTGTTGTTCTATGCCCAAAACTTATAAACGCAAAATGTATGAACACAAGACTAATTCTATTCACCTGTATAGCCGGTCTGACTCTCTTTTTCTCTGGCTGTAGCAAAAATGATGATGATCATCAAGGCATTATCCCTCTTCCACCGGTAGAGAACGCTTTCCAAGAGAAATATCCCGATGCCAAAAACCCTGTTTTTGAGATCGAAGGTAACTATTATGTGGTAGATTTCAACAACGGCGGCTCCGAGACAACAGCTTGGTTCACGGATCAAGGCATATGGATGATGGAGAAGATAGACATCTCTTTCGCCCAATTACCGGCAGCGGTATCCACCGCCTTCAAACAAGGCTTTTACTCAAATTGGACCGTGGATGACACGTACGCCATCAATCGCCTAAATATGGGAATCGTTTACAAGATCGAGGCGGAGCAGTCCAATAGCGAAGTAGACCTGTATTATTCACAGTATGGAAACCTGATCAAAGCCGTGGACGATGAGATCAATAATGACGCGCCGATCGTTATCCCGAAAGAGGTCAGCAACCTGATGGAGATCACTTTCGCCAACGCCGAGTTGCTGGATATCCAACAGAACAGCCTAGGTTACGAGCTGGATATGATCGATAACCAGATTTATAAAGTGGCGCAATTGAATAAGGATTACAGGTGGCAAAGTACCACATGGGCCATGTCCGAGCAAGAGGTTCCGCAGATCGTGATGCAAGGATTCGAATCCTCCGCTTACGCTAGCGACAAGGTACAGTCCATATATACGTTATTGAATGCCAATGGCACCTTCTACCTATTCAAGGTTTCACATAACGGGCAGGACAAGACGATTACCTTTGATGTATTCGGGAATATCGTATAAAAAAGCCGCACGATTCACAGCCGTCTCCGGACTTGAATCGCGCGGTTTGCGTTATATGATAATCAAGCTTATTTACTGATCAATTCCAAGGTCGCCCCTTTTACTCCCGGTGCGGAAGCCTCGAAATAGATCGTCCCCGGTTCCTCGGCCGTCCGCACGATAGCGGTAAGTTGCCCGCTAAACAGTTTCATTTCCGGAAGATGGAAGAGTTCCAGACTGGCGCTATTTCCATTTGCCGCCGCACGGTAGGCTCCGGCACCACGTACCTTAAACTGGATCTGGCGGGTATCATCCGGACAAAGGTTACCGTTCTTGTCTACGACTCTAACATTGATGAAAAAAAAGTATTTCAAGTTCGACGTTAATTGGTTT
>OGEB01000939.1_pt1 | contig 15190 bp, 7 predicted proteins | sample 1570541 | NCBI WGS metagenome assembly OGEB01 (sample SAMEA2581975, study PRJEB24529) | metagenome | biome: Human gut stool | place: China | collected 2011 | reverse complement strand
TGAAGCGCCGTTCTCTCTCGAATGCGGGTGCAAAAGTAATGCTATAAAACATACGGTCCAAATTTATCGGGCATTATTTTTCAAGTTTTTTACGGCAACGGATTTCGGGTACATTATAATATAGCACACACAAAAATACCGACTGCTCACGGAAACGATATAGCCGGTACCCTTGCCATCCGTGTGGCAATACTGTGCCACTACGATGGCACGGCCCTGCCACACGGATGGCACAGCGTTGCCACCATGATGGCACGACCGTGCCAAAGGCGATAAATAAACTGGCACTGCAAACAATTGATAAACAAACATATGCTAGCATGAGAATTTTCCCAGAGGAGACATCTAAAAGACAGGGGACTTTATCTTTTATCTAGATATCTAAAGACAGAATAAAAATCTGCCGTTTTTTTTCATATATTTGAGGTCTCATCTAAATATAAACAAATAATGAAGCACTTGAGTTCCTCTATTTTATTGGGGCTTGGGTTGTTTTCCTTCTTCTCCTGTAAAGAAGCGACAGCGCCCGCCCCTATCCTGCCCGTTCCCACGCCGGCACAAGTTGAATGGCATAAGATGGAAACATACGCCTTTGTCCATTTCGGATTAAATACGTTCAATGATCTGGAATGGGGTTACGGAAATACTCCCGCCTCCACATTCAATCCAACGGATCTGGATTGCGATCAATGGGCGCAAACAATCAAAGCCGCCGGATTGAAAGGCGTAATCTTAACCACCAAGCATCACGATGGTTTCTGTCTATGGCCTACCGCCACAACCGAATATAGCGTAAAGAATTCTCCTTGGAAAGATGGCAAAGGGGATATGGTAAAAGAACTATCCGACGCTTGTAAGAAACACGGGCTGAAATTCGGTGTCTATCTCTCCCCTTGGGACAGAAACAGTGAGAACTACGGACAACCGGGATATGTAGAGAAATTCCATGCCCAATTACATGAATTAGTCTCCAACTATGGCCCGTTGTTCGAATACTGGTTTGATGGGGCAAACGGTGGCAATGGCTGGTATGGCGGCACGAATGAAACCCGTGCTATAGACGCCAAGACCTATTATCAATATGAGCGGGCACGAGACACGATCAAGGCGCACCACCCGGACATCATGGTTTTCGGAGGGACAGTACCCGATATCCGCTGGATCGGTAACGAGGAAGGTTGGGCCGGTGATACCCAATGGAGCATCTTCGCCCCGGAACCCTCCATGCCTACTTTCCAACAGAGTGTATGGGGAGATGAGAACGGACCGATGTGGCTAGGTGGAGAATGCGATGTATCTATCCGTCCGGGATGGTTCTATCACTCCCGGGAAGATCACCAAGTCAAATCTCTGGCAAAATTAGTCGATCTTTATTACCGAAGCGTCGGGCATAACGCCAATTTCCTATTGAACTTCCCCGTAGCGTTGAACGGAAAAATAAGTCCGGTAGACTCCGCCCGTGCCGTACAATGGTATCAAACCATCCAAAATGACTTTAAGGAGAATCTTTTGAAAGGATGTTACGTACAAGCGAGCAATAAAAGAGGACGTAATTTTAGTCCCAATAAGGCAGTAGATGGGGATTGGGATACCTATTGGGCTACGGACGATGGAGTAACCAGTGGTTCATTGACTTTCACGTTAACCCATCCTACCGATGTAAACCGCTTGGTAATACAAGAATATATCCCATTAGGACAACGAGTACGCTCGTTCAATATCGAACTCGAGCAAGGGGGTAAATGGATTCCGGCACAGACTGTGGATTCTACGACAACTGTCGGCTATAAACGAATTGTCCGTTTCCAGACCGAGAAAGCGGAGAAGATACGCATCAACTTCACGGACGCCCGCGGGCCGCTTTGTATCAATAACGTGGAGGCACACCTTGCCCCCGCCTTGGTGACCGAGCCAACGATTGCCCGTAATATCAATGACGAAGTAACCATACAGGCCGGGGATAAAGGCTCCGAGGTTCATTATACCACCGACGGTTCAGATCCGACCAAGGACTCACCGCTTTATCAGGCGCCATTCGCTTTCGCTCAAAAAGGAACTGTCAAGGCGATTGCCTATGATCCGACTTTCGATACAGTCAGTCCGGTTTCCGCGCAAACGTTCGATATTCCTGCTTGTGATTACACGATCGTATCACCGAAAGATGAGAAAACCAGCCTGATCCTAGACGGAAACGGCTACACAACCTACTATTTGCCACAAGGGAAACAAGAGTTAGTCGTACAATTAGCGAAAGAAATGCCTATATCCGGATTCCGCTACACCCCGAACCAAGGACGTGACGCAAGCGGTCATATCTCCAACTATCAATTATATATTAATGGAAAGAAGGTGGCCGAAGGCGAATTCTCCAATATCAAGGCTAACCCGATCGAGCAAGTCGTACATTTCCCGATAACGAAAGGTAACCAAATCCGTTTGGTCGCAACCCGTATCGTAGATAATAAAAAGCAAGCGGGTATCGGTGAATTCTCGGTAATTACGGAAAAATAAAGAATATCTAATAAAAGCAGAAGGGACCGCCTCGAAAGTTTAATTTTCAGAGGCGGACCCTTTTAATTATTTATCAATCTTTTATTTATCCTTGAAGGTACCGGTTCATTTGCTTATACACGGCACGTATATTTAATGGTTTAGATATATGAGCGTTCATACCGGCCTCCCTACTTTTCTGCACATCCTCAGCGAAGGCGTTGGCTGTCATAGCGAAGATAGGAACCTTTTGAGCATCAGAACGCCCTAATGCCCGGATACATCGGGTAGCCTCATAGCCATCCATATGAGGCATCTGCACATCCATCAATATCAAATCATAATACCCTTCGGCAGACTCCTTAAACATCTCTACGGCCTGTACCCCGTCCTCAGCGCTCTCCACCGACGCACCGGTAACTCCGATCAATTCCTCCGCTATCTCCCGGTTAAGCTCATTGTCCTCAACCAATAAGATCCGTTTACCTTTGAAGTCATAATCAACAGCATAACAATCCTTCGCAAGGTCATTCCTCCCATTAATATCGGAAAAACGAGTGGGCTTACCCGATTCCTTTATTTTGCCGAAAGGCAGATCAACGGTGAATGTACTGCCACTCCCCTGCACGCTCGTCACATGTATGCCACCACCCATCAACCCTGTGAAACGCTTAACGATAGAAAGCCCTAATCCTGTACCTCCATATTTATAAGTAACATCCACATTTTCCTGTTCGAACGATTCGAAGATTTTATCATAGTTCTCCTCGGCTATACCACATCCCGTATCGATTACCTCGAAACGTAGGTAAACATTCTCTTGATCCTCACCTGTTTTAGATACCCGAAGTTTAATCATTCCCTTGGCCGGCGTAAATTTCAGCGCATTCGATAACAGGTTGGAGAGAACTTGATTCAAGCGCAAGGAGTCTCCTATAATCTGTACTTCCAGATCACTAGCCAATATCGTCTCATAGCTGATCCCTTTACTCTTGGCCTGCTCGCCATACAGATTTTCAAAGTCCTGCAAGAATGCCCGGAAATTAAAGCTCTCATGTCGAAGTTCCACTTTTCCGCTTTCTATCTTCGACATATCCAGCACGTCGTTAATGAGAGCGAGAAGATGCTTGGAAGACATGATTACTTTCTCAAGACAGTCCTTTATCTTATCGGTATTATCTATGTTTTGCATGGCGATAGTACTCATACCTACAATTCCGTTCATCGGCGTACGGATCTCATGACTCATCCGGGAAAGAAACTCGCTCTTCGCCAAGTTAGCCGCCTCAGCCCGTTTCAGGTTGCCCTGTATCACGGTCGCTTTCATCCGGGCCCCTATAGCCAGCAGTAATGCCGTAAATAGCACCGACAAGACAAACATCACGATAAACATAAATTGTAAGGGATTCGCATATATAAAGTCCGTAAGAGAGAATTCATTCACGCCGATAGATTCCAGATTCCGATTGCGTATAACAGTCCTCTCGGACTCAGAAAGATTATTGATCGCCTTGTTGAGTATGGTAAGCAAATCCGGATCGACCGGGATAGGCAACGCGAAACTTATCGTACTCTGATCATTGACCAACGTTACGGGAGCAAGATTCGTAAAATGATAGCGCAAGATATCCTGTTCCATCCTAGAGGACAAACCATAAATAAAATCAGCCTCACCATTATTGACAGCAAATAACGCCTCCTTAATACTCGGATAGAACCGTATCTTCTCCACCGATATACCACTCGGCAATCGTTGATTTTCCACTAAGGCTCCAACCAGACCCGGTGCGGGATAACTACATGCTTTATTGCGCACTATGATATTGTTAGCACTCACATAAGAGGCTGAAAGCGCAAGTCCTAGCTGGGCCGCATCGTTCTCATCTCCCAAGAAAAAACCTAAGATATCGGCATCCCCTTGCTGTATCAAACGGATCGCATCAGCATAATTTTTCGCATATACATACGAGAATCGTAGCCCTGTGAAACTTTTAATCTCATCCAGTACATCCGCCATGATACCCGTATGGTTCTTCAGCGGCGTTTCTTTACAATACAAAGGATACCAATTCTCAGGTACGGCTACCGTGATCGTTTTCCTCTCATTGACATACTCCAGATCCCGGTCGCTCAGTTGGATGTTTACGAGCCGGTCTGGGAAATTAACGGCATAACGTTCCGCCGCAAAATTAGGATTGGCATCCAATATCCGTTCCAAAGCCATATTCAAACCATCCAAGACTTCTTTATTACCCGGATTGGTCACGATATAATAAGGCTGAGAGTCATATGCCACGACTACACGGACAGAATCGCTAATATGGGCAACATTATTTAGTAACAAATCGATCTCACCTTTAGCCAGATAGGGATATAACCCGATTTTCCCCACCATATCTTCCTGTTTGTAATATCGGATATTACAATACAATCCGTTGATAGCCATAAACTCTTTGAGACGGCGAATGTTCTCCCTTGCATTCTCATACACACCGATGGTTTTACCATTCATACTCTCCAAATCATAACTATGGATAGAGCGATCATCAGATCGGGCAAGTAATAATGAACGGCTATATCCCATATTATAGTTCGGATAAGCATAATATTTCTCTAAAGCGGGTATATAATAGTTTCCGCCCATCAACTCGTACTTACCCTCAACAAATTCATTCAACATAGCCGGTCCCTTCGTATCTATGTACTCGTATTCCCAACCGGTATATTTGGCGATCTCATTGAGATAGTCTACGAGCATACCATGATGAGTACCATCTTCGGCCGTCCAACTCATGCCATCTACCTGCGGAAAGGCAACCCTAAGTACACGTTTTTCACTTGTCCGCGCTAACACAGACAAATTAAACGCTAGCATTATAAATACTAACAAACCTATAGCTATACCATGACTCACATATCTCTGAAGTAAGTTCATTATAATGTATATCTTTTATTACCGGCTTTTCCGATGATAACAACCCCCATAACCCTCCGCAAAACAACTGTTTATTTTGGATGTACGCAAATATACTACTTTTTATATCACAGCGGATTATAAAATAATTGATTTTTAAAAGAAGATACTATAAAAACAGAAGGGACCGCCTCGAAGGTAAAACACCTCGAGGCAGTCCCTTTCCTAAATCCCAACAAACTTTTATCCCATCGAACTATTGATTACCTGTGTGGTTTTCTCAAAACTCTTCCTTAAGACCTCCTTTACATCCATGGTTTCCCAATATCCCTTATTAAAAAGCTCTACGGATAACCCACCCCGGAAACCGGAGTCGTATAGCAAAGGAAGTACCTTATTAAACGGGCAAATACCATCTCCCGGAAACACCCGATCCGAATCTCTCAACTCCGTACGAGGAGGCAACTCCGGATAATCGTTGATATGAAAAACCGGAAGGATCTTACCATTTATCAAGCGTAAACTATCAAAACTATTTCCTCCTCTGTACAAATGGTAGAAATCCAATAAGACAGAAGCCCGCGAATGCCCGGAGGCGATCGCTATCGCCATGGTATCCGATAATTGATTCAGAACCCCGGCTCCCCATAGTTCCAATATCGGAGTGACACCCATCTCATCCCCTAAATCCAGTATCGCCCGATAGCGTTCGGAATACTCTGGCAACCGTGTACGATCCAGTTGAGTAACTCCTTGAGCAGGAGCGGCGATAAATTTACCGCCCAATCCCGCTACCATCTCCATATCATGCCGCATTTGGTTTAGCCCTTCCTTCCGTTTCGAAGGATCATCGGCAAACCACGAGGCAAAACCGATCATATTCTCCAATAAAAGTCCGGAACCTTCCAGCTGACGCCTGAGTGTCTCATAAGTTCCCCCTTGCTTTACGAACGCATCCACATCACGGGTCCATAACTCAATTCCCTCAAAACCAGCCTCGGCACATAAGTCAATCTGTTTTTGAACAGGAAGTTTATAACCCGCTATCGTAGAGACATTGAGACAGACACGGAAAGGACGTTTCGAAGAGGATGCTTCGGGTGATGGCTCCTCTTTTTTCTTCGGAGCGCAAGAAGCCAAGCCTGCGAACGTACTGCCCAAAACCGCCAGACCGGTAGTCCGAAGCATATTACGTCTTGAAATCTTTTTCTCAAGCATAACACTCTCGTTTTAAATTAAACCTCCAAAGATTTACGGGCCTCCCGATCCGGATCATTCCGAGCCTCACACGTATTATTCAAGATCATCACCTCTCCATTTTCTTCCGTGTATTTCGGCCAAGCGGGTAACTCTCCTCCGTTCGGATCTCCTGTCCGCATGAAATTCAACAAAGCGCCAGACATCTTATCTGACAACGCACGAGGTACCTTACCTCCACCCGTATGAGTAAACATCCGATCCGTATTTTTAAACCAGAAACAGATATCCGAGCAATGGAACGCACGCATACGGTTATTAAACAAGGGCGGACACCAGCCAAACCAAGCTACATACACAGGCTGGCCTTGCTTTAATTTTGCGTTAGCCGCCTCAACCACTCGTTGACGGGAAGACAAAATCATCGCCCAAAGCTCCATCGGAGTCTTATCCGGGAAATTCTTGGCGAAAGCCTTCACGATCGATTCCGCTTTATCACCATATTGACTTCTCAGTTTCTCGATCACACCGTCTTGAGTGATTTTTTCCAAGGCCGCATCCGCCCTGTTCGGGTTCCATTCATGGAAAGTCGTACAGAATATCATCGGGACGACAGGAGACTCCAAATGGCTCTCACCGGAGTAGAATACACCGGCCGGAATATTCCGGTCATCAGCAACAGGGCCAAAAGTCCGTCTCATGCTAATCCCTTGATCTTCCCAGCACTTTTTACAAGCCCTATCCGCTATATCCAAATATTCCCGCCAAGGTATTCTTTGCAATTTATCCAGTTGGGAAGCGGTCAGCCCCGCTTCTCTCAAAATATATTCTCCCACCTTCCGGGTCATCACCTGATCGGAAGCTCCTACCGTAGATCCACTTAAAGCCACGGCTCTATGGATCAAACCTTTTGCCGCCGGCATAGCGGCTACTGTACAGACCTTAGAACCTCCTCCGGATTGTCCCATAACCGTTACGTTCCCGGGATCTCCACCGAAATTGGCGATATTATCATGAACCCATCGCAAGGCGGCAATAATATCTAACATCCCCACGTTTCCGGAATCCTTATACGCTTCTCCACCAACACCAGATAAGTCAGAGAAGCCAATCGGCCCCAACCGATGATTAATGGAACAGAATACGATATCTCCTTCCCGGCTTATATTCTCTCCATGATATCCATCCTGCTCGATCCCACTACCATTTGTAAAACCACCGCCATGCAGCCACACCAATACGGGACGTTTCTTACCATCCGCAATGCCCGGTGTCCATACATTTAAATATAAGCAATCCTCACTCACATCCCAGTAGTTCCAATGATCGGCAAAAGTTCCGTAATTATTGGGCCACCGGTTCTCCATACGTTGCGGCGCCGTATTCCCATAAAAAACCGCCGGTCTCACATCTGTCCACGGCTCTGGCTTTTGGGGAGGCATAAAGCGATTTTTTCCCGACGTATCAGCCCCATAAGGAACTCCCAAGAACGTATATACATGATTCAGCAGATATCCCTGCACCTTCCCATACTCTGTCTGGGCGATGGCGATATCGTCACCGATAAATAGGAATTGATCGTCATCACTCACTTTCCCTCTTTTATCACGGGAATCCCCAGAAGGGGCACAAGAAGAAGTCGATATCAAACTTCCCATACTCAACGAGGCTGTGCCCAATCCTAAGTTTCTTACGAATTGTCGTCTGTTTATTTTCATAATCTCTTAATTCATCTCAACGACCAATACCTCTTTAGATGCCAGCTTCAAGCTGTCCTTAAATAAGATCGTTCGTTTCGTTATTATATCCTTTCCTTCTATTCCCTCTTTTAAAGATTCCTTATAACGGGCAAGTGGAAGATCAACTTCATGATTAGCTCCATTAATAATGACCATGACACTTTTACCCTCTAGATAACGCTCATATACATACACTCCTAATTGTGGCATATAATGTTTCATATTACCTTCAGAAATGATCTTATTGCCCTTCCTCCACTTCAATAAAGTCTGTAAATAATCCCAAGCCTTATTCTGTAGGTCGGAACGTCCTTCCCTCGTAAACCAATTCTGAGAATCTCCAGGCCACCCTCCTGGAACATCTAAACGTATATTCCCATCCCCACCCGGGCGACTTTTCGTCCCAGACATTAACAATTCATGTCCATAATATAATTGAGGAGTGCCAGGGATTGTTAATAAAAAGGCAACCCCTTGTTTATAACCATCTAAGTCTTTAGGCTCCGAACGTAAAAACCTATCAGTATCGTGATTATCTAAAAAACGCAAAACATTTTTAATATCTGGATACACGAAATCATAACACAAATGATCATAGATTTTATCTAATCGCCCTTCCGGTGAAGACTTGTCATTAAAGATATCACTTGCAATACTCATCAGAGTAAAATCCATCACAGACTTCAGTTCCGTATCTTTTCCAAAATTAAGTTTACACCCTTTTTGCCACCAAGCCGTACCAATCGTATAATTAGTCCAAATCTCACCAACTATATTAAACTGAGGATATTCATTCATGATTTGGATATTCCACTCACGCATCATATCAAAATCGGAATATGGATATGTATCTTGCCTAATCGCATCAATCCGAGCATACTCAATCCACCATATAGAATTCTGAATAAGATATTTACCAACATGAGGATTTGCTTGATTCAAATCTATTCCAAATCCTGCATATTTCATTACTTCAGAATCATAAGTTGATGCATAATTGTCATAGAAAATAGCCTTAGCATGATTCCCCCTTTTAGAAGGACTTACATTAAACCAATCCTTAGATGGCACATCTAGCACCCAAGGATGATTTGCTCCAATATGATTAAAAATCATATCCATAACAACCCGTAATCCCTTTTGATGCGCTTTATTTATCAATCGAAGGTAATCTTCATTTGATCCTAGACGCCTATCCACATGAAACATATCCGTTGAGAAATAGCCATGATAAGAACCTCCTTTCCCATCATTCTCCAACACGGGATTTAACCATATAGCTGTTACCCCAAGGTCCACAAAATAATCCAAATGATCTTCGATCCCCTTCAAATCACCTCCATGTCGAGCCCCAGGCTTACTACGATCCATCACATATTCCGTTGACATAGAAATCTGATCATTCGATTGGTCACCATTAGCAAAACGGTCCGGCATAATTAAATACAACACATCCGAAGAATCATATCCTTGTATATCATCTGTACTCTCCTTGCGCTCTTTCAGCTCGTAAGCATATACGAACTTCTTTTCCCCATTCACAAAAGTTATATCAAATGTTCCAGAATGAGCTTGTGATAAATCTAAATATAATATTAAATAATTGGGACTATCTACCGTTACACAACTTTTTAAATAAACACCAGGTTCATTTATAACAGGATGATATTCAGAAATATGATCCCCATATACCATCAACTGTAATTCTGGATTTCTCATTCCTGCCCACCAAAACAACGGCTCTACCTTATTTATCGTTTGAGCAGCCACTGTCCCAAGTACAAATAACAGAAATGAAGTAAATATTATTATTTTTCTAATCATAGCTATAATTATTTAGATGTAAAAGCAAATAAAGGGTGAGCCAAACTCACCCTTTTTAAACAGCCAAGTTAATTCATATTAACATCAGGATTACCATTCTGCTCAACATCCGGAATCTGAAACATCACTTTATGAGAATCCCAAGCTTCACCACGAACCGACTGTTTGATACGCTTCAATTCAAATAATCTCTCACCTTGTAAAGCTATTTCCAAACGACGTTCCTTCTGTACTGCTTTAATAAAAGAAGCCCTATCAGTAGTTGTAGTATTAGCTTTGCCATAAGCCCTTTTTTCTATTTTTTGCAAAGCATTCAAAGCTTGATTCATATTTCCATTCGATTTAGCTAAAGACTCGGCATAAAGTAGTAACAACTCATTATATCCAATAATAATACCATCCATATACTCATAATCAAACTTCAGAGTATACCATGAACCGTCTATATTTTTAAAAAACGTTTTAAAACGATTATCATTTTGTTGGTCATAAGCAGCAATCAACTCATTAGACGGCCTGCTTGTGGGTAAAGCCAATCCATTCGTACGATAATCTCTTAAACCACCCCAAGAATCCTCAATCAATGACGCAGAAGGTATCATCGCTACAATTTCTTGCGTAACAGTCTTTTTTTCCGCTCTACCGAATTTAGCAGTCAAATCCTCATCAAGATCATACTTCTGAGTATTAATAACTTGTTCCGCATATTTAGCCGCATTCCCAAAATCATGTTTATAAAAATAGACTTTTGCCAATAACGCTTTTGCGCCATCAACGGTCGCTCTACCAGACTCTACTTTATTCTCTCCAGGTAAGTTTTCGATCGCATATTCCAAATCTGAGATTATTTGAGAATAAACCTCAGAGACCGTTGAACGTTGTACGACCTCAAATGCAGTAGCACGATCCATCACCCCCCTTAAACGAAGGGGAACTCCCATATCTGCGATATCCTTAGTCTCCTCTGCATAAGGAAGGCCAAAGGCTCTTACTAAATGAAAATATCCTAATGCACGAATAAAAGAAGCCTCAGCCTTAAATTGAGCTTCTTTCTGAGGATCACTCGCCAAGATACTTTCCCCTAAATCGCTAAACGCAACTTGATTCGCCATATTTATGGCATTATATGTCGCGGTCCAGGTATCACGTCCAACCGCATTTACCAAATTCATTGTATGAGCACTCATCTGAACCCATTCAAAAGTAGCCACATCTGCCACACCATCATCTGCGATCACATCAAAACCACGCAACGTCCGGCCTCCCCAAAAGCCCGAAGAACGTATTCCATTATAAGCACCCAACAATAAATTCTCCAAATCATCTACCGTCTTAATACGATCATCTGTCAGTTCTAAACTATCTGGTTTTATTTGTAGAAATCCCATGTCATCACATGCCGTATAGACTAATTGGGTACTGAGTAATATTGCTGCTATATATTTTACTTTCATAATCTTATTCATTTAAAAGTTAACACTTAATCCGATAGTATATGTACGAGCTGGCGGAGGTGTTAAATAAGTCACATTCAAACTCAAATTCCTCTTCTGAGCTGAATCGACATCACGCATAATCTCAGGCTCACCACTATATTTATTATAGTATTCACTAAATAAAGTCAATAAATTAGTTGCTTGAGCATATAATCGAATATCCCTTATATTAAACTTCTTGATTCTAATACCTTTGAAAGTATAACCCACATTTACATTTTTTAAACGTAAGAATCCCGCATCATGTAGATATTCAGTTGTATTTCTCGCCAGTTCAATGCCACTTTTTCCTAAACTTACCCGAGGTACATCTGTCACATCACCAGGTTTCTGCCATCTATCAAGAACATTACTTTTCAGATTCCAAGTGCCAACATTATTCATCTGAAATTTCTCACCATCGTCATAAATATTGCCGCCTATTTGGAATGTAAACATAAAACCGAAATCCCAGTTCTTATATGTAAACGTATTATTCAAACCTCCTACAAAATCGGAATAAGGATGGCCTACAGGCTGACGATCTCTATCCGCATTATATTCTTTAGTTTCACCAACCGGTTTCTTATTCTCATCAAGCATTTCATAAACAGGCATACCATCCTGAGGATCAACACGTAGAACCTTAACCAAATAGTTTACGCCAATAGGCTGTCCTACTAACACACGTGTATCACCTTCTCCACTTAATGCGTCTGGTCCTGCATTACCAACATCCAAAACCTTATTCTTATTATAGCTGATATTAAAATCAGTAGTCCATGTAAAATCTCTATTTGTAATATTCACGGATTTAATATTAAACTCCACACCCGTATTTCTGACTTTTCCGATATTTGCCAAGAATGCCGTATATCCCACAGATGCTGGAACACTTACATTCAAAAATAGATCTTTGGAATTCTTATTATAAAATCCGATTTCACCTGAAATCCGATTTTTTAAGAAACCATACTCCAAACCTACATCAAAAGTAGAGGTTGTTTCCCACTTCAAATCTGGGTTTTTCAAAGAATTGATATACCAATAATTATCCCCTACATACAATTGATTCGTATTCACGCTAACTGCCCCCCATTGCGCATAGTTAGGGATTTCCGCATTACCAGTAATACCAAAACCTGTTTTCAATTTCAACAAGCTTACAACCTCGTTATCTTTTAAAAAGTCCTCTTCCGTGATCATCCAACCAATAGAAGCCGCAGGGAAATTACCAAATTTATTATTCTCCCCAAATCGTGACGAACCATCTCTACGGAAAGTACCAGTGAACATATAACGGTCTTTAAATGTATAATTTATACGTCCGAAAAAGGATATAAATGAGAAATCTTGATTAGGATAGCTCGTAAAAGTCTTATTCGTTTCATCATAAGCCGGATTATTAAATAACCAATCTTCTTTTCCTTGCTCAAATACGACATTCGTATAATTCGATACTCGTGTAGATTTCAATGCTTCTGTTCCCAACAAGAAATGAAAACGATGTTTTTCATTAATCGACAAGCTATAATTCAAGAGTGCTTTCGCATTCCAATTTGTCTCATAACGATTTGTCACATTACTATTCGGTTTTGTTGATAATTCTTTCGTTCGTAAATAATTAGACTCATTATCTCGATAATCTATATTACCTTCTAGCCGCAATGACAATCCTTTGATTATCTGTAAGTCAGCATATAAACTTGCCATTGTACGTTGGGTAAATATTCTACGTCTTTTCTCATTTGCCTCCGTCACCGGATTTGTTGATTTAGGAAAAACATAATAACTACCATCCGAATTATAGGCTGGGAAATAAGGCAAAGCCGTACTTATGGCACGTCCCCAACCACCATCCCAACTTGAAGGAGTGGGTCGATGATCCGTGTGAGAGAAACTAAAATTTCCACCTATTTTTAAAATGTTTATAGGCTTATAATCAATATTAAGGCGTACGCTCGTCCTTCCGAAATGATCATTCACCAAATATGAATTCTCTTCTACATTAGAAACCCCTAAATAAGTCTGTATTTTCTTATTACCCCACGATACCGATAAATCATTGTAGGTAGAAATTCCTGTTCTCGTAATAAGATCTTGCCAATCCGTATTATTTAATAAAGCTTGTTCTTCTGAATAACCACCGGGATATGATGATACAGTAGAAGGATCTGTCGCACCAGAGGGATTAAACTTATAATCATTTTCCAATGCTTCTTTATAAATATCCAGATAATCTTTAGTTTCCAACATATCAACTTTCCTATTAGTTGTTGAAAATGCAACTTTAGAACTAAAATTTATTTGAGGTTTTCCTGATTTACCACGTTTAGTTGTTATTAAGACAACACCGTTCGCACCTCTGGATCCATAAATAGCCGTTGCCGAGGCATCTTTCAATATATCAATACTTTCAATATCATTCGCATTTATAGATGACATTGGATTATCTTGTGCTGCACCCACTCGATCTCCGGCATTTTGCATGATGGGTATTCCATCAACAACAATCAATGGATCACCTCCAGCGGTAATAGAAGCGATACCTCTCACTCGAATGGCTGCACCAGAGCCAGCCAAACCCGATGTTTGGGTTACTTGTACACCAGCGGCACGCCCTTGTAAAGCGGCATCGAAAGAGCTTGTTGGAACAGACATTAGTTCCTCACTTCCAACTTTAGCGATCGATCCTGTCACATCTCTCTTATTCTGAACTCCATAGCCAACAACGACCACTTCATCTAATGTCTCCACATCTTCCGATAGACGAACATTAATATGAGTCTGATTTCCGACCTTTATCTCTTGGGAACGATAACCAATATAAGAATACACTAAAATGGCATCTCTATTAGGTACCTCAATTGAATAATTTCCATCCATATCGGAAGTAGTACCCGCAGTGGTACCTTTAATCTGTATGGTGATAAAAGATAAAGGCTCTCCTGTCTCCGCATCAGAAGCAGTTCCTGTGATCTTGATTTGCGCAAACGCTGTCAATGAAAACAAAGAAAGCATAAAGCACATAATAAATTCACTAATACTTTTACATCTCATGACATATTAAATTTAAAGTTAGACAAGTTCTAAAATATAAACACCACGAGCCGGAATATGAACCGCCGTGTCTATCGCAACGATCGTATCTGTTATAATATCTTTCCCAGATCTATAATCTTTTACGACTTCATGAAAACGATTCATATCTAATGTCTGGTTTTGATCTGTTCCATTCATTAAAACAAGTACCGTTTTATTATCCTTTACCCTAGCATATACGTAACAACCCGATTTATCAGGAGTATAATGAATCAACTTACCTTCTTTAACAGCATCACATCGCTGTCTCCAATTCAATAATTTTCTCATATAATCCCAAGCTTGATTCTGCAAATCCGTACGTCCCTCAGGAGTGAAAGCATCTTTTGGATCTCCTGCCCAACCTCCGGGAAAATCAGTGCGGATAATACCATCTCCTTCTGCTTTTGGCCCAGACATGAAAATCTCTGTCCCATAATAAATCTGAGCAATCCCTCGAGTTCTTAATA
>OGEB01000925.1_pt1 | contig 15396 bp, 20 predicted proteins | sample 1570541 | NCBI WGS metagenome assembly OGEB01 (sample SAMEA2581975, study PRJEB24529) | metagenome | biome: Human gut stool | place: China | collected 2011 | reverse complement strand
CCACAAAGATAGTGTTTTTAACTAATTCCCCCAAGTTTTCAAACTGAGCCGCCATAACTTACAGGTAATTAAGGCTTTTAGGCACAAGTAAGAGGAACAAAGTATTAACTTCATTCCTCTTACTTGGTGATCCGCCTGGGATTCTCCTATTTATTGTAATCTCCTAATAATCAATTATTGAGAAATCTGAAATATTTCTATCTCCACCGAATGGTCAGCGTTATAACTTCAATATTCTGCTCACGATTTCTTGGTTTCTTTCGATGCAAAAATAACTATAATCTTTTGAGGAAGCAAATATATTCCATTGAATTATAATTTGTTATTAAAGAAGTCGTTACCTTTGCGGAAGGTATAAATGGAATTTAAATAATATGAATCAAAACAATAATAGTTCTTTGGTTATCTACAAAAGCAAGGATGGTGCTATCCAACTGGATGTTAAGCTATAAAATGAAACGGTATGGTTAACGCAATCGCAAATGTCTCAGTTGTTTGGCATGGATAGAACCGTGGTTGTGCGGCATATTCGTAATATCTACAAAGATGAAGAACTTCAAGAAGAAACAACTTGTGCAAAAAATGCACAGGTTCAAAACGAAGGCGGTAGAATGGTGAAGCGTACTATCCCATATTACAACCTTGATATGATTATTTCTGTCGGTTATCGCATTAATTCAAAGAACGCTACTCTCTTTAGGGTTTGGGTGACCTCCGTCTTGAAGCAATACATCATCAAAGGTTATGCTATCAACGACCAACGCCTGTAACAACTTGGCGAAGTTATCCGTATCATGAAACGCACTCAGAACGCTCTTGATGCCAAGCTAATGCTGAGCGTGATTGAGAATTACAATACGGCACTGACCCTGCTTGATGATTACGACCACCAATGTATGCAACGTCCTAAGGGGAGCGAGGCAACCTATGTGCTGACCTATGAGGAATGCCGGAACATCATTGACCAAATGCGTTTTAATGCCGATTCGGACTTGTTCGGGCACGAAAAGGACGATTCTTTCAAAGGCAGTATCGGTAATGTCTATCAAAGTTTCGCCGGAGAAGATGTTTATCCAACGCTACAAGAGAAAGCTGCCAATTTGCTCTATTTCGTCACCAAAAACCATAGCTTTAGCGATGGCAACAAGCGTATTGCCGCTACCATCTTCCTCTATTTCTTGGATAAGAACAGTATTCTTTACGATGAAGATGGACAGAAACGCGTTGCTGACTATACATTGGTGGCTTTAACCATCATGATCGCTGAATCACGGATGGAAGAAAAGGAAATGATGGTTAGTATTATTATGAATTGCATATAATCCTAGCCACTGATTCTGTATGTCTGAAATAATCGTTTGTCTTATTTCACTCGCATAGTTACTTTCTTGGGAATAAAATTCTGACTAAAGAGGGAACACTCTCAGTTTATGGTATTATATGCATATTCCCCAACCTCTCTTCTTTCAATTTGATTATGAGGAACAAAACCATTCATCACATTTTCTTAAAATCAAAGTAAGCAGAAGTCAATATACTTTCATGACCAAATATGTCGATTCCTCTTGCCAAAAGGCAATTCTTTAGTCGACTCTTTGAATCAATCGAATCAAAAGGCAGATGATTAGCGGGTACTTCCACGATAAAAGGGAGAGTGCCTTTTTCAATCTTCATTCCATGACTAAGCAGAATGTTGAATACAACCAATTTCATAAGATCTATTCTTTTAATGCGCTTTTAAAAGTCTCAGAATATAATCCATTAAATTCATTTACATTTATGGCAATCTTCACATCTCCTTGATAACCATACCCAATTGAATATTTTGGGAAAACAAATACTACGTCATTATTTGAAAAATAGAAATTGTTAGGAAGCTTATCTGCCTTATTTGAATATTCATCTAATGATATATGACTATTCACAATATCTAATGCCTTTTGTGTATCAGAAAAAATATCATCAATAGTTAATACTCTATTTTTTAGCATAAAAAATGAATTCTTCAGAAAGTAAAACAGAAAGTCCTGTTCCTCCTCCCAAATCAGAATAGTCATAGATATAAAATATATAAAGCAATTGATTGTTTCCTAAATATTGAACTTTTATTTCGCCTTCTCGTTCTCCTTCGCCCCAAAATGCATTTTTCTCTACTTAATTCTAAGATATTTTTGATGGGTCAATTAAGAGTATAATAATGGGTCAATCGACTTTATATTTTCCACCAATGGCTTATCAAGAAACGGGCGGAAAACATCCGCTACCGGCTGTCACAATCTTTTATCCCTTTGACGGACATCATCGACGAGTTCAACTTTTCGTCAGCGCAACACTTCAACAGTTTTTGCAAACAATATCTGGGCGACACGCCCGGCAACCTGAGAAAAGCGATGCAGGTCGCTTCGGAGTAAGCCTGCCGGTGCTTACTTTCTATGATTGGGCGACAAGATGGTCGTAACCCGTACAGAATAGTTATTATTCCTATGGTTTGCCACAAATTTGTGGCAGAATTTATCGTAATATTGTGTAATTCATAGTCTATACAACCAAGCAAGTTTGAAAAAAGAGAATGGGTGAAATAATGATTTTAGTTTGATTATGAATGCGTTTATCCCGAGGTGGCTTGGGAAATACTACCTCCGAAGCATCTATTTTATAATCCTAAAAAATGAATGATTAAATAGTAACTGTGTATGACTGAAAAGTTAAACTTCAATTAGTTGACTCTTTAATAGTTCAGCGAAATGTATTATCTTTACCTAAGATAGCCATTATTAATAATCGTAAGTTTGTCATTTTTAGAGCATGAGTAAGGAATGTTTTGCTATACAGCCAATTAGTGATGAAAAATTCACGAAAAGATATGATGATATATATAAGCCCGCAATAGAAACTGTTGGTCTTTCTGCATATCGAGTTGATTTAGATCCTGCGGTTAAAATCCCCATTGAAGATATTGAATCGAACATAAAAGACTCAGTAATATGCTTTGCTGATATTTCGGTTGATAATCCTAATGTTTGGTATGAGTTAGGATATGCTTTTGCTTCAGAAAAAGATGTTATCATGGTGTGTGACGAGAGTAGAAAAGATTTCCCTTTTGATGTTAGACATAAAAATATTATTAGGTACAAAACAGAATCATCCAGTGATTTTCACGAACTTAAAGAACGAATTGTAGAGAAAATAAAGGCATATATTCATTCTCAAAAAACGACAGAAAAAATACTTGAAAATCCGATTAAGGAAACCGACGGTTTTCAGCCATATGAATTATCTTTATTAGCTTTTATTATTGGAGAACAATATACAGATGAAGAAGAGCAAATGTTTATGAACTTCGAAATAGGATGACTAAAGCAGGCTTTAATGATACGGCTTTTAGCATTGGAATGCGTCTATTAAAAGCAAAGGGATTTATTACAACAAAAATAAATAGTGATTATAATGGAAATGAATATGCTGTTTGTGCTTTATCAAATAATGGTGTAAACTTTATCCTCAAAAACACTCATTCGTTTGATTTACAACAGCCTACTACAAAAGAAGCAGTCCCGACAATAGTGTCAAATTCAGATGATTTGCCTTTTTGATATATTCATTCACCCATGCTTTTATTATGAACTTTAATAAAATTATAAAATCGGAATATGCTTATAAAGGATTTTATCTCAACTATAAAAGATATATTTGAACTTGAAGAATCAGACAAGTCTGTATTTAACAATCTATCAGAAGAGTTGATCCATGAACAATTGAAATATTTACGGAGTAATCTTGAGATTTCAGGTAAGAAGTGTGACATTTACGCATACATAACAAACCATTTTGGGGAAGAAATCACTAGTTTAACTCAAGAAAACCATGCCGATTATGTTACGGAAAAATGGTTATCCATCATTGATATACACAGAAGTATCTATGACATGGTTGGTTATCTAACACTACTTCAAATGGATGCAATGACCACGTGTATTAGTTTGTTTGATGCAAAAACAGACACGGAAAGAATCATGTTTTGTAAACATGCTTACACCATCCTGTATGAAGCATTAGAAAATAATTTATTCAAAAGAGTATCTCGTGATATGCGGAAATATCCAGAAGCATTGATTACAAGTGACGAGTTAAATGGACTTTGGCAAAATGTAAAAATAAGCCTAAAGGATATTTCAGAAAAGGAAGAAGCTCAGCGTATTCGTAATAGCATTGATGCCCATAAGTCTAATTCATTTATGCAGCAGATTGATGTATATAAAACATGTAAATGGACGCAAAGCATAATTAATCTATATGCTTTGATACAAATAATTGATAATATTCAAAATTGCATGGAAGGTATTAATCAAAATATGAATAAGTTATTAGAAGCGTTTGAAATAGAAGCGAAAGAATACATAAAGAAATTAGATAATATCCGGAAGTCTTTACAATAGTTTAATGAAATTTTCCTCAGTTCAAAATAATATAGTATCTTTGCATCCAGAATAAGCGTTCTTTTGATTAATGCAGAATTAGGCGGTTTATAGAACTTCGCTCGTTTCTAAATCGTTACCTGTTTATTGCAAGCATGATGTAATGTATTGATTTTCAATGAAGAATAGAAAGTTGTGTGATTAGCAATGTGGAACGTGATATTTTTGTCGATACCACATAGAACGGCAATTTCTTTCAAATAATCATTCATCTTTTGATTGCTGATAACAGGTAACAACTGACCGTTTTTCAATTTCCCTTCATATTTGTTCAGGATGGCTTTAGGAATATCCAGCAAGCGGATGTTTGATGTTACTTTAGTCTTGTGACGTTTCTTTATAATCCATAGATTATCATCAAATGCCAAACGTATGTCGTTACTGGTTAATTCGCATATATCCACGTATGAAAGTCCCGTATAGCAGCTAAAAATGAAAATATCCCGTACCTGCTCCAATCGCTTTGAAGCAAAATCCTTATTGCATATCCTGCTTATCTCGTCCTTGTCAAGATACCCTCTTTCTATATACTCGAATTTCAGTTTATAATTGGCGAACGGGTCGGCAGTAATCAATCCCGAACATAAGGCGGTCGTTTCCTTGTCTCAAAACTATTCTATAAACTTCATTGCCGTATTGGGTGAACAATCGTGGTTCTTTATTATATATAGGTAGAAATTCTCAATAAATACTTTGTTGATTTGGCGTATCGGCAAATCCGATACACGATATTCATCTTTCATGTATTCGGTTAAACGTAACTTTGTCAGTTCGTATCGGCTGTATGTTTTGGGTGTGGCTTCTCCTGCTTCGACCTTTTTTTTGTATTGGTCGTTGTGCTGGGTGAAAAAAGAAATAATGGTATTTGCTTCTTCCTCTTTTCCCAATAGTGCATTTTTCACGCTTTCGGGTGTAACATAGCTATCCCGCATTAATTGATTGTGGAAGTGGGAACGGATATTTGCTTTGATGTCGTCCAGCATGGAATTAAGCCTTTGTATCTCCATTGATTTACCTATGGCTCTGCCGGATTTCCAGTTAGTTTCTAATACTTCTAACTTGGTATTGAATTGGGTCTGTTTGCCGTTGATTGTGATACGGGCATGAATGGGTACTAAACCATTCTTTTTCATCTTGTCTTTTTTCAGGTAAAACAATACGCTGAAAGTACTTTTTTCATTCTTCATAATCTCACTTTTTTTAGATTGCAAAACTAATTTTAATCACTGTAAATGAGATAAATAGAGTATAGACAAATCACGTCAAAAGTAAGCCATTTTCCGACAATCGTACCCCCTAATCGTTTTTTTGGGGAAGGGGGTACGATTTGGATACTCAACCGTGTCTTTTCGTGCCTCTTTTTTGTCTTTCAAGCAAGACTGAAACAATAAAAAAAGTCCTACAATACGTTGATATTATAGGACTTGTCTCTTTTTTGTCGCCGTTTGGCTTTGTTCTTATGTGATCCGCCTGGGATTCTCCTAATAGAGTTACCACGCTGATATTTAAAATTTTATATTTTTAGCTTCAAGCATATCCCATGATTTAACCCACTGATTTACTACGTGCTTTTGCGGTAGTTTGCTCATGGAGAATACTGAGGGCAAAGATAATTTTTTATTTTTGAATTTGCAAAAATAGAAGTTGTTTTGTATAACTGCCAGTACCGATAAGGGCGTTTTTATTATAGTAATTTCTCATAGTTTTGCTTGCCATTTGAATACTACCGAAACAATTGGTTGAAAAAACACATATATCTTTAATATTATACACACTCCTAATATCCTTTCACTTTTTCAATCGCTTCCATGTCTAAATATCAGTCGTTGGTGATTTTTCTAAAGAAAAAGACGAAATTTCTTGTTTATTTGCATTTTGTGTCGTATGTTTGCATCAAAATTGAAAATAAAGACAAGAATGATACTGAGAGCAAAATTTGAAAATATACTATCTTTCAATTCTGAAACCGAAATTAGTTTCATTGCAGGGAAAGGTACATCTCTTCCGGCACATGTATATAGAGCCGAAAAAAGAGATGATATATCGGTTTTGAGATCATCTATTATTTATGGAGCTAATGCTTCTGGCAAATCCAATATGATTCGCTGTGTGAATCTTTTGAAAAACATTGCATTAGGAAGATTCCCTAGAAATAATTGGGATGTATTTAAGCTGGCACCTGAAAAAAAGGTGGATTCTAAATTGGAAATTGAGATTAAGGCAGATTCTTTGTATTACTCGTATGGGGTGATATTTAATATCAGAGGGATTAAGAAGGAGTGGTTGTATCAAATTAGTAGTCGGGCAAAGAAAAAAATATTTGAGCGTATACAAGAGGTAGATTATGTTAATTACTTCTTTGGAGAGATTGAAGGAAATGAAGAATCTAAGCAATTTGTAAAATTTCTATCAGAAGGAACGCCAATAGATAAAAGTTTTTTGTCCGAATACCATAAAAGAAATGGAAAAGGTATAATTGCGATTAGTAATGTTTATAACTGGTTTGATGATAATTTGAAAATTATTTTTCCAGAAACTCGTTTTCGGGGTTTGTCCTTTCGACTGGAAAAAGATGATGAGTTTTCTAATGTGACTAAAAGGTTGTTGCATTTCTTTAATACAGGTATTTCTGATCTTAAAAAAGTAGCAACTAATAAGGAAGAAACAGATTTACCTAAAAAGCTAATATCACAAATACTATCAGAAGCTAAACCGGATGAAAACTGTTGTGTTGCTTCTTCCGATCAACAATCTGTATATTTCTTCGAAACGGATAAAGAAGGTCAAACTAAGATATACAAACAAATGACTGTACACAAGAATAGTCAAGATGAGGATGTTGTTTTTGATATGGATGAAGAATCTGATGGTTCTATTCGATTGTTGGATTTTATTCCAATGCTTATTGATCTTCAATTCAATTCTGCTGTCTATTTAATTGATGAAATTGATCGTAGTATGCATCCTATAATGTCTCAAAAAATATTTGAGTATTATTTTTCGCAACTTTCTAATGCCAATAATACTCAACTAATTTGTACGACACACGAGTCCCATTTGCTAGATGTAGATTTTATTCGTACAGATGAGGTTTGGTTTGTTGAAAAAGAAAGAGATGGCTCTACTCGATTAACATCATTGGCAAACTTTAAACCACGAGTAGATATCCGTAAGAGCTATCTGCAAGGCAAATATGGTGCAATACCTTTTTTTGCTAATGTGAACACTTTAAACTGGAATAAACTAAAAGATGAAGATATGGTATAGTAAATAGCAATTAACGACTATAAAAAAGAAAAGAGAGCTACTTGGCGGCTGCTCTCTATTTCAGAATTTGCTTTTGTGGGTTGTAGTAACTTCCTTAGAAGGTAGTCACTTTTAAGAAATCCCGTTATTTCACGTGCAAAGCTAAAACAAAAATCGGCAATTCCAAAGTCCTTTTGATGTTTTTATGCTATAACAACCCTCGTTTACTTATTGTTTAGTAATAATTTTACTTTGATTTTTATGAAGAAAAATCAACATGTTGTGCCTTCTGGTGATCAGTGGGCTGTAAGAGGTGAGGGTAATAGTAGAAAGACAAGAATTACCCAAACTCAAAGAGAAGCAATAGAAATTGCCCGTACGATTGCACGGAAAGAGCAGTCGGAGTTAGTAATTCACGGAAAAGATGGTCGTATTAGACAAAAAGATAGTTATGGTAACGATCCTTTTCCTCCAAGAGGTTAGAATATGATAGATAAAGTACGTATTAGGAATATTGATAGTTATCTGATTGGGATTCATGATAATGACAACTTTTTTGTATCAAAAAAAGCAAGTGAAATAAATGCTGATAAATTAAATCTTCTTGGCTTTTCTATTCCACTCATTAGTGGAGAACAGATTTTACCTCGCGCTTTAGGTGCTGTTTCTCGGCTAAATGCTAATGGTAGTTTCATAAAAAGGAGAGACTTACCTATGGAAACTAAATATAGAGAAGTTTGTATAAAAGACTGGCATGGTGATTATCATTATGTAGATGTTCCTTATAAAAGGTATCAGAGAGAAGATATTCCAGCTCCCTCAATAGAATTGAAAATTGTAGATATTTCTGGTGACTTATATGTTACATCGCCTTTATTGCATAGGGATGATTTGAGTGTATCTAAAATTAAGCATGTTATTAATTTGTTTTTAGAGTTATTTGGCTCTTGTGAGATCCTTACTGAAAATTTGCTTCCAGCGATATCATCAATTCCAACTACAAGGGTTAATTGGCGTATTCTTCCAGAAGGAGACTACCCTTGGGATAGATTAGCTCAGTTAGCTGGAAACTTGTCCAGTAATAGAACCGGAAAAGCAAAAGTTCAAGAACATAATATTGATACGATTCTCCGTTTTAGACCTTCTGGGCTAGTTTATGGGGCTGGTGGTTTTAGAGGATATTTGGTATTTAAGTTTCCATCTAAAAATCTATTTATAATGGAGAATGTAATTTATGGGAACGCAACATATGTTTTTGAAGATGATTGGGAACAATTTTCTCAGCTAACTAAAGCAGAGATAATTCAGAATAGTCTTGTTAAGAAACGAATCGAACATCGTTCTGGATGGGAAGCTGAAATAAGAAGGCTTTTATCTTAAATATTGAGTCCAAAGACTTTCTTGCAAAAAAAGTCTTTGGACTTATTTAATAATTGAGGTTCAAGGTTACTCCATCAGGTAGCAGTCCATATCGTGTCTTACTTCATCATATTCAATCATCGTCTTATCTCTTTTTTCTTTTTCTTCTTGTGTTTCTGTGCTTGTAATTCTTCTGCCAATGTAGTATTGTAATTGTTGCCATCTCCCAATGAGAAAATAGACAAAAGAGAATCATTACTATTTTGCAGATTATAAGGGTATTTGTTGTCCTGTTTACTAGCAAGATTGCAAAAAATCTTGTTATATTTTTCATCGGATTGAAATGTTTCTTTCTTTTTTTCGCCATAGATTTTTTGTTCCTGTAATTCAATTTGTTTAGGTATAGAACTATTCTTCATTGTATTGTGGTAGTTAAATGATTCCGATTGTTGGCGGTTGTAGTCGAATAGCTTATCAAAACCCTGTTCTGCCTGTTGGAATAGGTTTACCCGGTCAAATCCACCTTTGATTACTCCGTTCTTGGTATCCTTATGATTGGTTAGTGGGGATAACTTCTTTTTATTGGCTTGGTCTTTCCGGCTTACAATCAAATGGCAATGCATATTCTGTTTGTTTTTAGAACGACTACGATCAAAATGAATCTTACCATAGAATTTAATGTCCGAAGCAGATAGTTCTTTATTGAAGTTTTTGGCATATTCTGGAATAAATACCTCCCGGATATACCGCTTCATAGCTTGGGCTTGTTCTTGTTCGCTATTACCCATTGCAAGGAGTTCCTTTTCTGATGGACTGACATGAATAGCATAAAATTTAGCATCTGTTTTCAGAAGTTGCCCTATATTGGTATCTATATCCTTTATCACCTTTGACTTATAGATATTATCATCTGTTAGATTGAAAAAGCCTTCGGTGTAAATACCTTTTTCCATGCGTTCCAAATCTTCATGCTCTAAATAATTAGCCAACTGTCGGCTACTGCTAGCATTATTATATGTACCGTTAGATGGTGAGGCAAAATCAATGTGCATAGCTTTATGTGTTTATCAGATTGCTGATTTCAGCTTTCAGATTCTCTTTTCTTTTGCTATCCATCACACCACAAGCAGAAAGTTCCGAATAGAGTTGTATTAGGTGAAGTAGCTTTTTATAATTCCGTTGGTGTATCTGGTAAAGTGCGTTAATTTGCTTGGACTGGCTGTTAATCACGTCGGCATGATTGCAAAATTGTTCACTTAGCTTTTTAAGTACGGCTGTTTGTTTCTCTTGACTAGTTTCCAGTTGCGAGAGAATAAGAGCTTCTAAAGTTTTGCTGGTAGTATCGAAACGTAAAGCGATAGAATTTGTTGCTCGTATCATAGGATTTAGTTGTTCTTCCTCGTAGTGACGGATGAAACGGATAATATCATCCTGTCTTTTATTTATTTTCGCCAGTTCTGATTTTACAGATTCAGGTGCTTCGGATGGGTTGATATGTGCCTTATCTATATACCCGAACGCCAACTTTACAACTTCACTCTTTTTCAGTGAATAGCGTTTGCATAGCTTTTCTACCAAAGCTGCCGTTTCCTTGTCTATGGAAATGGTAGTGAATATTGTTTTTCGATTGCTGTTTGGCATGGTAATTACTTTTTTATAGAAATATGAATAGATAAATACCTGATAATAAGCATTACAAAGAAAATGCTTATTATAGGTGTCATTACAGCGTGTTCTTGTAACACGCTAAAGCCGAAGGCTTTGCCCCGCAGGGCAAGAGGGAAGAACAGGACTTGTCCAGTTCCCTCTTGCTCGATTTAGCGAAACAGGCTGAACCGATAGGTGAAGCAGTTTCTGTTAAATCGGGGTGGTAACACAGAGGAATAGCCCGAACACAGGCTTCTTTCCTCTGCTATTTTTTGCTATCAAGGTTGATTAGCCAACTGATTGACTTTTTCAAACTGTTTGTAGGTTTGAGAGTCGGCACGTTCACGAACAAAAGCTCGAATATCTACAGCCCGATAATAGGTTTTCCTTCCGATAGTGAAATAGGGAAGTTGTTTATTTACTCTGTAGCGTTGAAGAGTTCGGAAAGATACTTTCAGGAGAAAAGCTAAATCTTGATTATCGAGAATCTTCTCATTATCATCTAGTACCGTATCAGTATTGATGAGTGATTTCAAGTCTTGTCCGATTTCAGTGAGTTTCTTGGATAGTTTTTCCATCCACCTCTCGAAGTTTTCGTTATCTATATACATTTTGCTTAATTTTTAAGTTCAACATTCTTGTTTTCAATCGATTGATGAAGCAAAGTTCGGCAAATGAGTGCAAATAAGTTAGGGGAATACCAGTGGTACTCCCCCATAAATTGCATGTATATAATTGATTTTCAGATCAAATTACTTTATACTTTATGAATGATAGTAACCTTCTTCTTTACTCTTCTGGATGATGGCGGCTTTCAACCTATCGAGAAATTCAGTTATTTTCATTGGCTTTCGTTTGATTACTGCACTTTCTTTCTTATAAATATCACCAAAATTTATATTAAACATCTTTTCAAAGATACGAGCCACATCACTAAGAAAGATTTCCTTATGATCTATGCGAATAACACCATCCGATATATAGAAAATGCCACAAACTAGCTCCATCATATCTACGAGTTTTATTACTTCATTATTTAGATAAAATGGTGATTTCCATTCAGATTCAATATTAATAAAGAATTTGGGGTATTCCATCTGTCGATAAATTAATTCCTGTTCCATATTTATCAACGATAACAACTTATCTAGAAAAACCAATTTCAACTTACTGTTTTCTGTAGGACATGATTCTTCCAACGCTTTAAGTGTTCCAAAGTCAATATAGCTCATATTAAGCTGTCTAATACGTATTTTATTGTCACCTATTCTATTCAGGTAATCAAAGAGTTCCTCCACAAATTCCAAATAAGCAGAAGCCATATCTTCAACAACAGACTTATCTAATTGGTATGGATGTCTTAGCAATTTATATATACGTTTTTCAGTTAAATCCCAATCTGACATGGCTTTCTGTTTTTATCGCTCTATATGAATTTATAAACTCTTAGCTATCTTTTGCCATTTACGTTGTCTATGCTTATAGAATTTTAAAGTCCACCATGCAGCAATAGACGTTAAACAACCTGCATATAAATCCACAGTGTCAGTATATCGGGTTACTTGTTGGCTTATTTCTTCCATCTTAATATAGTGATTCCAAATGACTACAGTATTATCATATTCTTTTGTATCTATTTCTCGTGACGTTTTATCCATCTTGACAACATTAATTGTATGCCTACCTACTGGTAAAAATCCATGCAAGTACATTTTGAAAACAAAAGTTTTGCCCTCTTTCCACTGTATAGGAGAATCATCACAAGCAATAAAACTAGCTTTAGGTTTACAAATCTCTCTCAGAGTATTGACATCTTGAATTTTATCCCATATATTCTCTATATTAGAATGAAAATCCGAAGTTACAGTAACTCGGTAGCCCATAACTTTTTTACCTTCACGTGTTGTTAGCTTAACTTTCTGAATCATAATTGATAGTTTTTAATTGTTTATTATTGGCATGAATAACTATATGTAACCCTACACATGTTATTCATTATTAATTTATTAACTTTGTGCAAAGTTATAGGCAAGCCTTAACTGTTACAATAGTCATTTATAATGAGGAAAGACTTAATGAACTGAAAATGTGAGATATGAAAAATGAATCAATAGATAAAATAGAAAAAGTAGTCGAAAATATTCTGCCAACATCAAGCACTTTTATCAACGAGTTGGATTACTCTGTTATAGAACAAAAAAAAGCAGATTGGCTCAAATTGTCGGAACTAGCGCATAGTATTGTGCTGGTCTTTGATTGCTGTACTAAAAAATTCGTTTTTGCATCAGACAATATTCCTCAGTCATACGGAATTGACCCTGAAAGGTTATTTATCAACGGACATGAACCTGTCTTAGAAATTATTCATCCGGGTGATATACATTACGGCTTGCTTGTTAGAAAGAAAATCTACTCTTTATTAAGTAGTCTTTCCGCAGAAGAAAAAATGAAGCACAAGATGGTACATGAGATGCGAGTAAAAAATGTACGTGGTGAATATATCCGTATTATTGAACAGGAGCAAGCAATAGAATTGGATAAATCTGGTAATATTTGGCTTATGCTTTCGGTTATTGATGTTGATGCAAGTCATGAATCAGAAATAACCAAAAGCCACCTATATAATTTTGAAACAGGAGAACAGATATTTATTGATTTGTCAGATACCTTAGAAGAACCATTGACTAATAGGGAGTTGTGCGTTTTACAATTAATGAAACAAGGCTTATTAAGCAAAGAAATTGCAAACTCTTTAAATGTCAGTATCAATACAATAAACACTCATAGGCAAAACATACTATTAAAATTAAAGGCAAACAATTCTATTGAAGCTGTTAATATTGCTCAAAGGTTGGGCTTATTAAACAGCTCGATTCAATAAAACATTTTTTCTGAGACGGATTAATAACATTAACTCTATCAGTGTATTATCCAGTTTGTGCAAGTCTTAAACTAGAATATAACCCGAAACATAGCTCAGGTGTGGAGACTTAAAATTCTACTTTTGATATTAATATAGTATTTTCTAATAACAAAGCATATTTCAATTAGATATCTGGCTTTTGAATTTTTGGAAGAAGCCAGATATAGTCATATTCTACCACTTCCAGACAGTTTTGAAAACGGCTCTTAATTCTTCTTTCATTTGCCGATGAAAATAGAATCAACACGTTTTATAAACCATTTTAAATTAGAAGCATGGAAGTAGTAACCATTGAAAAGAGAATCTTTTCGCATGTCTGCGAACGGTTCACCGAGTTTGCCAAACGAATAGAATGTTTATGCAGCACTCATACTCAGAAAGGCGAAAACTGGCTGGATAGTCAGGAAGTATGCCTATTGTTAGGCTTTAGTAAACGCACGCTGCAATATTACCGAAGTAGTGGGCGGTTGGCTTATTCTCAAATCGGGAGCAAGATTTATTATAAGTCATCCGATATTGAAAGAATTATTGCAGACAGTGAAACACAGAATCAATCACCCAAACAAACCACGTCTTATGAAAAGAACTAAAAAAGATTATCCGTCCTTCAACCTATTTTCCATTGTCGGCACATGGGAAAGCGTTAATCTGAATCCTACGGTTATCATCTATCGGAATGATAAAGAGTATCTTCTTTCTATTATATATGTATCGGAAACCACCAAACAGGCTTCGCCCGCTACTTATGAGATACAGCAAGATGGTAGCCAGTATTTTATTACTGTTGCATCCAAACGGCTCTATATAGATTGTGATCCGGCAAAAGATGTACTTTGCATTTCATCACTGGGTGAGTATCTGCGTAACTAACCAGTCATCTAGCCATCTTGAAATCAATATTTCAATAAAACAATCTTTCAATCATGGAATTAATAAATAAAGATACCCCGCAAATTAAAGAGTTTATTTCTTCGCTTGATTCGATGCTGAACGGTATTGAATCTATAGTCAAGCATTACAAGCCCCACCTGAACGGGGAGTGCTTTCTTTCTAACAATGAAGTTTCCAAGAAACTGAATGTCAGTTTACGAACCCTGCAAGAATGGCGAGATACAGGTCTAATCCCCTTTATCCAGATAAAAGGTAAAATCATCTACCGTCAGAGTGATATTGATAAACTGCTCCAAAAGCACTACTTTGAAAGTTGGAAAGAGTAACCTGCCAAGCCTAAAACATTGTTTTTCGGAATTTAATTTGAATCATTGACTTTTCCAGTGAAGTATTTAGTCTGTGCAAGTCTTTGGATAAAAATACGCTCGGAATGAAATGGAGAGGAAGATTTTTATTCAAACCGGAGGCTCGGACTTGAACAGGCTAAATACGGAACTTACCTTTGTCAATGCTTCATATTGAGTTCTGGAAAACTTACTATAAAAGAAAAGGATTGAGAAAATGAAATTCATTCTTCCCAATCCTTTTTCTATATTGGCTATTACCTTTATTATATAGTTAATTCTGATAAACAGCTATTTACTTTTTGCATATCCTTGAAAATATTCTGATCCAATACCCTTGCATAGTGTTTTGTTACGCTTGTATCTGCATGACCTAACATTTTAGCAACATTCTCCATACTCACGCCATTTGCAAGGCAAATGCTTGTGGCATAGCTATGACGGGCAATATAAGTAATATTTAGAAATGCAATAAAAAACAGAATCACCAGAATTAAAGGTAAAACGTTTA
>OGEB01000919.1_pt1 | contig 15490 bp, 10 predicted proteins | sample 1570541 | NCBI WGS metagenome assembly OGEB01 (sample SAMEA2581975, study PRJEB24529) | metagenome | biome: Human gut stool | place: China | collected 2011 | reverse complement strand
ATTTTCTTGAAGCCGTAATCGGTGAACGGATTGATAAACTTTCCCATTATGTTTTTCTGTGTTTCTATAACGGACAAAGATAATGATTTATATGGAAAAGGCATTCGGTGCAGTCTGTTTTTTTAAGAGTGAGGTCGATGTTTCTCAAATGCTCTCGCTGAAAGCAAGTTTTCAAGACCATTCGTTACCTTTCTCCACCAATTCCGACGAAGCCCGACAATGGCTTCTCTCACCGTCGTATCTTTGTCATGTAATCACAGAGTAACCGGTGCTTGAGATTTCGAAGTTATAAGTATAAATCATTAAAAATTAGAAGATTATGTCAAAGTCAGTATCTTATTCGGTCGTACTCCGTAAAAACCCGCAGGAACCCGAAGCGGGAGTACGTTTCTATGCCCAGGCTCAGGCCAGCGGCGATGTCACAGTTCGCGAGATGTCGGAACGAATTCAGAGAACCTGTACCGTGACACGTGCTGATGTGGCGGCAGTGCTCACGGCGTTGGAAGATGTGATTGTGGAGGCGCTGAGTGCAGGCGAGATTGTGCGTCTGGCGGATTTGGGCACGTTTCAGATTGGTGTGAGCGGCAAGGGGGCCGATTCGGAAGACAAGTATGATGTTTCCATGATTAACAAGGCGCGTATCAATTTCCGTCCCGGACTGGCGTTGAGCGGCATGCTGACGGCGCTGTCGTTCAGCAAGGTGAACAAGCTGCCTAAGAAGGAGGAGAAGAAGCCTGAAGAGGAAGTCTCCGGTGTAAACGAGGGCTAACCTCTGAGGGTGTGTCAAAACTGAACCGGTCTGCCAAATCGTCAACTGTAGGGGGAGGGGTTGCCTGCCCTTACCAACGGTCACGACCTTGGGAGTAATACACAAACAAGCTGTTTGGAGTGGGCGAACCTCGTCTCTACCGATGAAATGACAGCATTATAAACGTTTTGGCATATCCCTAAAAAAAGTTTCGGAATAGAGTTTTAATCGTTTTAAAAAGGAGGAAATATGAAAAACTTGATTATTAAGATTCTGGAGTGCATCATGCTGCTCCTCAGAGCCAAGAGAAGAAAGAATGAGAGAGATTAACCTGATTGTAGTCCACTGTTCCGCCACACGTGCGGACAGGGACTTTACTGAAAACGACTTGGAGGTGTGTCATCGGCATCGCGGATTCAATGGGGCGGGTTATCATTTCTATATCCGCAAGAATGGGGATATTAAGAATACGCGCCCCCTAGAGAAGCCGGGAGCACATGCGCTGGGCTACAATGCGCGCAGCATCGGTATTTGTTATGAAGGCGGACTGGATGTTCGTTATCGTCCCGCAGATACGCGTACCGAATGGCAGAAACACTCTTTGAGGGTGCTTATCCGAACGTTGTTGATGGATTATCCCGGCTGCCGGGTGTGCGGACACCGGGATTTGAGTCCCGACCGCAACGGCGACGGACGCATCAGCCCCGAAGAGTGGGTGAAGGAATGTCCCTGTTTTGAGGTGACAAGTAAATTGTATGAGTAAAATATTTATATGATTTATCCGTAGATAAATGAAAATCCCTTCCCTTTGTGTTAAATAATTAACATTTTGGGGAAGGGATTTCTAGTTGTCTATTATGTAACTAAAAAATGAAGTATTATTTATTTACTTTTTTCATCGTATCCGTAACCGTAGCCATAGGTTCTACCATAGCCGTATTTGCCATATGTGCCGTATCCGTACTTTCCGGTTTTGATGTTTACATCATTGATGATGGTGCACAGGTTGGGCAACTTCTTATGGTCTCTCAGTTCGTTGATGAACAGATAGCCTGCTTTGGGTGTATAACCGGCACGGCATACGTAAATACTCATGTCTGCCACGCGCGAAATCAGTTGGGTGTCGGTCACCATACCGATGGGAGCGGTATCGAGTATCACATAGTCGAATTCCTTTTTCAACCGGTCGACAGCCTGTACCAGCGAGTCGCGTGCCACCAGTTCGGTCGGGTTGGGAGGGATGGCACCGCCGGGCAGGATGTACAGGTTGGGGGTGACATTGGACTGTTGCAGCAACGACATCAGGTCGGTGTGTTCCGGGTCGGCAAGGTAACGGGTGATACCGTCTTCCTTATGCGACATCTGGAAGGCTTTGTTCAGTCCCGGCTTGCGGATATCCAGCCCCACGATGACCACTTTCTTGCCCAGCAGGGCAAAGCTGATGGCAAGGTTGGCAGCCACAAATGATTTTCCTTCGCCACTGGTGGTAGAAGTGATTAACACCACCTTCTGATTGCTGCCCAACATATACTGCACGTTGGTACGGACATTGCGGAAGGTTTCGGCCATCATATCGTTCTGATTTTCGCGTACCACCACCGAACCTTCTTTCGGCATATTGTCTGATGCGGGAATATCGCCGATGATGGGTACGGTAGTCAGTTTCTCTACGTCCGAACGGTCTTCTATCTTGTATCTCAGCAGTTCGATGATATAAATGATGCCCACCGGGATGGCGATTCCCAAGACGAAGGCAATCAGGTAGATGAGTTTGCCTTTGGGAGAGACGGGGAACAGCCCTGCCTGTGCTTCGTCCACGATACGGGCGTTGTTGGCGGTAGAAGCCAGCGTAATGGCGTTCTCTTCGCGTTTCTGCAACAGCATGAGGTACAGTCCCGCCTTGATTTCCTGTTGGCGCGAGATGCTCACCAACTGGCGTTCCTGACCCGGTGCGCTGGTGATTCGTCCGGCGTATTTTCCTGCCTGGCGTTCAAGGTCGGCTTTGGTAATCATCAATCCTTTCTGCACACTCAGGATGGTGGTCTGCACGTTGCTGCGCATGGCACGGATGCTGGCGTCCAGGTTCACCACCACGGGGTTGCTTTCCGATGAGGTGCGGAGGAGACGTTTGCGCTCCAGCAGCATTTCGTTGTAGCGGTTGATGAGTTCGGTCAGGCCGGTGTCTGTCAGACCCACGTTGACCGGCAATACCTCGTAGGCATGGTCGGGGTTATTGGCATACTCTGACAGGAATTGCACCAGACGGAGCTGGGTGCTGTTTTCGGCACGTTTCTTTTCGTATTCGGAGTTCTCGCTGAGTGCCAGTTGAGCGTCACTCTTCAGGTCGGTCAGTCCGGCATCTCGCTTGAAGGTTTCCAGTTCTTTTTCGGTGGTTCCCAGCTCTCCGTTGATGATTTTGATACGCTCGTCGATGAATTCGGCAGTCTTGCTTGCCACTTCGTTCTTATCGTCGTTGGCATCACGGTTATAGATTTCTATCAGCTTGTTGATGAAGTCTACGCCGCGTTGGGGACTGGTATTCTGTAAAGTGATTTGGGCAATGGTTGTGGTCTTGGAGGTCGGTTCCACGGAAAGCGCATTGGCATATCCGTTTGCCATGATGCGCGGAGCTGCCACGGTGACGGTGATTTCCTGTTCCTTTTCAACGATTGCCGAGTCGCCGGGAGTAAAGCTGAACGTACCGTAAGGGGTAGTGAGCAGGGCAGGAAGTTTGTTGAAATCCTGTTTGAATTCCTGTTCGTCTATTTCCGTGCTGACACTCAGCTTTCCTCCGGGTTTCAGTACCACTTCAAGCACTGCTGCGCCATTGGGCAGTTTTTCTGCCTCTTCGGGGGTGAGCCACACTTTTACCGGTGTGTCTTTGTAAAGCTCTACAGGGCGGAGGTTCTCACGGGTTCTGTAGTTGATATACAGGTCCAGTTCCTCCACTACTTTTTTCAGCAGGGTGCGTGAGTGCAGCACTTCCACTTCATTGTCGAAGTTGTTGGTAGACGAGTAAAAACCGAGATCTTCCAAATCGGAAAGTCCGGTGCTGACACTGTTGTTTTTCTTGTTGTCTTTGATAATGACAGAGCCGGTAATCCTGTACACCGGTGTGGTGTAGTGCAGATAAATCCATCCTCCTATCAGGCATACCACAATACTGGCAACAAACCATTTCCAGTGGATGAGGTATTTGAAGAAGAGGGCTTTGTAGTCTACCTGTTCTTCTTGTTCGGTATAAAGTTCGTCGTATAAATTTTCTTTCATAATGAAATCGGGTTGTTTTATCGGGAAATAGTAACAATAAGGCTGGCAAGCGACACGAGTGTACCCACTACGGAGAACCAGATGGTGGTACTGTTACTGATGCCGGCGTTTTTGGCCTTGGTCTTATTGGGAGTGACGTAAATCACATCGTTCTGCTGCAAGTAATAATAAGGAGACAGTATAATGCTTGCGTCGTTCAGGTTCAGGGGGATGATTTCACGGTGTCCCTGTGCATCTTCACGGATGAGTTTCACGTTATCGCGTTGTCCGTAAATGGTCATATCGCCTGCCATGGCGAGTGCCTCAAACAGGTTTACTTTCTCGTTGCTGATAACGAAGCTGCCGGGGTTGGTCACTTCTCCCATGACGGAAATTTTATAGTTGGCCATGCGTACATTGACGATGGGTACTTCCGTGATGTAGGTTTTCAGCTTCTCTCTGATGAGGTTTTCGGCTTCGCTTTTGGTCAGTCCGCCGATGTGCAGGATGCCCAGTACGGGGAAGTCGATATTGCCTTTGTTGTCTACCAGATATTGCTGCAATACGGGTTGGTTTGTCAGGTTCTTGTTTTGATTACTGAGGGTAGTGGCTACGATCAGGTTGAATGGTGCTGCTGTTTCCGGATCCGTAGTATTGACTGTGATGGTCAGCAAGTCCTTGGGCATGATGCGGGCATCATAGAGGGGGGGATGCTGGCCGGAAGTGTCCAGATACTCGGATGCTTGCAAGTATGGAACTTGTTTGTAGGCGGAACAGCTTGCCAATACGAGGGCAAGAAGAACCAGCAAGGCATAATTCGTTTTTTTCATTTGTCTATTCGTTTTTTTATATTTTGTCTTTTGGTTAATAAGCTTGTTTGTCTTTGTGAAGCGCATTTGCCACGGTTTTATAGATGATGTAGAGGTCGAGCATGAATGTCCAGTGTTCCATGTACCAGATGTCTGCTTTTACACGTCCTTCCATTTGACTCAGTTCGCGGGTCTCCCCACGGAAACCGGTCACTTGTGCCCAGCCTGTGATGCCCGGTTTGATAAAGTGGCGCACCATATATTTATTGATAAGCTGCGAGTATTCTGCCGTATGTTTCAGCATGTGGGGGCGGGGACCGACAATGGACATATCGCCCAGCAGCACGTTGATGAACTGGGGAAGCTCGTCAATGTTGGTCTTGCGCATAAAGTTGCCGAACTTTGTCTTGCGGGGGTCGTTTAGCGTAGCCTGTATCTTGTCCGCATCTTTGTTCACTTTCATCGAACGGAATTTGTAACACCAGAATTCTTTGCCGTTCAGTCCGTTTCTTTTTTGTTTGAAGAAGATGGGGCCCGGCGAGGTAATCTTAATCACTGCGCTGACTATCAGGAAAATGACAGGGAACAGGGTGCAGAGGAATAAGAGTGAGAAAAAGAAGTCGAAGGTGCGCTTTACCAGCCTGTTTTCAAAACTGCTGAGAGGCTCTTCGTGCAACCGCAGGATAGGCACACTGCCTATCAGACCGAAGCTCATGCGGTGGTGAAGGTAGTTGCGCACATTGGGTACACTGTAGAAATGTACCAGATTGTTTTCGCAATAATTGATGACCGGCAGAATGCAATTGCCCATCGAGGATGGAAGACTGCAATAAAGCTGCTCCACATGATGCTGTTTTAAGTAGTCGATGGTTTCTTCGGGCTTGCCCAGATAAGGACAGGAGGCCGGGAAATTTTCGTTGGGTACGGAATCGAAATAACCGATTACACGATATCCGCTGGTGGGGTCGTTGGTCATCTCATGATAAAGTTCCGTCATATTTTCTGTACTTCCCATATAGACTGCCGTGCGTGAGTTGCCTCCGTGTTTTCTGTATATTTTGACGCAGGAACGGAAAGTCAGCCGGTAGCAAATGAGACAAAGGGTGAACAACAGATAAAAAAGGATAAAAAAGGAATGGGAGTATTGACCGAAATCTGCCAGCGTGAAAGTAGTCATGGACAGCAATATGAAATAAAACATATTGAGCAGGCTGTGTTGCACAACCTGGTCGGCACGTACGCCGCGACGGTGCAGGATGATGCCTCTCGAAATGGTGCAGGCAAAATAGCACAAACTGAAAAGAACCAAAATCTGAGGCAATGTTCCGTCAAATACTTTTTGTTCTGAATGTGTCGTCCATATGAAGTACAATGAGACGAAAAGGATATTCAGAATAGCTAAATCCCCAATAATGACTGCCGATTTTAAGGCTTTGTTAAATCTTTGAATCTGTATCATAATTTCACTCTTTTAAAATCCTTTTCCGTAATGTTTCTTGAAGGTCGTTCGGGTGGCTTTTACATGATGTTAGATAATAGTTTTTGTCGAAAGATGCCTCGGAGATTCTGACTTTACCGTTGGTATAACTTTCTTTACGGGGGCAAAATTACATATTAATAATAAAATAATCAAATTTTTGATTTAGTTTTTTTATATAAATGTTAATGTTTGGATAATATTAAAAAATATTCTTTAGTACTTGAAAAATATAGAAAAAGTCTTGTATTATAAAAGAGAACGGTGTTTTTATTTCATCGAAATTCAATTTATTCATGAATAAACGCTTGGAAGGCATTTGCTTTTTTACTTATCTTTGCAATTAGAAACTAACCATATAAAAACATGTTAATAGACCTATTAAAATCCTCTTATTTTTCGCTCTTCCTCATTGTGGCGTTGGGCTTTATGTTGGGAAGAATCAAGATTAAAGGGCTGTCGCTGGATGTGTCGGCCGTTATTTTCATCGCGTTGTTGTTCGGACATTTCGGTGTGATTATTCCCAAGGAGTTAGGAAACTTCGGTCTGGTGTTGTTTATCTTTACGATTGGTATACAGGCAGGCCCGGGATTTTTCGATTCTTTCAGGAGTAAGGGAAAGACACTGATTATCCTGACCGTACTCATTATTCTGTCGGCCGGACTGACGGCAGTGGGACTGAAATATGCGTTTGACATAGATACGCCCAGTGTGGTGGGCCTGATAGCGGGGGCATTGACCAGTACTCCGGGACTTGCGGTGGCTATCGACAGTACAAATTCGCCTTTGGCTTCCATTGCCTATGGTATCGCTTACCCGTTTGGTGTCATCGGTGTGATTTTGTTTGTGAAGTTGTTGCCGAAGATTATGCATGTGGATTTGGACAAGGAGGCGCGCAGGCTGGAAGCAGAGCGTCGCGGCAGTTTTCCTGAGCTGGGTACTTGCATCTTCCGTGTGACAAATCGTGCCGTATTCGGACGTACGCTGGCACAGATCAATGCGCGTGCCATGACAGGGGCAGTGGTGTCACGTGTGAAGCATGAAGAAAAAATTCTGATGCCGACAGCCGGAACGCTGTTGCAGGAAGGAGATTATGTGCAGGCGGTGGGCAGCGAAGAGTCGTTGCAGCAGTTTGCGGTGCTGGTGGGCGAACGCCGGGAAGGGGAGTTGCCGCTGGACCATACACAAGAGATAGAGTCATTGTTACTGACTAAGAAAGATATGATAAACAAGCAGTTGGGCGATTTGAACCTGCAACGAAATTTCAGTTGTACGGTAACTCGTATTCGCCGAAGCGGTATCGATCTTTCTCCGTCACCCGACCTGGACATGAAGCTTAGTGACAAACTGATGGTTGTAGGCGAGAAGGAAGGACTGAGAGGCGTGGCACGCTTGCTGGGTAACAATGCCAAGCAGCTGTCCGATACGGACTTTTTCCCTATTGCCATGGGTATCGTGCTGGGCGTGTTGTTCGGCAAACTGAATCTTTCTTTCCCCGGCGGGCTTTCTTTCTCTCCGGGGTTGACGGGAGGCGTGTTGATGGTGGCATTGGTGCTGAGTGCCGTAGGTAAGACAGGACCTGTCTTGTGGTCGATGTCCGGACCTGCCAACCAGTTATTGCGCCAATTGGGTTTACTGCTGTTCCTGGCAGAAGTGGGAACATCGGCAGGAAAGAACCTCGTGGCTACGTTTGAAGAAAGCGGTATGCTGCTGTTCGGAGTGGGAGCAGCCATTACCCTTGTACCTATGTTGGTAGCCGTTTTGGTGGGACGACTGGTGTTTAACATCAGCCTGCTGGACTTGTTGGGTACCATTACTGGCGGTATGACGAGTACACCGGGACTTGCCGCCGCCGATTCGATGGTGGACAGCAATATTCCGAGTGTGGCATACGCTACGGTATATCCGATTGCCATGGTGGTGCTGATACTCTTTATCCAGATTATCGCTTCTGCGGTATACTAGGAGATAAATAAAAATAAGATATGAAGGTTTTTTTTACGTTATTGTTTGTCTGGCTCCTCGGAAGTACGGCCTTGTGGGGACAGCCTGCCGATGTGGTATGGAACAGTCAGAGCCGGAATTCATCCGGCTCCATGCCTTGCGGCGGTGGAGATATCGGTATGAATGTGTGGGTAGAGGATGATGATGTCTTCTTCTATTTGTGTCGCAGCGGTTCGTTTGATGAGAATAACACGCTGCTGAAGCAGGGACGTTTCCGTATCCGGCTTACCCCCAATCCGTTTGCCGGCAGGAGTGATTTCCGCCAGACGCTTCATCTGAAAGACGGATATGTGTCCGTCACTACCCCGATGGGGCAGATGCATATTTGGGCGGATGTGTTCCATCCTGTGGTGCATGTGGAGGTGGAAACCAAGGAAGTGACCTCCATGCGTGTCAGTTATGAAAGTTGGAGAACGGCAGACCGGGTGATGAGTCGCGAGGAAGGACTACAATGTTCTTATGCGGGAGAGTGGCCCGGAACGGTGGTCACCGCACACGATTCCATCCTGGTAGGAGAAGAGAACCTGACTTTTTTTCATCGAAATGCCTCGCATACCGTTGTCGATGCTGTCATAAAGCAGCAAGGCCTGGAAAGCGAGGCTTCTCATTTATATAACCCGTTGAGAAATCTGATATTCGGAGGCCGCATTGCGGGTGATTTGATATTCAGCGGCACACGCCGGGGGCATTACTGCGGAACGGAGTATGAAGCATGGACATATAAAAGCAGGAAACCCGCCAACAGACAGTCTTTCAGAATCACCTTGCATGCGGTACAGACTCCTGTCGTGTCCGATTGGGAAGCCGGACTGGAGAAAACGGAAAAGGAACTGCATGCGGCAAAGGACAAAGAGGCGAGCCGCCGATGGTGGAATGAGTTCTGGCAGCGCAGTTTCGTGCGGGCGGAAGGAGAAGCGGCTCGTGCGGCACGCAACTATGATTTGTATCGCTATATGGCAGCTTGTAATGCATTCGGACAATGGCCAGCGAAGCCCGACGGAGGGCTGTTTACGTTCGATCCTTCGACAACGGGAGGTGAATCGCAACTCACACCCGACTACCGAAGGGGAGGGGCGGGTACGCTGACGGCACACGAGATGGCACTGGTATATTGGCCGATGCTGAAAAACGGAGATACCGACCTGATGAAGACCCTGTTTGAGTGTTATCGCCGTCTGCTGCCCACGGCGCAACTCCGTTCGCAGGTGTATTGGGGATATTCCGGGGCTTGTTTCAGTGAAGAGACGGAAAACTTCGGCTTGGTGAATCCGGCGGCGTACGGACTGAACCGTCCCGAAGGCTTTGATAAAGGGAGGGAATATCATCCTTCTTCGGAGTATGAATGGGACGGTGTGCTGGAGACGTGCCGCATGGTGCTGGATGCTGTAAGCTATGACAGTATGGACATCAGCCGCTACATTCCCCTGATAGAGAGTTCGCTGAATTTCTTTGATGTCTATTATCGCGGCACGGCTGCCCGCCGGGGATACAGCGATTTGGACGGAAAAGGCAAGCTGGTTCTGTATCCGGCTTCGGCAGGGGCAACCTATAAGATGGCATATAATCCGTCGTCGACCATTGCCGCACTCCGTTCGGTGCTGGAGGCCTACGGACGTAAACCCGATATGCTGGCGCGTATTCCTTCCATTCCTTTGCGGACGGAGGAAGGAAAAGAGAGGATTCTTCCGGCTGAGGTGTGGGAACGGACAGGTGAGGCGGGTACGCCTCAGTTGCTCCCTGTTTTTCCGTGGAGAATATACGGAGTGGGTAGGGAAGGATTGGAAACAGCCCGTAACACGTATCTGTTTGACAGGGATGTGCAGAAGTGTCGTGCGCAGACCGGGGAGAAGCTGGACAATGTGTGGGCTGCCTGCCTGGGACTGACGGAGCAGGCGTCCGAGCTGACTTTGAAAAGACTCTCCGACGGTCCTTACCGTTTCCCGGCTTTCCGACAGACTAATGACGCGTGGACACCTGATTTGAATGAAGGGAATGCCGGCATGATGGGGATGCAGGAGATGCTGTTGCAGGAGGTGAATGGAAAAATTTTGCTTTTTCCGGCATGGCCTCGCGGATGGGATGTGCACTTCAAACTGCATGCTCCGGGACAGACCACCGTGGAAGCGGAGTGGAGAGGGGAAAAACTGGTGAAGCTGACGGTGACTCCCAAAGAGCGGGAAAAAGATGTGGTAAACTGTTTGTAAAGCAGCATAAAAATGAAAGAAGGATGGCTTATTGCCATCCTCCTCCCAAAGCTTTATATAGTCTCACCATGGTGATTTGTTTGTCTCTGATGGCATTGCTCAAGCCAATCTGTGCGTCAAAATAGCTACGCTGCGCATCGAGCACATCCAGATAGCCGATTACTCCGTTGATATATTGTAATTGCGCCAGTTCCATGTTTGTCTTGGAAGAGCGTTCCAACTGCAACCGTGATTCATAGATTTCCTTTATCTTGTTGAAGTCGACAATCGCATTACGGGCATCCTTGAAAGCAGTCAGTACGGATTTCTCATAATTGTAACACTCTTGTTCATAAGCGGCCTTTTTAGCCTTTACGATGGCGCGGTTCTTACCCATGGCAAAGATGGGACCGAGTAGATTGGCACTCAGGTAGTGGATGGGTGATTTCAGTAAGTCGGACATCTCTCCGCTTTCCAGCCCGTATTGAGCAGTGAGCGACAATTTCGGAAACATATTGGTATAGGCGATACCTACAGCGGCATTGGCGGCTATCAGCCTTTGCTCTGCCTGACGCACATCGGGACGGCGTTCCAGCAAAGTGGACGGTAATCCGATGGGAAGACTTTCAGGCAACTTCACTTCATCGGGCATGATGGAACGTTCTATCTGTTTGGGATATTCGCCTGCCAGAAAAGCAATGTCGTTTTCCTTGATGGAGATTTTGCGTTCCAGGTCGGGGACCAATGTGGCAGTACGGGCATATTCCACCTGTGCCTGCTGGTAGGACGTTTCGGAAGTGAGACCGCCTTCAAAACGGATTTTGGCGAGGCGGACACCTTCTTCACGCGCATTTAAGGTTTGCTTGACAATAGCCAGCTCATTATCGAGTGCCACCAGTTCGAAGTAAGCCTGAGCGACTTCTGCTATCAGGCTCATCTTCAGTGCACGCTGTGCCTCTATGCTTCCCAAAAAGTCAGCCATACTTTTGTCTTTTGCCCAGCGGAGGTTACCCCACAAGTCCACTTCCCAGCTGACAGTGGCTTTGGCTCCTGTTTCGGGGTCGTTGCTGTATTTGTCGCCTCCATAATTGGAAGCCTCCTTCTGAGTGTACACGCTTCCGTTCAGTTGCGGAAAGAGATTGGCAAAGTCAATTCGTTTCATGGCAGCCAGTTCTTTGACACGGGCGGCAGCCATCTTGATGTCTTTGTTGTGCTCCAGTGTCTTGTCTATCAGATTTTGGAGTGTGGTATCGGTATAGATTTCCCACCACTGCATTTCGGCAATGGTGAGCGTATCTTGTTGGGTAGAGTCCAGTTGCTCCGGCAAGTTCAGTTCGGGACGCGTATAGTGTTTCCCTATCTGGCAGGAACTGAATGTGAGTGTTGCCGCAGTTATATATAATAATGTAGATTTCAATTTCATAACTCTTCAATTATTAGCGTTTCATTTTTGCTTTCATCTTATAAATCAGGACAAAGAAGAACGGTACCAGCAAGATACCCACTGTCACGGCGCAAATCATTCCGAAGAATACACCCGTACCGATGGCTTGGCGGCTGGCAGAACCCGGACCGCTGGCGATAACCATCGGCAACATACCGAGGATGAATGCCAGTGAAGTCATCAGGATAGGGCGGAAACGGAGTTCGGAAGCATGCATGGCTGCCTGAACCACATCAACGCCGCGGTCTACTTGTTCCTTGGCAAATTCCACAATCAGGATGGCGTTTTTGGCTGCAAGTCCTACCAACATCACCAATCCGATTTGGAAGTAAACATCATTTTCCAGTCCGCATCCCCATACGCCGAGGTAAGCGCCCAAGGCAGCTACCGGAAGGGAGAGCAATACGGCAACCGGAACCATCCAGCTTTCGTATAGGGCGGCAAGGAACAGGAATACGAACATGAATACCAATGTCAGTACCAGACCTGTTTGCCCGCCTGCTTGTTTTTCCTGGAAGGAAAGTCCGCTCCATTCCACTCCGATATTGTCGGGAAGGTGTTCGCGGGCAATTTGCTCCATGATTTCCATAGCCTGACCGGAACTGTATCCGTCGGCAGCCTGGCCCTGAATCACGGCACTGTTGAACATATTGAAACGCTTGATGCTACCCGGACCCGTGGTGTAAGAAGTAGTACCCAGTGAGGTCAGCGGTATCATGGCATTGTCTGCACCGCGCACAAAGAACAGGTTGATGTTCTCTTTATGCTCGCGGTAGGGAGCTTCTGCCTGGATGTACACACGGTAGATACGGTTGAACATGTTAAAGTCATTGACGTATACAGAACCTGTGTATGCCTTCATGGTGGAGAATACATCTGCCAATGGCACACCCGAAAATTTCACTTTATCACGGTCTACATCGAAGTAGAGTTGGGGAATATCTGCTTGGAGGGCAGATGACAATCCCGACAGCTCTTTGCGCTTGGAAGCGTAGTACATCAGCGTATCCGCCGCATTTACCAGATTTTCGAAGGTTGCTTCTCCGCGGGCTTCAAGCTGCATCTCGAAACCGCCCGAGCTACCCAGACCGGGAATCACCGGAGGAGTGGAGAGGTAAACCTTGCACTCGGGATACTCGTTCAGGCTTTTCTTGACTTGTGCCATGACTTCGTCAATGGTCTGCTCGCCGCGTTCTTCCCACGGTTTCAGGATGACTGTGAGTTCGCTGCGTGCCTGGCTGCTTCCCACACGGGGACTGCTTCCTGCCACACTCTGCACATATTCTACGGCAGGTTGTTGCATCAGGTAGTCTACAGCACGTTCCGTTACGATGCGGGTGCGCTCCAAGGTAGCTCCTTCGGGTAATTCCAACTCTATCTTAAAATATCCCTGATCCTCGATGGGGAGGAAGCTGGTGGGGATGATGCGGTGGATGAGCAGGATGGCGATGAGCACAACACCAAAACTGCTGAGTACCCGGCGCGGATGCTTCACAAGGCGTGAAATGATTTTCACATATTTATGGTTGCCGACAGCCAGCCAGTGGTTGATGCGGCGGAACACGACATTCGGTTTCTTGTTGGGGTCCTTAGGCTTCATGATGAGTGAACACATCACCGGGCTCAGGGTCAGCGCCACTACGGTAGAGAGCAATACGGACACAACGATGGTCACGGTGAACTGGCGGTAGAGCTGTCCGGTGATACCTCCCAAGAAGCTGACCGGGACGAATACCGCAGCCAGTACCAGTGAAGTGGCGATGATGGCGCCTGTCAGTCCTTCCATTGCTTTCTTGGTGGCCTCATAGGGAGACAGGTGTTCTTCTTCCATGATGCGTTCCACGTTTTCCACCACCACGATGGCATCGTCTACCACAATACCGATGGCAAGTACCAGCCCCAGCAAAGTAAGTATGTTCAGCGAGAAGCCAAAGATCAGCATAAAGCCGAAAGTACCGATCAGCGAGATAGGCACGGCCACCAGCGGGATGACTGTTGCACGCCAATTCTGCAAAGAGAGGAATACCACGGCGATAACCAGTATCAGGGCCTCGAACAAGGTCTTGTATACCTCGTGGATAGACTCTGAAATATAGGTGGTCATATCGAAAGGAATTTCATAGCTCATCCCTTCGGGGAAGTTGCTGCTGATTTCTTCCATTGCCTCTTTTACTTTCTGGGCTACTTCCATGGCATTGGCTCCCGGCAGCATATAGATGCCCAATACGGCAGCATTTCCATTGTTGATGGCACTTTCCGTGTTGTAGGACTGTGCTTCGAGCGAGATGCGTGCTACATCGCGCAAACGGATGATGGAACCGTCGGCATTGGCGCGGACAACGATTTCCTCAAACTGGCTGACGGTGGACAGACGACCTTGTGTGGTGATGGGGATGGTAACATCCAAGCCTTGTACAGGCTGTTGTCCCAATACACCGGCTGCCGATTCGCGGTTCTGGTCTTTCAAGGCATTTTGCAGGTCGGCTACGGTCAGACCGAAGTTAGCCAGCTTGTCGGGCTGTACCCAAATCTGCATGGCATAGTAACGGCTACCGATGTTTGATACACGTCCCACACCGGGAATACGACGGATCAGGTCAAGCACATTCAGGGTAGCGAAGTTACTCAGGTAGATTTCGTCAAACTTAGGGTCGGTTGAGGTGAGGCAGATGGTCATCAACTGGCTGGATGACTGTTTTTCTCCCGAGATACAGTTTTGAATCACTTCGGCAGGAAGGCGCGATTCGGCCAGCTTGATACGATTCTGGATTTCTACGGCTGCCAAGTCGGGATCGGCTGAGATATCGAAAGTGACGGTAGCCGAGAAACCTCCCGAGTTAGAACTGTTTGACTCCATGTAAAGCATGCCCGGGGTACCGTTCAGCTCCTGTTCGATGGGAGTGGCAACCGCCTGCGATACGGTCAGGGCGCTTGCACCCGGATAAGAGGCGCTGATTTTGACCACCGGCGGAGTGATTTGCGGGTATTGGTCGATGGGGAGCATCGTAAGTCCGATGATACCCACAATGACAATCAATATAGAGATGACAGCCGAGAATACGGGTCTGTCTATAAAGAAACTTACTTTCATAATGTTTTTTTATTTGGAATGTGTAACTTCCCTTCTTTTACAGGGTTTCTTCCGGCTTTTTGTCTTCTGCGGCATCACTGACTTTGACTTTCATGCCCGGATTTAATTTGTGGTATCCTTCGGTAACAATCATTTCCCCGGCAGCGATACCTCTTTCTACCACTACATTGTTTTGGAATTCGGGGCCGAGTTCGACAAAACGTCTCTCTACAGTGGAGTCTTTGCGCATGACATAAATATAGGCTCCGCCTTTTTCGATAATAACAGATTTCAGAGGAACGACATCGGCATTTTCTCTTACGTCAAGCAGAAGTTTTACTTTGGTAAACTGTCCCGGAAGCAGTACACGTTCGGGGTTGGGCATCTCGGCACGAACGGAGAATGTACCGGTACGGGGGTCTACCTGCGGTTCGGCAAAGTCTACCAGTCCCTTGAAAGGATAGACGGTGTTGTCGGCCAGTGTGATAGTGATATTGGGCTGCCAT
>OGEB01000914.1_pt1 | contig 15614 bp, 12 predicted proteins | sample 1570541 | NCBI WGS metagenome assembly OGEB01 (sample SAMEA2581975, study PRJEB24529) | metagenome | biome: Human gut stool | place: China | collected 2011 | reverse complement strand
AGCCACACAATATTCATTAGTTCTTGATATTGCTCTCAGATTCTCAGGTACAACATCTGTTGTATCCTGCATATTTATAGACAAACATGCTCCATCTCTCACTCCCAAATTAGAATTTAACAAATCTTCATTTGAGCAAGAAACAAATAAAGTCAAACAAAATAAAAATATGCATATAGATAATTTTCCTAAAAGAAAAAAAATTCAATAATATCTCAGTTCTTCATTTTCACCAGATACGAACAAAAAATCTATCAATCAACAATTTACACACTTTCATACAAACCACAAAAAGCAAATAAATGCAAAAAGGATGATGAAACATAGTTTATTCCAAGAATAACCCATAACTTTGTTTCATAATATAAATATGTACAAGTTACTCAACGTACTCTTATAAAAGTATGATACAGTCTTTGATTAATAAACATTTTTTCAATCTGCTTCTTTTCACCTTGACTTTTGGTATATTGTTATACGATGCCATCGGGTTTGATTACACAGATGAAATTTGCGCCTTATTCCTGTTCGTTTTATTCGGTATATATCTGTTTTCCACATCCGACTGGAACTTCAACAAGGGCTTTTTAACAACCATTGGTGTTTTCCTGTTCTATTTTTGCTACTCCCTATACATTGGAAGTAATACGAAAACAGCGATAATATCAGATATGTTAATCCAGATCAAGCCTTATCTCGCTTTTTTCTGCGTATACTCAATGATGCCAAGATTTAGCGAATCCCAGAAAAACATCATGAAATCAATATGCCTTGTATTTTGGTTTCTTTTGCTTCTGATGGGACTAGGGAAAGCTGTAGAGCCTAGGATTTTATTCCATCTCATGGGACATCCGGCTTATTATGCGGCAGCCGTTGTATGTGTTTCCCTTTGTTATTTGTATTGCAGTAAGTTCACTAATCTGGATAAGATTACATTTGTTGCTTTATTGTCTATTGGACTAATATCTGGTAGATCTAAATTCTATGGATTTTTCGCTCTAGCTACATTTATCACGTTCTACTTCTCAAATATAAAGCAGTTCAAATTAGACGCAAAGAATATTACGATCATATTACTAACTATTGTCGCAGTATTATTTGTCGCTAGAGAGAAGATCTATTTCTATTTCTATCAGACATTAACCAGCGAGGTAGACAAAGACATGATCGCCCGGTATGTATTATATGCGACCGCCCCACAGATATTAATAGATTACTTTCCTTTCGGTAGCGGGTTCGCCAGCTTTGGGACTTTCTCCTCAGGAGTGTATTATTCGAGTATCTATTCAAAATATGGAATAGATGGAGTATGGGGTATGAGTAAGGACCATTACAACTTTATAGCGGATACCTACTACCCTTCTTTAGCTCAATTTGGCATTGTAGGGATTATCTTATACATCACTTTTTGGATCTATATCCTTATGAAGGCAATTAAATTCCATAAAAGGACATATAATATGAAATGCTTATCGATGGTATTGATGATCATTGGTTTCTTTATCATTGAGGGCACTACCGACTCAACATTTACAACGCATAGAGGCTTTTTTGTCCTTATGCTATTAGGTTTAATATTATCAGATTTGAAGAACGGGGTGACAGATGAAGTTCATCCAAATGCAAAAGAGTTACAAGATGAAAATACTTCAGATAAATAAATACTTTTTCAAAAAAGGAGGTGCGGAAACTGTCTTTTTCAACACGATTCAGCTCCTCGAGAGACATGGGCACACAGTTATCCCATTCAGTCTTAAGAATAAGAAGAACGAACCTTCTCCTTATGAGTCGTATTTTGTAGACTATCCAGAACTATCGGAATCTTCTTTACCCAAGAAAATAAAAAATTTACCGGCTTTTATCTATAATAAAGAAGCCGCACGTAAATTAGAGAAGTTGATCCAAAAGGAGAAACCGGATGTAGCACATATACATCTGATGTTTAATAGTATGTCTGTATCGATCTTACCAGTCCTCAAGAAATACAATATTCCTATTATCATGAGTGTCCACGACTATCGTTTAGTCTGTCCTGCATACACATTCACGGATGGAAAAAGGAATTTTTGTGAGCGTTGTAAGACCGGGAATTACTACAATTGCATAACACACAAATGCTCAAAAGGTAGCCTCATCAACAGTTTCATGTTGAGCATGGATAGTTATTTCCGATCAAAATTCTATTCTCCGATCGATTACATCAATCGATTCATATTTGTCAGCAAATTCTCTATGAATAAGCATATTCAAGTAGAGAACCGATTCAAGGATAGATGTACTTATTTGTATAATTTTACCCCGAAGGTAAAAGATTACAGTTCAACAAAAGGAGATTATATCTTTTTCTTTGGAAGAATATCCGAGGAAAAAGGTATCCTCACCTTATTGAATGCGATCAAGCAAGTTCCTGATATAAAATTAAAATTAGCTGGAACCGGACCTTTATTGGAGCAACTAAAGTCTCAATGCCCTCCAAACGCATAGTTTCTCGTATTCAAACAATGAGAAGAACTGCGTGAACTTATTCACAATGCCTCTTTTGTTGTAGTCTCATCCGAATGCTATGAGAATAACCCGATGACAATCATTGAATCCTATATGATAGGAACTCCTGTTATTGGTAGTGATTTGGGAGGAATACCAGAGCTGATTATTGAAAACAAAACCGGATATACATTCAAGCCAAAATCATCCGATGACCTAAAAGAAACGATTACAAAGGCTTGTTCTATATCAGAGGAAGAATATGCGAGAATGTCGGATGAGGCGAAGAAATTCGCAATGGATAACTTCTCAGAAGAAAGCCATTATCAAAAACTCATCAAAAACTATCAACTCATTATCGATCAGAATAAGCGATGAAAAATGTCTATGTATTTGGGACAAGAGGCTTTCCGAATGTACAAGGAGGCGTAGAGAAGCATTGTGAGCAACTTTATCCGGAACTGACTTCTAAATATAACATTTCTATATTCAGAAGGATTCCATTCTTAAAGAAAAATGCGGAAAAGGTATATAAAGGCATACGATTCATAGATCTACCTTCTACACGAATAAAAGGGTTTGAGCCTTTTTTCCATTCATTCTTGTGCACTATATATTGTATTATTAAGAGACCAGATATCGTACATATCCATAACATTGGTCCCGGAATGTTTATACCACTCCTTAAACTCGCTGGGTTGAAAGTTGTCCTTACGTATCATAGCGCAAACTATGAACATAAGAAATGGAATTACATATCCCGAAAAATATTAAAATTCAGCGAATGGATAGCTGTTAATGGTTCTACAGCCGTAATCTTTGTCAATAAAAAGCAAATGTGTCTTTTCAATGATAAAATTCAGCGTAAATCCACTTATATACCGAATGGAGTATATCGCAAGCAACTAGCGACAAGGACTGATTATATAGAGAAACTTGGGTTACAACCTCAAAAATATATTTTAGCCGTAGGACGTATTACACAGGAGAAAGGATTTGATTATCTCATTGATAGCTACGTACAATCTTTACCTCATGACTTCAAGCTCGTTTTAGCTGGAGGAGTAGACCATAACTCCTCCTATTCGTCCGAAATCAGCGAAAGAGCCCAAAAACAGAATGTAATCATGCCCGGATATGTGGATGGAGAATTTCTAAGGCAATTATACTCCCATGCCAGACTTTTTGTATTACCTTCTTATAATGAAGGCTTCCCATTAGTACTTTTAGAAGCGATGAGTTATCATCTACCTATATTGGCAAGTGATATACCCGCTAATAAATTACTTGAGCTAAATCCAGGGGACTATTTCAAAACAGGGGATGCTTTGGATCTATCTAAGCACATAAAACAAAAACTGGCTCAAGAATTTACCAGAGTTGACTATCCACTCGACGAGTATACGTGGCAGAATGTCAGCGACAAAGTAACTACAATCTTTGACAAGATATAAAAAATATCCCTCAAAATACTGTTTAGCTATTTTGAGGGATATTTTTATATAATTGGCTTTATTTCATGAGCATGTTGCGCAGCCAAACGCTGCTTCTCAGGAGGTGGAGTCATATAATTAGGACCATATAATGTCGTTAAATATACATCTGGTCTATGAGGCGCAAAAAACTTTGAATCCTCAAAGTCTATCTCTACTACAGGAAAGATATCGTCAAATCGAAGATATCTTTTCCACAAGGTATCGAAACCATGACCAAGGCGGCAGTCTGTACCTAATCCCCTATTCTTATCAATAAGCTTCTTTGCGAATTTCATATATTGAAGAACCAGTTTATGGAATACGGGATGAAAAAAAGCCAATATCTTTTTATCTATAGACTCATCCTTGAAATATATCGCATCTAAACTCTTGCATATAAACGTATTATAGACCTTCACCATTTTTTCAAACATAAAAGGCAATTTCTGTTTATGATAACGATCCATAGGAAATATATCTATAAACAATCCTTTCTCGCATTCTTCATCCTCATATCCCGGAGATAATATGAAGCTTTTCTTGTCTCTTACCTTACAGGGTAAAGGTAAATAATGGTAATGAGGGTCGGTCTCTCTGGTCTGCAACATCATATCTTCAGGGAACTCATTCACGGCAATCTTTACAAAACGCTCATAATCCTCACGAATCATACAGATATCCAAATCATCGTCCCAAGGTATGAAACCTTTATGACGAACCGCACCTAATAAGGTACCCGAGCACATCCAATAAGAAATATCATGCTTTCGACATATATAATCAATAATCTTAAGCATTCTCAACATCACTAATTGCGCTTGACGCAATACCGTTTCTCCTTCTTGACGATTGTCAGGATATAATTTCGAGAAATCAACAACACTCATAAAATATTACTTAGAATCTTTACTTTGCTTTTTATATTCTTGGATAAGAAGAGACGATTGTCTTCTTACAAATAAGTAAGATATAGGTATCACCAATGTTAAGACCAACATTCCAATAAGCGCAAACAACTTACGAGGACCGACAGGCTTGCTCTTTACATAGGCAGGATCAATCACCCGAGCCTTATCTCTTGTCTGACCTAAAATAAGAGCGGTCTCATCTCGCTTCTGAAGTAATATCAAATAAACGCCTTGAATAATTTCCTGTCTACGTTTCAACTCTACAAACTGTCTTTCCGCAACCGGATAATTATTCATTTTACTATAAATTTCCTGCTCCTTCGCTTTTACATCCTTTATTGACCGCTGCATTCCTTTTTGAGCATTACCGATGGTTTCTATTACGCTTCCACGTAACTTATCCGCTTGCTCAGTCAAAGTTCCGACCAGCGGGTTATTGATACTCGAATTTTGAATTACGCGTGCACGTTCTAGCAAAACTTCATTATAACTAGTTAACGCACTTCCTTTCTCCCCTTCCTGAGCGGTCAATAAAACAGGTACCAAATTATATTTATTCGCAGGATCTTTCACGAATTCATCCATCATATTGATGACATTGGATTGAGCCTCCAATTCTATCAACTTTGTTTGTAGTTCTTTCATTTGTTCCACATAGAATTGAACGTCATGCTCTATATCCATCAATTGGTTCTTGCTCTTATATTCTTCAATTTGGTTTTCGACAGCGGCAAGTTCCGCTATAATATTCTCAATCCTCCCATCTAAGAAAACCAAAGATTTACGAGCCTCTCCTTTTTTATACGCCTCAGCTTCTTTGTTATAGATCGCAATTAATGTATCTAGCATATCCGTACCCCGATTCTTTTCATAATCAGTGCAACTCAACTCTATTACGTTTGAAGTCTTGGAGCTTCCTTCTATTAAAAATTCTTTCTCCAAATCCTCTGCGACCCACCCCGCAGGATTATATGTAATATCAAGTTTCGCTGAGGTGATATCTTTTTTTCCCGGCGCAAAGTCCAAGGTGAAGTTTCCCATCGGTAACTCAATGGTAGCAGGCAATGATGGAAAACTAAAATGTTTCTTTTTCATATTAACAGACTCCGCTGAAACCTCCGCCTTACCATTTTTTACGAAAACCGAGAACTCCACAGCTTCTGCCAAGCGTGCGTTTGTAGCAGAATCGGCAATCAACTTTAAAGGAGATTCATCATATAAACGATAGCCCAAAGAAAATGGTTCACAATAATCGACATTCACGCCTAATTTCAGAACCATATTCCGAAGCATTTTATTAGAAGTCAATGTCATTAGTTCATCATCAATATTAACGACACCTCCAGAAACAGATCCCAACCCAAAAGATTTCATCAACCCAGCGGCCTCTCCCAATCCAAAGCTACCTCCTCCGAGGTCTTTATCTTCCTGAATCTGGATACGGGCCATCATCTCATATGTACGAGGGTAATAAATCAGATATAAAACCGCAGGGATTATAGAAAACAGGAATACCCCTAAAAATAATTTCCAATGCAATAGATATCTTACGATAATACTTTTAAGTCCGATTGTTTCGTTGTCTTTCACTTCCATCATCTAATTATTATTTAGTAATAGCCAATATAACAGTCGTTATCACAGATACAGCGCTCAAAATTGAGGAGAACACGGTTATACTATATTGTTGGGCTTGACTATAACGGGCGTTTCTCTTCTTCGCATTATTCGGTTCCACATAAACAACATCATTTTGTTGAAGATAATAATAGGGGGAAGTAAATATATCCGGCTCGGTAATATCCAAACGAGCAAACTCCTTTTCTCCATTATTATCTCGTATAACCAAGATGTTCTTACGGTTTGCGTTAATTGTCAAATCACCGACCTGACCGATAGCATCTAAAATTGAAAGACGATCATTTTTCACGGAAATCGCACCCGGCCGAGAGACCTCACCCATCATCGTGACCTTATAATTAACAATCTGTACATTAACCAAAGCATCTTTCACATAAGGGGAGATCATTTCTTGCATTTTATCACTTAACTGTTGCTTGGTCAATCCCGCCACATGGATCTTTCCCAAAACAGGGAAATTTATGTCACCTTCCTGATCAACCAAATACGTTCTTAATTGACCAGAAGAAACCGTCGTAGTCTCACCTTGAGTTGCATAGGCATATACAGGGGGATTAAAGGGAGTAACGACTGTCGGATCCCATGCCGTAACGGTTATCGTAAGTAAGTCATCAGGGCAAATCTTCGAGGTATAAGCTTGATTCATCTTACTCACCTGTTCGGGGGTCAAGGCATCCACTCCTTGGAAATAAACCACATCTTTAGGAACAGAACAAGCCCCTAACAATAAGACAAACAATGCCACTACTGATACTAATTTCACTTTCATAATCTTTGTTTTCTTCAAATAAGGTGCAAATATACGTTTTTTAGTTTGAACATGAGGTCTCAAAAGGACCACAAGTATAAAGATACTTCTATAACGATGCAATTGTCTAGATATTGCTGCATGCTAAATCAAAATTATAGTTGTTTTTACCGCTTTTTCATGATTATTGCGTAAGTTTGTGACAAAACAAAAATATATGGTTGAGATAGGAAAATATAACACGCTGAAAATAGTGAAAGACCTTGACTTCGGGGTTTATCTGGATGGAGGTAACGGGGTGGAGATCTTGTTGCCGACTCGTTACGTACCTAAAAACGTGAAGCCCGGGGATGAGGTCGAGGTGTTTATTTATCATGATAATGAAGGGAGGTTGATCGCTACTACCGCACGTCCTCTGGCAACGGTCGGGGAGTTCCAGTTCATGGAGGTAAAAGACGTGAATAATGCCGGCGCATTTCTGGAATGGGGTATCATGAAAGATTTGCTCGTTCCTTTCAAGGAGCAGAAAATGCCGATGAGAGAGGGGAAATGGTACTTGGTCTATGTCCGGCTGGATCATGTGACAGGACGTATCATGGCATCCGCACGTATCGAGAAGTTCTTGAACAATACCCCTATCGATTACGAGCAGAATCAAGAGGTTCAGTTATTGGTAGCCGACGAGACGGATCTTGGCTATAAGGTGATCATCAATAACCAGCATTGGGGATTGATCTATTATAATGAGGTATTCCAGCGTCTTGAGAAAGGTGAGCATCTGAAAGGCTATATAAAAGAGGTACGTGAGGATGATAAGATAGACGTAAGCCTAACGCCGCAAGGCTACCAAAAGGTAGAGGGGATCGCCGGCGTCATTCTGGAAGCGATGAAAACACAAGGGGGATACATCCCGGTACACGACAAGAGCGATCCGGACGTGATCTATTCCTTATTCCGCTGTAGCAAGAAAGCTTTCAAACAAGCGATCGGGGCACTCTATAAGCAACATCTTATCACGCTGGAAGATGGCGGGATACGGCTCGTGAACGAGAAGTGACCCATTTATATAAAAAAAGTCAATGGAATCCGTTACAGAATCCATTGACTTTTCTTTATAAATCCATTGAGTTAGCGAACGGATTCCATTGACTTTCTAATCCAGCTTCAATACGGCCAAGAACGCTTTTTGCGGAACTTCTACCGTACCGATCTGCTTCATTCGTTTCTTTCCCTCTTTCTGTTTTTCCAGCAATTTACGCTTACGGGAGATATCGCCTCCATAACATTTCGCCGTCACGTCTTTACGGACAGCCTTAATTGTCTCACGAGCGATAATCTTAGCGCCTATCGCCGCTTGGATAGCGATATCGAATTGCTGGCGGGGGATCAACTCTTTCAGTTTCTCGCACATACGACGTCCGAAAGTAACGCTATTATCCACGTGCGTCAATGTAGACAAAGCGTCTACCGGCTCACCGTTCAACAGGATATCTAATTTAGCCAACTTACTGGGACGGAAATCATGTAAATGGTAATCGAAAGAAGCGTACCCTTTTGAAATACTCTTCAACTTATCATAAAAGTCGATTACGATCTCGCCCAACGGCAAGTCATAATGAATCTCGACACGATCACCTGAAATATATTCTTGCTTAAGCAGGATGCCACGCTTACCCAGACAGAGTGTCATGATCGGGCCGATATAGGTAGTGTTCGTGATCACGGAAGCACGGATAAACGGCTCGTCGATATGATCAATCAAGGTCGGGTCCGGCAAGCCTCCCGGATTATGTACCTCGATCTCCTCCCCTTTCTTTGTATGCACGATATAAGAAACGTTCGGTACAGTGGTTATCACATCCATATTGAACTCACGATCCAAACGCTCCTGAACAATCTCCATATGCAACAAGCCCAAGAAACCGCAACGGAACCCAAAACCCAACGCGGCGGAACTCTCCGGCTGGAAAGTCAAGGAAGCGTCGTTCAACTGTAATTTCTCCAATGACGCACGAAGGTTCTCGAAATCCTCGCTATCGATTGGATAGACACCGGCGAAGACCATCGGCTTCACCTCCTCAAACCCGGCAATAGCCTTGTCACACGGACGGGCAATATGTGTAATGGTATCTCCTACCTTCACCTCTTTAAAGCCTGCGATCGCGTCTTTAGCCGGGCGAGACACATGAGTGATCGTATCACCGACACGCACCTCCCGGGACGTCTTGATACCGGAAATGATATATCCTACGTCTCCCGTCCGGATCTCCTCACGGGGGCACATATCTAATTTCAATATCCCTACCTCGTCGGCGTCATACTCTTTTCCTGTAGCGATAAACTTCACATGGTCACCTTTACGGATCACGCCGTTTACCACCTTGAAGTAAGCGATAATACCACGGAACGGATTAAAGACGGAGTCAAAAATCAAACACTGCAACGGGGCCTCCGGATCACCTTTCGGGGCCGGGACCTTCTCCACGATCGTATTCAAGATCTCGGTCACTCCCTCGCCTGTCTTTCCGCTCGCCCGTAAGATATCCTCACGAGGGCAGCCCAACAGTTCCACGATCTGGTCCTCTACCTCCTCCGGCATGGCGCTAGGCAAGTCAATCTTGTTCATCACCGGAATAATCTCTAAGTCATTCTCTATCGCCATATATAGGTTAGAGATGGTTTGCGCCTGAATACCTTGGGCCGCGTCCACGATCAGCAACGCACCCTCGCAGGCGGCGATAGAACGGGAAACCTCATACGAGAAGTCCACGTGCCCCGGAGTATCGATCAGGTTCAGTATATATTCTTCACCCTTATAATTATACTTCATCTGGATCGCATGGCTCTTGATCGTAATACCACGCTCACGCTCTAAATCCATGTCGTCAAGGACTTGAGCTTGCATGTCTTTACCTTCTACTGTCTTGGTATACTCAAGCAAACGGTCTGCCAAGGTACTTTTCCCATGGTCAATATGAGCAATAATACAGAAATTGCGGATATTCTTCATCTGCTAAATTTATTTTTAGGTACGCGAAGATAGGAAATTTAGCCTAAATACTATACTTTTGGCATACCATTTGTTGTTAATAGTATATGACAATACAAGAAATAAATAAAGCATACAACCGAATTATCGGTTCATTAGACGAAAAGGAGCTAAAGAATGCGTTCGATTTTCTCCAAGGTTTAATAGCGGGAATACGTGAGTACTCATTCCAAGACAGGTTGAACGAGCTACAAGATACTTATAAATATATGTTGCGATACCGGATCGAGGGGGCTAAAGATCCGATGCAAGACCAGATATACAACAACTTGATCGCATCCAGCTATGAGTTCGCGGATATAGTGAAGCACAAGGCCTTATCGGTAGATTCGCCTCTCTCCTATTATAGCCGTAGGCGAATGATGCAAAAGGAGCTTACCAACTATGACCAGCTCCACAAGGTCTTGAGAAACGCCTCTTTGGTGAAGATAGAGACTCTGACCGGAACCATCACGGAGCAGCAGCAAATCGAATCCGCCACGATCCTATTATTCAATAAGATCTGGACCTCGAATCCTCTCAATAAGGAAGAAATAGCCTCCATCAGGAACCTATTGAATGACCAAGAGTTGCCTTTTATCATCGGTAGCCAAATCGTATCGGCATTAATGTTGGGATTGCAAGCCGCTTTCGATAAGGAGAAACTGCTATTATTATTCGATGCGGCCAATCTCCAAGAAGATGAGATTCGTTACCGCGCGTTGATCGGGATTCTCCTGACGCTCTATACCTATAGGAAACGTACGGCGCTATATCCGCAGATAGCGGATCGACTAGCGGCTTTATCCGAGGGATTTCCTAATTTCACGAAAGCGATCCGAACGATTACCCTTCGTTTTATCCTAGCCCGTGAGACAGAGAAGATCACCCGTAAGCTACAAGACGAGATCATTCCGGAGATGATCAAGCTAGGCCCTAAAATCAGTCAAAAGATAAACTTAAAGGATATCAATCCGGAACTTCTCGGAAACGAGATGAATCCGGAGTGGCAGAATATGTTATCGAACAGTTCCTTAGGGAAGAAAATGGAGGAGTTCAGCGAACTGCAACAAGAAGGCGCGGACGTAATGCACTCTACTTTCGTGCACCTAAAGCATTTCCCCTTTTTCCGGGAACTGGGTAACTGGTTCATGCCATTCACGACCGAGCATTCCGCTTTTGGCAATCAGTTGAGCAAGAATCAAACGGAAAAGGACATGCTAGATTCCATGACTCTTGCGGCATTCATGTGTAATTCCGATAAATACTCCTTATATTTCAGTATGATGCAATTGCCGGATCAAGCCCGTCAAATGATGATGGGACAATTTGGTAGCCAAGCCTCCGAGATGATTCAGCAAACGAAGGAGGAATTGATCAGTAAACGGGGAAAACTGGAAATCATATCCGGACAGTACATACAGGACTTGTATCGTTTCTTCAAACTTTATCCGGGACATCTGGATTTTGATGACATATTTACATCTGCGCTAGACTTTCATAACCTGCCAATTTTGCAGCCTTACGTCAGTGATGAGGAAAGTTTGACAACTATAGCGGAGTATTATCTCCGGAAGAATTACTTCCTCGACGCGCTCACGATCTACAATCGCTTATCCGATGCAAATCAAGAAAGTGATATCTTATTCCAGAAAATCGGTTACTGCAAACAAATGAATGGCGATATACAAGGCGCCTTGGAGGCTTATTTACATGCGGATCTTATCAATCCGGATAGTAAATGGGTTATTCGCCGGATCGCCGGTTGTTACCGTACCTTAAAGCAACCAGAAGAAGCGTTGAAATACTATCATCGTTACGAGGCTTTCAATCCGGATGATTTATCGATCCAAATATGTATCGGCCACTGCCATCTTGAACTCAAGAATTATAATGAGGCGCTGAAATATTATTTCAAGGTAGATTATCTGGACAATAAAAGCACGAAGGCTTGGCGTCCGATCGCTTGGTGTTCTTTCTTGACCGGTAAATACGATCAGGCCCGTAATTATTACAAAAAGATCATGGATAATCAACCCAACACCCAAGATTTCTTGAATGCGGGACATACGGAATGGGCATTACAGAATATCAAGGGAGCGCTTGCTTTTTATAAAAAAGCCGTGGAGAAAGAGTCCGGTGATTTCTCGAAGTTCCAAGAGCAGTTCAATCAAGATATTCCCGATCTTCTTGTAGCGGGAATCGAGGAGGCGGAAGTGCCGTTGATGATGGATCAACTCCGGTATTCCTTGAGTGATATATTCTAACTAGTCATCCAACAATTTGAGAAGACAAAAAGAAATATCGTATGAAAGAGATGATATTAGAGACAAAGCGACTCCTATTAAGGGAATTAAAACAAGATGATTTTGATAATATATGTAAGCTTTTACAAGATCCGATTGTAATGTACGCTTATGAGGGAGCATTCAGTAAAAAAGAAGTACAAGAATGGCTTGATAAGCAATTAAGGAGGTATCAAAACGATGGCTTTGGCTTATGGGGGATGATAGAGAAAGGCAGCGGAGAGCTTATCGGTCAGTGTGGTCTCACCTATCAAGAATTCAACGGTCAACAGGTTCCGGAGATCGGTTATTTGCTTAGGGCGGAATACTGGCATAAAGGTTATGCTACCGAGGCCGCCATAGCTTGTAAGGAATACGCCTTCAATATCCTTAACTTCGACAAAGTATACTCCATCATACGGGACACAAATATCCCCTCTCAAAAAGTAGCACTAAGAAACGATATGAGGGAAATCGCAAATTTCATAAAACATTATCGCAATATCGATATGCTTCATTTAGTATTCTGCGTGGATAAGTCATAGTTATCAAGCGGAAAGACTGGGATTCGAACCCAGGGAGCGGTTACCCGCTCACCGCATTTCGAGTGCGGCCCGTTCGACCACTCCGGCATCTTTCCTTGTGGTTGACGTGTACAAAAGTACATAAAATATAGTATCGTTATTCTCTTGAAAGGCTAAAATTACTTTATCAAATACAAAAAAGGGCATTCTTCACAGAACGCCCCTCTTTAAAACATATAACTAATACCTCTAAATTACTTGAAATAACGATTATATAAACCTTCAAATCCTTTGCCATGACGTGCCTCGTCTTTGCACATCTCATGTACGGTATCATGGATTGCGTCCAAATTCTGTTGTTTAGCCAATGTAGCGATACGTTTCTTGTCCTCGCATGCGCCAGCCTCAGCTTCCATACGCTTTTTCAAGTTAGTCTTCGTATCCCAAACTACGTCGCCAAGAAGCTCTGCGAACTTAGCAGCGTGCTCAGCCTCTTCCCAAGCGTAACGCTTGAATGCCTCAGCTACCTCAGGATAACCCTCACGGTCTGCTTGACGGCTCATGGCCAAATACATACCAACTTCGGTACATTCTCCCATAAAGTGAGCGTTCAGACCTTCCAAAATCACTGGGTCTACACCTTTAGCAACACCTAGTACATGTTCGTCAACGAACTGCAACGCACCTTCTGTCTCTACTAATTCCTTAAATTTGCTTTTCGGTTGTTTACATTGAGGGCAGAACTCAGGAGCCTCATCACCTTCGTGTACATAACCACATACTGTGCAAATCCATTTCTTTTTCATATATCGCAAAATTTTTATTGGTTGTATGGCACAAAATTAACTAAACTATCCGATACTACCATAATTCATCGATAGATTAATTCTATGTGTTAATCGATAAAAACTATGGAACTTATTTTTGACAGCGATTGTTTACTAAGTAAATATTTATTTATATGGATACATCAAAGATTATTAGTTTATTAGGAGACAAAAGTGATTATTATTTAAATCACGTATGTAAGACTATTGATAAATCGCTGCTTCATCTTCCATCACCCACTTGCGTGGACGATGTGTGGGGCAGTTCAGATAGAAACATACAGACTCTCAATAGTCTGCAAACCTTGTTGGGGCACGGAAGATTAGCTAACACCGGATATGTTTCTATCCTCCCGGTAGATCAAGATATCGAGCATACCGCAGGGTCTTCCTTCGCTCCAAACCCCATTTATTTCGATCCGGAGAATATCGTAAAATTAGCGATCGAGGGTGGTTGCAACGCAGTCGCTTCTACGTTCGGCATACTAGGGTCAGTCGCACGAAAATATGCTCATAAGATTCCATTCTTGGTAAAACTAAATCATAATGAGCTTCTTACTTATCCGAATTCTTACAATCAAATCGTATTCGGTACGGTGAAGGAAGCATGGAATATGGGCGCCGTAGCTGTAGGGGCCACGATCTATTTCGGATCAGAGCAAAGCCGACGTCAGCTAGTCGAGATTGCCGACGCATTCGAGTATGCCCATGAACTAGGTATGGCGACCGTATTATGGTGCTATTTACGAAACAGCTCTTTTAAAAAGGATGGCATCGACTATTCCGCGGCAGCCGATTTGACCGGACAGGCTAATCACCTTGGTGTCACGATCAAGGCCGATATCATCAAGCAGAAGCTACCGGAGAACAACGGAGGTTTCACCGCTATCAATTTCGGGAAGATCGATCAAAAGATGTACACAGAGTTAACGACAGAACATCCGATCGACCTCTGCCGTTACCAAGTAGCCAATAATTATATGGGACGTGTCGGGCTTATCAACTCCGGCGGGGAATCTCATGGCGCCTCAGATCTTAAAGACGCTGTCGTCACTGCTGTCATAAACAAACGTGCGGGTGGCATGGGGCTGATTAGCGGAAGAAAGGCGTTCCAACGTCCGATGAAAGACGGCGTGGAGTTACTTCATTCAATTCAAGATATTTATTTGGATAAGGATATTACTATCGCTTAGTTTGTTATTGCGTTGAGAAAAGAAGGCCGTCCATCAAAGCTATATACTTTGGGGACGGCCTTCAAATTTTATTTCTTCAACCACATATCCAACCACTCAAAGAATGTGCGTTGCCATAGAACGCCATTCTGGGGCTTCAATACCCAATGGTTCTCATCCGGATAAATCAGCAACTCGGCCGGTACACCCCGAAGAACCGCGGCGTTAAACGCTGCCATTCCTTGATTAGCCAAGATCCGGTAATCCTTCTCTCCATGGATACAAAGGATAGGCGTATCCCATTTGTCCACGAACTTATGCGGGGAGTTCGCGAATGTACGCTGAGCCGTAGCGTTTTGCTTTTCCCAGTACGCTCCACCCATATCCCAATTGGCGAACCACATCTCTTCCGTTTCCAGATACTGCATTTCCATATTAAAGATACCATCGTGGGCGATAAACGCCTTGAAACGTTTATCATGATCACCTGCCAACCAATATACGGAGAATCCACCGAAGCTG
>OGEB01000912.1_pt1 | contig 15621 bp, 25 predicted proteins | sample 1570541 | NCBI WGS metagenome assembly OGEB01 (sample SAMEA2581975, study PRJEB24529) | metagenome | biome: Human gut stool | place: China | collected 2011 | reverse complement strand
GAGATGCAGCAAAGTACAGCCTCTGCTGGTAATAGACGACTGTCGCCGGATAGCCATTGACGCTGTTCCACGCATAGCGCGCCCACTTGTAGCTGGCCTTGTCAGCACCGACAACGTTCTCAGGGATACGAGAAACCACATCAGCGGTTGCAGTCAGCCCGTCACCGGCGACGGCAGTGATCCGCACAATGCCAAAACCACTATGCAGGTATTCCCACTGCACGCCTGTATCATCATCGCCGGTACCGCCCCAGCCATCCCACGCCATACCCTCGGTGTGTGATGGGCGCAACGTACCGGTTTTTCCTTCGGTATTGGCGCGATAGTAGTTGCTGTCGGCGCGCCTGATATCCTCGATCGATGTGCTCTTGCTGGTTTCCCATACTGGTACAGAGTCAACAGCTGGCTGCTCGAGGTAGAACAGTTTTCCGACCTGCTCGGCGCTGAATATTGCAGAGCTCGCGGTAAGCGTGATTGTCCCGGTTGTGGCGCTGGCCCAGACAGTTTTTGACTCGTCGACGTTGATATCCTCAAACGGGCCGTTAGTTGTCTGCACATCGACGATCTGCCAGTTGTCATGCGCATACCGGCGCAATTCTTTAGGCGGATAGGAAGGATGCACGATCGTCATCACGTCGGCGCTTTGGGTGAACTTCAAGCCGAAAACATCATTTCCTGTATAAGGTGTCGCCAGCTCGTAGATTACATTGCCGGTGGTGAGCACCAGGCCGCCGTCTTTGATGACGCGCATGTAATTGTGGCCAAACTCCAGCGCATAGGTCTGCACTGTCGAAAACTGGAAAGGTATCAGGCGACATTTGCGATCCGGGTATTTCGCCGCGGCGATGAACTGCGTGCCCGGGCGGTTCTCTACCCCGCCATACTGCCGCACAATAAAGTTATCGCACTTGCGCAGCGCCACCTGGTACTTTGCCATATCGATGCGGCCATAGAGCGATGGCGCAATCTCGCCGCCAGAAAAGCTCGGTTGTATCCAGCTAACAGCCATCAGCTCATCCTCGCTTCAGTAAAGGGATCAACAGGCGGTTGCGGCTCCTGCGATTCGTTCATGCTGTGAGAGCCTGCGCTGAGGATTACGCGGCTGTACATGTTCAGTGCGTTATTGCCGAGATCGGCATTACCCGTGAGAACCATGTTAATAGCCGCGGCCAGGCGCCAGGATAGAGCCTCCTGAAAGATGGGATCGAACATGTTCACGTCGGTGATGCGGGCAACATACCGAAGCCAGGCCTGCGGCAGATCGGTGTAAATCAGTCGCCCCGTGCCGGCGCTGTCCGCGCCGACCACGTACTGCACGCGCATAGCAGCCGTTGGATACCGAACACCGGGAACCGGAATTTCAATAATCTTAAGGCAGTCAGTCGGATACGTGTATGCGAATGCCCAGTCCTGCGGCGGGTTGTTGGTATCAGCCAGCGCGATATTCTTGGTCGCAAAATTCCAGTCAAAATCGGCCAGCACAGCATCGCGAATCGACTCGTAATACAGGGAGCATTGCCCGGCTTCTTTGCTGGCTTCCTCCAGGCTGTTGATGCTCCGGTTATTACCGATATTGCTCAGCGCCTGGTTGCAGATCTCAATGACAGAGGCCATTACTCGCCCCCTTCACCGTAAAGCGTCTGCGCCGCCGTCTTCGGCGCCTCACCTGAAACAGGCGCCAGCGCCATATCGGTGATCTGCAGATCCGCGCTGCGGAAAGTGCCATCGTCGCCTTCACGCGCCGAGATACCCTTAATCACTGCTTTTGCGGTGATCATAACCTCAGTGCCTACATTCTGCGGCTGGGCTTTCAGCTTATTCAGGGTGTCATTGTTCAGCGTGATGCACAGCCCCCACGGATATTCGTCACGGGTTTTGGTCTCGCCGCTTTCATCCTGGTAGCTGTCGGTGCCGGTTTTGAGATTGACCATTTCCATAGAACGCTCCTACAAGAAAGGGGCCGAAGCCCCCTGGTTTATTCTGAGGCTCAGACGCCTAAATCTTTTCGCTTTTCGGCGATCTTCTCGCGCAGCGTTTCGGCTTTGGTGTTGTGATGAGGCTTCTCGTTAAAGAGCAGCTCGTACTCTTCGCGGAGCTTATCCAGCTCGTCATCGCCACCACCGCCTTCGTTCAGCGGCTCAGGTTTAACAACAGCAGGAGCCACAACCTTTTGCGTCGCCTTCGCCTTTGCCTCCTTCGCCGCTTCGTTCAGCGGCTCCAGCGCGGAGCCAGGCACCCCGTCATACTCAATCTCTGAACCCTCCGGCCAGAGGTTGTTATGGATATGGGACAGACGCAGCACGCGGTATTTTGCTTTTTCAGCTGACATCGATATCTCCTTAGCCGGTCACTTTAGAGCGGGTCGGGTACGGGGTATTCGCATCAACGTCCAGGTTGATACCGGAGGGGAAAGCGCCAGCAGTCAGCGGGCCGGTGGCTACGGAGTAGTTCACACGCAGATAGCGCAGAACGCCCGCCGGTACCTTCGCCGACACAACGCGCTTACCAGCTTTAAGCGCTGCCAGAGCCAGGGCGCCGCTGTCATAAATGGTCGTCCAGGTGCTGTTGTCCGGGCTGGTCTGCAACTGCACGTTGACGGTGGCGGCGCCAGCAGCGGTAGCAGTGGTGTTAACGAGAGCCCAGAACTCCAGCGGATAACCAACGCCGATATCACGGCGGGTGCCGTCGACAGGCGCCAGGTCAATCACATCGGTAGAAGCAGCAGTAGCCGTAACCGCCTGCGCTTCGGAGAACATCAACAGTTTGTCGAGGATCATCTTCATTTCTCCATTTAGCAGCCCGTTACCGGGCCGCTGGTTATAGTCAGGGGTTAAACCACGCGAGCTTCAGTTTCCAGAAGCGCATCGGTTTCGCGAATCGGAACGCCGCGGAAACTGGTCCACCAATCGCCTTCAGTCTCTTTGACGCTAATCGCCAGAGAGGATTTCTCAAGAGACTGCAGGTCAAGAGCCTGGGCAACGGTGCGGTTCATGTAAAACACCGGGCGCCCCATGCCACGGTTAGGGATGCGATGCAGCGCTTTCACCATGAGCTTGGCGATGTTCGCTGCCGCAGCAGGATCGGACAGGTCGCTGATATCGATGTTCGCGATGCGCACAACGTAGCGCCAGTCACGCAGGCAGAGACCGTTATCCCACTTATAGTGGGTGCGGTAGCCTTCATACTGGCCGCCGTTGGCATCTTTCAGAGTCTGCTGGCCTTTATCTTCCATATGAAGACCTGCTTTCTGGCCTTTCGGGAAGATACCGTGAACGGTGTTTTCGCCCCATACAATGAGCCAGATTGAAGTGTTATCGGTGCCAGTACCGCCGGCGTCGATAATGTTTTGCGCGTTGGTAGCCGTCAGGTCGGAGTAGCGAGAAGACAGGCCCATGAACTGCTGCGGGTTAACGCTGGAGTCGCCATAAAAAAGCGTTTGAGCCATCTGCTGATTCATCGCCTCGAGGAAAGCGCGATCTTCTGACAGTCGGAATTCAGCGGTATTCCCGCTCAGATCTGCCAGAGATTTATCAATCTCCGCATAGGTTTCCAGCATGCCAATGCCATCGGTAACCTGCACAGTGGTCGATTTGCTCGGCTGAACGCCGTAGTTGAGCAGACGCCAGGTCGCCGACGGCAGGCCAGAGCGAATGGTCGTACGATGACCGGTCGGCAGGTTGCCTTCAACGATCAGCATGTCCTGCAGGATCGGGTTGGTTTGGGAAAGGAGTTCGATAATTTTATCGACTTTCCCGTTCTGGTCGATGCGCTTACCCCAGTCTGCCAGCGTCAGCGCAGTAATGCCTTTAACAGCCATGGTTATATCCTCTCTTATTTGCCATAAAGCACTTCGGCCGCACTACGCTGACCGCTTTCTTTTCCTGTCACCACGCCATCTTCTGACATGGCTTTTCCTACTTTGACGAACGCCTTCACCAGCTCCGGGTGATTGCCCAGCCCTGTGCCGTTCAGATACTCTTTCAGCGCCGGCGTACCGAAGGTATCCAGAGCGCGCTGAGCAACACCGAGGTTTGCCGTCAACTTATCGCCGCCGATCTCTTTATCGGCCTTGACGGTTGCTGCCCATTCTTCAGTTTGTGCCTGCCATGCATCTGCCTGACGCTGCTGCACACCGGCCAGAATTTTCGGGTATGCATCCACCAGCTTCTGTGCCTGCTCATTGGTCAGGTTCAGTTCACGGGCAACCGGCTCGAAGTCCTTCAGCGCTTCAGCGTCCAGCTCGACGCCCTCACCTGCCTGGAATTCGTATTTCTCCGGCGCGCCTTCCTGCTTCTGCTCTTTCTCGGTTTTTTGCTGCTCTCCGTCCTGGTTATCAGCCTTTTCTTGCTGGCCTTCACCATCAACGGAAGGGTTTTCACCATCCTGTTGTGCAGGCTGATCGCCCTGAGGGGCAGAACCTGTGCCTGGTGCAGATGGTTCAGATGCCGCCGGCGCAGCGCCGCCATCAGCGGGCTGCTCATTGCAAAGACGGCGGTGTAACAAACGTTCAAACAAAGTCATTGCTCATCCCCTTAAACAGGAATTGTTTTGGCTTTCAGCTGCGCAAGGACAGCATTCAGCGTGGTACGAAGAGCCGCGGCATCATTGAGAAGCGCGTTGTACTTCGTCACCAGGTCGTTGTGATCAACAAGGAGACCAGCCACATCGCTTGCACTGGATGCGGTATCTGCGGTTGCGGTAGCTGCCGCAGCGGCGGCAATGGAGGCTCCGAGCTTTACGCCGCCGTAGTCAGTGGTCGTGGGCGCGCCAATTACCGCCGGCGCCGGATCGGGAACTTCAACGATCTGCTTATTGCCATCGAAACGGACTACGCGCTGTTTTTGGATCTGAGTCATTTGATTACCCCATTAGCCTCTGCGGCCATCTTCAGATACTGTTCAGGGCAGTGCGCCATGACGCGCTGAAACAATGCCAGCGCCAGGTTGCGCTGCCCCTCGTTGAAAGCAGTCACTTGCGGATCACCGGCAAAGCAGGCAGAAAACACCTTGCCCTGCTCCAGTACCCCCCAGATAACCCGGCGGCCCTGCTCGCTACCCATGACGAAACGGATATCTTCAATGTCACGCTGTTGAAGGATTTCCTTCTCGCGTGCCGATTCAGCAGCCAACTGGTCATCATCAAAATCTGTCATTGCTGACCACCTGCAGGAGCACCTGCTGCGTTAGAAAGCGCTGTCAGTACGCTGGGATCCGACGTCTGCGCTTCGCTGAGAGTCTTAGCACCCTGAGCGGCAGCCATGCCCATAGCCACCATTTGCTGCTGTTGCTGCTGCTGAGCGCGCTGCTCGCGAACCTGCTCAACCTGTTCCTGTGGAACGATGACTGTCGGTGAGACACCGGACATCTCCGCGAATGCATCGATGGCCTGATCCACGTTGAGTTTGTCCAGCGCTTCCGGCTTGGCCTGTGCCAGCTGGCCAATGAAGACAACGGTGGATGACAGGCTGGATAGCCCAATAGATTTCTGCGCCTGCGCCATAACGGAGATGTATTCGATACGCAGCGGCATACCCTGCAGGACGTCAGGCGGCGGCGGGAGTAGGTTTTTTCTCGCCATGATGGAGAAGGTACGATCGATAAGCGGGTTCAGGCATTCGTCGTTCAGACGCTCAAGAACAGGCCCAAGCATCAGCAACTTCTCTTCTTTCATCTCGATCACCGCTTCAACCGGCATCGAGCGGGTATTGATGTTCTGCAACATCATGAAGAGGTCGACAAAGTAGGCGCTGTTGATGATCTGCCGCGTGTCCTGGATATCGGCGAGCAGGTCGGCGGTATTTGGGTTAACCAGATAGGCAGGCTTAAATCCGTCCTGGCCGGTGACCTGATCGATATAGGTGATATCGCCAGGCAAAAGGGAAACACGCTGGTTGCGGAGTGATGACGGACCAACCATCGGCGGGTTGGTGGCCTTGTCGATCAGTTGGCTCTTGCGCTTTTGCTCAAGCTGCAGAGCCTTAACCTGACCAAGGGCAATCATGCCCGGGCAGGATGAGCCGTATACGTCCTCGCCGTTCACTTCCCAGCGCGGCGCCATAATCGGGAATTCATCGAAACCAGACTCACGCAGCAACTTATCGCTGTCGCCTCCGACCTCGTAATAAACCGATTTGACCGGCTTATTTTTGCTGTTGAGCTTGGCGGTATCGCGGTCGATGTTCGGATAAACGGCATGAATAACTTCGATCCAGCTTTCGTAGTTGCCGGAATCCCACATGCCCTTCACTGAATCGCTGACGTTATTGAGGCCAAACTCCATTACCAGCTGGCGCACCGTCATGGAGAATTTGCGGAAACAGGTGTCAACGCTGCCGCGCGCAGAGTTCGCCATGTAGTAACTGCCGATCGGAAACATCATCGTGCGGATAACGTCGCTGTCATCTTCCAGCACAGCCATAGCGCCGGTGCTGTAATTCCCCAGGCTGGCGTAAAGCAGAGGCAGTGACTGGTAGATATTGGATTTGTTGAACACTTCGTTCATGCGGCGCTGAACGACTTCAAGCCACAGCTTAACTGGGCCGTAGTCCATCATGTCAGGGTCAGGCGTTGCCAGCTTGAACCACGGGCGAGCAGGAGAAGTGATCCCCGACATCATGCAGCTCGATAGCGTGCGTGCTGCCAGGGTGGCGGTGGGGTCAACAATTTTCGTATTGCGGCGGTCATCCCGGTTTACATCGGTGACCAGGAAGCGGGAGCCACGCGGATTGATGAAGTCGCTCAGTTCGCGCCAGTGCGGATCGAACGATGAGCGATCATTAGTGAGCTGTGCCTGCTGTTTTTGCAGTTGCTCTTTCAGGGTTTCCGCTGCCATCTGCCGCGCTCCAGTTACTGACCGAGCAGCGTTTTGCCGCTGGTATTTGCGGCGGAGGTATCACCCTGCGCCCCGGTCAGCAGCGTAGAACTACGCCCGGCGGCCGCACGGCGACGCCTGGTTTCTTCATCGCGGGAATCGACTACAGCCTGATCCTGTTCCTGCGGAGCCGCCTGAACTTCTGGTGCTGCAGGTACTGAAGGCTTGCTGCCAATGCACATATCGATACTCCATACGCGTTTAAATTATTACCAATTTAACCACATATGATTTATTTGTCGTAGTGCATTGACCTTTTGACGATAAATTATTACCTTTTTGGTAAACACAACATGAAAGCGCACCCCATTCCCTTCCATTGGTGGCTTTGTCGTTACTCAGATGGCGGAGTGCGCTTCCAGGTGTGAAAGCATCCGGCGTATGGCACATGCGTCGATAGCGGTCCGGGGGCTCCTTGGTACATGGCCCAGCGGGTAGCCAGAATGTGCAAGCCATGCCCTGCATGCACGACAGCGACTCACCATCGTGGCGGTACGGTGTGACACCTCGGAAGAGACGAGGGCACAACCAAAAGAGCGCTGGCATGCAAAAAACATCTCGCAGCCGTTGCGGTACCAAAAGCCAGGATGGAACGGCAGAACGCGGTAGTGCTCTTTTTGTTGTGGCGAATGCGCAGGCTGATGCGCTGGTGCAGCTGTTAAATCAGTGAGAATTGGAATATGTGCCACCGTCCAATGCCGGAGATCAGCACCGGCCACCACACCAGAATCACGCCTCAGGACCGTGATACCCGTAGTTCCAGTGCAAGTTTGGCGGTGGCAGTTATTCCCTTTCTGACCACCGCCCTTTTTACAGCAGGACGCCATTTCGATGACTTCATGCTGTAAACCCTGTGACACCCAGCCAAGGACGGCACTTTCCATCATCCCTGTTTCGCCCGGTTCGTCCGGGCATTTTTTTTGCCTGGTGACGATGGTTTACCATAACGGTATACTCCCATAAAAAACATATGGGGTTATCATGTTCGAATCATTTAAAGAATTCACTACATCGACATTCAATACAGCTATAAATCGTGTTAGAAACCCTGCCTTCGGCGCATTCGCTATTTCATGGTGCGCATTTAACTGGAAGCAAATACTTTATTTATTTTTTGCTGACAACGGAATTTACTACAAAATAGAATACATTTCACAAAATAGCAGTTGGTGGAGCGTAATTGTTTTCCCTGCATTCTCGTCACTTTTTTTATGTATTGGTTTGCCGTGGATTAATAATGCAATAACGAAATTGCAAAGCAAACCGCTTGATAATACAGACTCATTAGAGAACCTCAAACAGGCACGAATGATTCAGCGCTCTACGCGCCTTCAGCGGTTGAGGGCTAAACGCGATATTACCTATGAAAAAGTAAAAACTGGAGACGAAAAACAAATTCAAGATATGAAAGAGGAAATTACTCAGTCGCAATCAAGAATGGGTGAACTAACACAAGAACGAGATGAGCTTCTAAATACCCTTAGCAAACTTAAAATAGAACACGAAAATACTTCAAAAAAACTTGATGAGACTAAAGCAAGGGTCAATAGCCTAAAACATGAGATTGATATAGCCAAAAGCGAATATCAAGAAATGAAAACACTAAGTGACTACTATCACAACAAAGTTGTTAGTCATGGTTATACATCAGATGAGCAGAGAGAAACATTAATGGAAAAGTTTAACGAGCAAATACTTACTTTTGATCATGCTATAAAAAGTATCAATAAGTGAAATCATTCCCACGGGTCGTACTCGCTGATAACGTTGGGCTGCTTGCCGCCGGCAACAGGGAAATGTGAACGCTTCGTCACCGGGTATGCGAATGTCAGAAGCAGCGCATCGCCCTTGCCCGGAGACCGGCCCAGACGCTCTTTGATATCCTCTTTCGGCTCCATGACGATCTTGCCGTCCACCCTCACCTTGTACTCTGCCGCGGACAGGTCGTCCGCCGTCTCCTGGTCGTCCAACGCGCCGCCGAGCTTGAGCCACGTCTTGCAGGCGTTGAACATCTCGCCGCGCTTATTCAGCATCTGAGGATCTGCCGATGCGCCGCCGAACGGTACAAGCTGCCAGGTGCGGCCCCAGCCATCACCGATTGACTTCAGCCCGGTACCGTAACCGAAATCGATAAACACCGCGTCAGCCTGGTACTGGTCCTCAAAGTCGGCGATACGCTTCGCCATAATCAGATCGTCGGTGGTCTTGTTGCCGGTCCACAGCACTTTGCTGTGCAGCCCCTGGCGGAGATAAATCACTGCATCGTCCACGCCGGAATATGCCGGGTCGACGCCGATTATCCGCGGGGCGTGCGCCACCTGCGCAGCGGTCACAACGCGCTTCATTGCCTCATCAGTCAGCCCGGTAGGGATAAACTGCAGCTCTGAGGCGTCCGGGAAGATCCCCCGCACGCGGACCTTGACGAAGTCGCTATCCTCGCCGTAGTCGTCCACCCATTTCTGCAACTGCTGCTTGTTGGTGCCTTCGACGGTGCGGCTGTCGATTTGCGCGCATTTCCAGCGGTGCCGGTACTTGCGGAAGCACTCACGGAATCGCCCGGTGTTGCGCGTCGGGTTACCGAACGCCACCCAGATGATTTCGGTGTCTTCGTCCGTCAGCGCACCCTCGGCAACCTCCCACACCAGATCGGCAATATTGGAGGCCTCATCGAATACGACGATGATGCGCTTACGCTCGTTGTGGAGGCCGGCGAACGCTTCGGTATTGTGCTCAGACCATGGGATTGCGTCAGCGCGCCAGCGTTTGTCGTGGCCTGGATCGTTGCTGTACATCGCCGTAGCGGTGCAGGTAAACCAGTCTTTGTTGATGGCAAGGTTCGACCATTTGATGATTTCCGGCCAGGTCTTCGTGCGCAGCTGGTTGTCGGTGTTGGCGGTCACCACCACCTTGCAATCCTCGCAGGTTGACATGCCCCAGTTAATCAGCATCGAGATGAAAGCGGACTTGCCGATACCGTGACCGGATGCACGGGCCAGCATCAGCGGCTGATGGCGTGTTGCCGGGTTCTGCAGGTGCTCGCCTATCTCGAGGAATGCGTCAGCCTGCCACTGTCGCGGCCCGGAGGCGTACGCCAGTTCTGTGCCATCCTCACCCCACGGAAACGCATACAGCGCATAGCCCAGCGGGTCATGAGTGAAGCTGGCGATATCGTCGATCAGCTGTTCTTCCGGGGATAAAGCGGCGTCTGTCACTGGTCACCACCCTGGCGCTCTTTCAGGCGGCGCCGGGCGGCAGCCATGCGGTCGGCAATGGTAACGTTCACGTTCACTTCCATGCGCTCTTTGAACGCGTTAACGTCGACGTGCTTACCGATAAGCTCGAGGTTTTTCACCTTGTCGGGCCATTTTATTTTCTTGAGGATGGTCTCTATCGATGTCTCATCCATGTTCATGATGGTTGAGGACAGGTCAAACCCGCTTAGCGTGGTTCGCCAGATTTTCGGCCACTCGCGGATAGGCTTCAGGCTGCCGTCATCGTTCAGGATATCCAGCACATCCATCTGGTCTATTTCCACCAGGCGCAGCAGCACGTAATCGGCACTGACGCGCAGGCGCTTGTTGCGCTCTTCCATCAGCTCAGCGATTCGTTTCTGGATACGCTCATCACGCATCATTGTGCTGGCTTTGACGTGGGCAGACTTCGGGGAGAACCCGGCATTGATGGCCGCCTGCGTCTGATTTTCAGGGCATTTCACATACTCCTGGGCGTAGGCTTCCTGCATCACCGTCAACGGTTTGTACTGAGTTGATTTGCGCTTCGGATCCATTGGCATGGTAAACACCCCGAAAATAATTACCTTTTAGGTAATAGTAACACGCAAAACAAAGCCGCCATAGTCGGCGGCTGCGGTCATTCCAGTTTAAATTCATCCTCAAACTCATGAGCTCGGGCGGCGACATGGTCGTATAGCACGACGTACTCAACACAGCTTGATAGTGGCATTGGCCGCTCAAACTCAAGCCAGAAGCAGTCTGCATAAGCTCGGCCAAACCAGTACCCGCCGCCGTACTCCTTGCCACGCTGGATCATCATCCATCGGCCATCAGGTACGGCGTCGATAAAATCCCCGCGGTAAACGACAGTATAATTACGGTCTTTGCCACCCATGATCTTCACCCCTAAAATACTGTATATTTAAACAGTATAATTATGTGAGGATTTAGTCAATCTGTCGTGACATGTCACAGCGGTAGTTTTGTTTCATGCCAGCCGTACATCACCCAGCATGCGGATTCTCCTGAGTGCGGGCAGGATGCCACCGGCAGTTGATCGCCGCACTTGCCGCAGCGCCGTTTGCTGATGGCGTTAATCCGGCCGCGCACCCGGGCATCATCCTGGCGGATAAGCAACGCGATGTACTCGGCCATTTCGTAGGGATCGCGACCAGGGCGCCGGGCGGCGCAGTTCCGCGCCAGCATTTCCTGCTCCTGTTCATCCAGCACCAGTTCAATTTTGCGCTCACCGGCGGCGGACTGCCGCGCGCGCTGCGCGGCTTTGCGTTCAGCAGGGGATTTAGGCATCAAACCATCCCTCGTATTCAGACTCGATGACCCGATGAGATAAAATCTCCATGCGCCTGTCCCGCCAGTCTGATGTCGGATCAGCATCAATTTCGGCAGCCTTCTCAGCGAGAAACGCTACTGCCTTGAGGTATTCCTCTTCCCTGAAATTGCCGTAGCAAATACCGTCAGAGCAGACACGCCATACCGTTCTGCGCGGCTCTTCTTCTTTTCTGGCTATCAGGTCGCCAACGAACTCGCGAAGAGAGCGCAACCGGTCAAGGTCGAAGGTTCTGATTTCATCGCGCACATTACTCACCTTTCACCTCTACGCATTGAATATTGTCTACGTGTGGGGAAATATCGCTCCACTCCCTCTTATCATCTGCAACTTTCATCGCCTTAATGGCTGCTTTGCACTGCTCCATACTCTGCATGGGAACCACCTGCATATTCGATGATTGGCTGCTGATGACGAAAATCAGGAAGAAGTACGGCATCATTTCACCTCCCGTGGAGTGTCCGGATACGCACTTCCTTCCTGACCGGGCTCATTGCTTCCGGTGCAGGCATTTCTATGGTCATTTGCCCGGGGGCATCTCTTGTTCCCGCAATCAGGGCACACAACAAAGCGCATATCGTTCAAGACCACAGGTCGGCATGTGCGGCACCAACAATCAGGCTTTTGCTCGCTTACCGGAATCCATGTATCCGGAATTACCGGAGAGTTGCCAGGATGCACCGGACAAGGCCAGCGCAGAGAACCGTCACCGCTGGGGCAGGTGCAAGCGGGAGCAGCCTGGAGCATGGTGGCGCAGCAGGCGTTCCAGCGTTGCGCTTCCTCGCGTATTACATCGATGCAGTCTTTCGAATCCATCAGGTAATCTTCGCCAAATAGGCGGTCCTGCTCCTTTTCTATCGCTGAAATAAACGCTTTAGCCAGATCATCCGGCACTACAGGTTGCTGAGCGTGGCGATAGAGCTTCGTCCCGTATGGCATTTGCTGAATGCCGACAAGCGGTCTAATCTCTCGCTCCCCAAAGGCTTCGGGGTCGCCATAAATTGAAACCACTTCTGCCACCGGCTCGCTGTCGGCCTTGCGGCGTTCCTGTAGCTCTGCGCGATCCTTGCTGTTTTCCTCTGCGAAAATCTTTACCCTCCCCCATAGAGATAGCGATTCGCTTCCTTCAGTATCTGGTACTCCCAGATCATCAAGGCACATAATCAGACACTCGGCTTGCTCTGCACGCTGTTCCATTTCATTCAGGTTTTTATACCCTTCGGCAGCCTTGCGGCGCACCTGTAGCTCCATAATCATTGACTCAAACAGGCGTGCATCAACTTCAACAGAACCACGGACACAGCGCGAATTGTGCTCCATTATTGTCGCCTGGGTTTCAGAAAGGATTTTTACCAAACGTTCGTCTGTTATTTGAGCCATCACTCAGCCTCCACCTTGATGCCAGCGGCAGACGAGAGCAACTCAAGCGCCAATCGCACTTGATGCTCAACTTCATCAGCTAATGGGGATTTGTAAGTATTCCTATAGTCCGGCAACTTCACAGTGACGGTGCGGGATTCCAGGCCTTCAGCAGGCTTAGTGCTCCAGCCGTGCCACCACATGAAGGCGCAATAAGCGGCAACGTCGCGCGGGTCACCTTTGGCGATATGCTGGTGAAAGTGCGCCTGGCATTGACTTGGCCACCCATCCTGTTTCCAGTCTGTGTCGTAGCCGTATTTTAATTGGGCCTTGTACAGCTTCTCTGCTAGGGCAGTGCAGAAGTCGGCAACCAGCTTCTGCGTATCCGGGTGAAGTCCTAATGGCATAATCGGCGCCTGCTGCGCCTTCTCCAGCGCCTCTACCAGCGCGATGATATTATTTGGGTTAGCAAGGGCGTAAAATTTCTCCGCCGCCGCACGGCCTTTCGAATACCGGGCGATAATGGCGAGCTCTTTCGCATCGATCGCTGCCGCTTTCAGGCTCTGCGCCAGTTCGGTGATATCAGTTGTCATGCGGCATGCTCCTTACTGGTTTTTCCATCTACGACTGCATCGAAGCCTGAAGGGGTTAAATTCACGCTGTAATACAGGCCATCAAATTTTCTGCACGCTGGATTACGCCAATTCACTAGCCCCTCACGAAAAAGCACCGGAATAGAGGGGCAATTAACGCGGTGGGAGATTTTATCTTGCTCACCTTTTTGTTTGTCGCCGCGCATGAAATACCGTGTGCCGTTATACATACGGCGAAGCGTGAAGATTTGAGCGTCAGTTAGTTTTAGGTGCTTGCTCATTTGTCGGCCCCCTCGCGCAGCTGCTGGGCGATATCTTCCAGGATGTCATCAGCAAAGGAGCGGTCGAAATCACCCTCTGGTGCATCTGCCATAAACTCGGTTGAGGCGAGAATCATGCGGGCGATATCGGCGGTGTTTTTGGCTGTGTCGTCAATAAAACCTGCATCCCAGGCGGCCAGCATTCGGTTAGCCACAAAGTGCGCACCTTCAACGCGGCCATCAGCCTTAATCCCGGCTACGACGCGATCGGTGGCGGGGGTTTCAGGTGCGTTTTTAATCTTGTCTTCTGGGTCGGCCCATGCGTTCCAGTGGTCTACTGCGGGAGCGTGATTAGCAACGCAATCTTTCAGCGCCACATTCTCCGCCGCCAGCTGCTTAAACGCTTTCGCCAGCTTCAGGAACTTCTGCTCTCTGATCGACAGCTCGCCTGCCGACTCCAGCGACTGAATGAGCTCGTTTACTGTTTCGATGTTCATGCTGTCACCCACTCGATCGCCAGATAAGCCACATACAGGATGGCGACGATTGCCACCCACCCAATGATGTTTGCCACCATCACGAACAGCAGCAGTGACCGCCGGCTGTAATTCACGAAATCAAAATCCATACTTACCCCCGTTTACCCGTTTAACTTATTGATTCAATTGATATCAATGAAGATCGTTGTTTTAGAACTCTTCGACCTTCCACCCGCCGCCGGCTTTTTCCGGGAGCTTCGTTACTCCGATGATCCGAAATGGGTACTGGTCGGCTGCGACTTTGGTTTTCACCCTGGCATCGTCAGTCCAGAACTCTTTCACCTCATGCAATTCCATCTGGCCGTTTGCCAGCATCACGGCGAAGTCAGGCGTGTAGAACGTGTTGTCAGCCAGACGCAGCTTGATGCCTTCGAACCGGAACCAGGCGATTTCCCCGTAGCGCTTGCGCAGTTCAAGTTCTTGCGCATACGCCGTTTCGGTTTTGTTCATCTGGCCAGCTTTAAGCCGGCCAAGTGCCTGTAGTGTCTTTCGCATGATTTTTACCTTATTGGTAATTTATAACCATAAACGGATCAATATCAATAGTCTTGCGCATATTTTGTTACCTTTTTGGTAAACATTAAGGCGTAAAAAAACGCGCTTCCGCGCTGCGCTGGCTGTCAGGGTGCCGGTCCGCCCCTGAATCCAGGCGGGATCTCGGTATCCGGACGGGATATGGTGTTCACATCTCGCTGCCCAGAGCCGCCTTTCAGCTCGAACAGCCCTTTCCAACCCTTCGCCATGCTCTGCTTCACAATCTGCATCTGCCTTGTGTGGTTGCCACCAGACAGGTTAATCAGTTCGGTGATTGCTGCCCCCTCGCTCCGTTCAGTTGGCGCGTAGGCTTTAAATCGCATTTCAGACCTGTAGGCCTTCCACTCATCCCAGGCTTCGGCATTGAGCTGTTCAGGATACGGATAAGATTTTTTTGTCTCCCTCCCCCTTGGGGGGTTAGGGGGGATCTTATCTTTTACTTCTTACTCTTCCTCTTCCTCTGGTAACGCTTTTTGTAACGCAGCCAGCGTTACTTTCTGCGTTTCATTTTTACGGTGTGCTGCAACCCTTCTGTTTGTAAGTGCCCGTTTTTTAGAGCTTTCACCATTATGGCGCTCAAAGTTGGGGAGAATAAGCTTGTTGCCGTCGTAGGCGAGCCAACCAACAGCGATCAGTGCATCAGCGAATCCTGTAATAAAAGCGATACGGTCAAGCACCCCTTTTGTAACGCTTCCAGCGTTACCGTCAACAGTCTGCTGATCCGCCCATGCCCATATGCGAACGAGCTTACCGAGTACCGCGTCGGGGTCGATATTCAGGATTTCTGCTATCTGGAAAATCTCAGGCTTGTCTGGTGTGATCACCTCGACTTTTATCCAGCTACTGGCCATCCTGCACCCCCATATAAGCGGAAATGAAAGCCGC
>OGEB01000911.1_pt1 | contig 15676 bp, 17 predicted proteins | sample 1570541 | NCBI WGS metagenome assembly OGEB01 (sample SAMEA2581975, study PRJEB24529) | metagenome | biome: Human gut stool | place: China | collected 2011 | reverse complement strand
ATTGGACGTAATTTTCCTTGTTTCCGGAACAGAAATAATTGCATCTACCCGGTCACATGACGGATCTAAGGCTTTTTTTATATCAATGTAATAAAATCTTTGAATCTCTTTTCCTTTATCAGTTTTTGTATGTACTGGTTTGGGACTGTATAAGGAAGAATACATAGATGTGATCCTCTGCTGTCCATCAAGAATCAATTCCGCAGGAACGACTCTGTCAGCAGGAGATCCTTCAATTACTCTGTATTTGAAGCGAATATCCGCATTTCCATATTCCAGAAACATTGCTGCACCAACAGGAAAATTACTCGTAATACTTGCAATCAACGCTTTAATTCTGTTATCATCCCAAACCCATCCACGCTGGAAATCCGGAAGTTGTGCACTTCCAGTATCAACAGCTTTCATTAACTCTGTTATCTGTCTGTCATTTGTCTGCATTTCAGATTCCTTTCCGCCTTTATTCAGCTCTGGAAAAACATTTCCACTTTATCACTACTTTATAAATTTCTTGCAAGAAGAGAACTCTTTTCCAGGCATGGCAGTTCTCCACCCTCAACAGTTGTTACAACTCCACCGGCCTCTTCAACAATCAGTGCACCGGCTGCGAAATCCCACGGAGATAAAATAAATTCAAAATAAATTTCTGCCCTTCCTGATGCTATCGCGCATAAATCGAGAGCTGCTGAACCGCTGCGTCTGATATCAAGGCATTTCTGAAAATATTCGTAAGCCAGTTCAAAAGATGCTTTCGCAAGTTCTGTATTATAAGGAGAAGAACCAAACAGAACAATGCTGTTTGCCAGATCATCCTTAACCCGTTCAAATAAGCAAGGAATCTCTTTTAATGCATTGAAAATTTCTATTTCATCAAACAAATGACCTACATCATACATCTTAACTGTTCCATCTTGAAATGTTGCCAAAAGCACATATCTTTTTAACGGCTTTATCTCTTTGATTTTATGAAACATAATAGCGCCCTCCATAATTAGCAGAATTTATTCTCCGGTGTTCGTAGTTTCATCCACTCTGTGGATTCCTCAGTTTGCCATGGAAGATGAAGATTTGCCGGATAGAAAGCCATCACATAAACCTCTGGTTTATCCAGCTTTTCGTATATAGTTTCCAGAATCTTTTTATAATTATCCATTAAGTGCTCAAACCATTGGTTACTTTTCAGCTCCAGTTACAAATTTACGAGTAAGATTCTGACTCTTCATCCATATCAAGCGTTGCTTCCATCAAATCCAATAAGAATTTATTTTACTTTTACCATTCTCACACTGCCCCATGTTGAATAGTATTTCTGTCCACCAGTTGTTCTGTATGCACGGATACGCACATAATATTTCTTATTCCGGCTTAATTTTTTCATTGTGTAACTCTTTGTTTTATTATTTACAGTAACAGTTTTCGCATTCTTCATATTCTTCTGAGTACTGTACTGAATCTGGCAGCCGGTGATTCTCTGTCCTGGCATCCATGTCAGAGTTGCCGTTCCTCTGGCTGTAGAATTTAATCCGGTAACAAAAATTCCTGAAGGATATACGGTAACAGTGATCTTCTTTGTCAGCTTCTTATAATTTGTTCCTTCTGCCGCTGTAATCGTAATTGTAGCTTTTCCAATATCTTTTGGAATAAACCGATCACCTTTAATTGCTACTACTTTACTATTGGAAGATTTATAACTAATCTTTCCATCTGTAACAATCGAATCCGCAATATCTCCATAAAGATTACCAAATGCTATTCTTTGACTGGAAGCATGAATTTCTGCATCTGCCTTGTCAATAACAAAATCTATCGTTTTTTCACCTGTATATTTCCCAGTCCCGGTAATTGTCACATGTCCCACTCCGGCATTAATATTATCCGTATATGTAAGGGTGTAATCTTCGTCTTCATATAAATCTATATCTTCATCTGTTTCTCTATAATGTCTGACAACACTCACCCACGGAGTTTTAGCATAACCATTGTAAACATATTTATGTGTGCCTACCTGAATTTCCACATCTTCATCATTGATATCTTTCTTATCTGTTACAGTCACTGTCTTCTGAGCAATTTTACTGTTTCCCAGTTTTCCTGTAATAGTCGCTGTTCCATCTGAAATACCTGTTACCGTACCATCCGCATCTACACTGGCAACAGCCGGATCACTGGAACTCCAGGTGATTGGATCTGTTTTTCCCTCTACATAGTAAACTTTACATCTATAGCCCTCTATTGCAAGTTCAGCCTTTGCTGTTTCATTTACATTTAATGCCTCTTTTGAAAGATTCATACTTACAGAAACCTGTGACTGGGCAAATTCAATCTCCTGCGTACAATTGTCTTCTGCTGAGCCCCTCGTTTCATCCATACCGCTTCCGTAACTGAATTCACCACAGGTTGTATTTAAGTATGCACCGTCTTCATTATAAAAAGTACTAAGCCCTATATATGTATGACTCGGATCAATCATCTGAGTATAATGTCCCGTAACAGCAGAAGTATTTTGTTTTACCCAGTCTTCTTTTTCATCATACCACTGATTGATTCCCGGAACCATGGAATTGCTCCAGTTCCATGCCAGCACCTCTCCCCAGCTCTGTTCACCATCAGGAGACTTTACAGTCCAGCAGTTGCTTCCATTTGGTCTGGTATGTTCTATATAAACGGATGCTTCTGCTGCACGGATTCTGGCTATATATTCAAGGTCTGATGACCATTTAATCGGTACATAATCAGAAGATGTCAATCTCCTTGAAGGATTTCTCGGGTCCTGAACGCCCTCATTACACGCTTCTTTACGGATTTCATTAATCCTGTCAAGAGCTGCCTGTATATCTGCAATATAAGAGCCTTTCACACCAAGAACAATCGTTCCCGATGCAGATGCATTCTGCGTCAGATCATCTTCATTAAGATCAGCACCCGGAATACTTATATCATTTTTGCTGCTCTGGTTATTATCCTGAACATTATCCGAAAATACCTCTCCAGCTTCTTCATCCGAAAATTCATCTGACTGCACATCTGCCTCCGAACTTTCTTCATCAAAATCCTGCTGTTCTGATGTAAAAGTCTCATTTTCCAGAGCTGCCTGACTCTCCACTCCTGCCTGACTCTCACTGGCAGAAACAAAAATACCATTAGACATAACCAATGTCATACCTGTCAAAATTGCCACTATCTTTTTCTTCATTGCTCATTTTCCTCCTGATTTTCTTTACCTTTCCTGCTTCTCATATGATTCCATCAGACACTGGTGCTTCTTCGTCTTCTTATCATAATTTATCCCAACCAGTAAAATATCTCCTGTATACTGTTGTATTGCTTCAGGATATTTTTTCTTTTTTATCTGCTGTAATGCTGTTTCAGCGTTCTTATTCCATTTAAGCTCTACTATCAGTGCCGGATAATCGGAAATGTACTCTGGTTTCGGAATAAATACAAAGTCTGCAAACCCGCGTCCTGTTGGCAATTCGCGAACCGGTTTAAAATAATATTCCATTGAACTCAGATATGCAATTGCAAGTACACTGCTCAGGGAATTTTCATTATTGTACTGAATATTTGAAACATATTCTGTATGGATTTTCTCAATTCCCTCCGCAACCGCTTCTTCATCCATATCCAGTGTAGCCTCCAGTAAGCGTTCTGATTCCTGCTGGAAAGTAATCATCTCATTCCATTTTCTGCTTTTAACTGCATTCGTCAATTCCTGCCGTATTTCTTCATTTGGAACAAATGCAGTCCTTCTGTTCTGATCATATCCCAGATATCCAAGATGTATCAAATACGTAAGAACATCATCTTTACTTTGTATATTTACCGTATCATTTTTAAAAGCAGTTGTATTCACCTTAATTGAAGCACCGGAAAGTATTTCAATTATAGAGTTTTTCAAACCATCATAATTCATATTGATAAGAGGAACAATTGCCTCATAAGAAGCAGTCTCAGACCAATAACTTCTAAACTTACCCCGCACACTGACACTTACTACTGCTTTGGGATTATATACCTGATAGTCCTCCAGCAAATAACCATCATACCAATATTTTACTTTCTCAAAATCTCTGTGATATCTTTCGCAAAGATCCTTCACTTCAGCTTCTGTAAATCCAATATATGGTGCCATCACTCCTGCATCAAGCATTGTAAATTCATCAAAATTATTTAATGCAGACTGCGTTTTTTCTTTCTTTATCGGCAAAATACCTGTAAGATACGCCAATTGAATGTACTTTGTCGGTTCTGTTCCTTTAAACATTGCTCGCAGAAAATTAATGTAGCTTTCCTGTACTTTCTTATTTGCCGCCTCATCTCTGATCAGAACATCCCACTCATCAATAATTACAATAAATTTCTGTCCAACAGCATTTCTGATACGTGAAAGACATTCTGGCAGACTCATCTCTTCTTCCGGCAGGACACCCGGGTAAATCTCTCTTAATTCATCCTGTACTGATTTCGTAACAAACGCTACAACGTTGTCCGCATCACCGCAATTCGCCAGAAACCACTGAATATCAAGATGGATCACATCATACTTGTTAAGATGTGTCCTGAAATCAGATTCCCTGCTTATATCCAGCCCCGAAAACATCTCTTCGGAATCACAGCCCTTACTATAATAAGCCGCAAGCATATTCGCAGCATATGATTTTCCAAATCTGCGCGGTCTGCTGTTGCAGATATAAGCTTCTGTTGTATTCAGTACACTGTTCGTATATTCCAGCAATCCGGTTTTATCCACATATATCGGAGAATTCAGTGCCACCTGAAATGCACTGTTATCAGGATTTACAAATCTACCCATTCCTTACACCTCTCAATCAAAAATGGCTCCAGGCTATCAATTATTCTAAGTAAAATAATGATAACATGAAACCATTTTAGCGTAAAGCTGAAAAAAACTGTTATATATCCAGACACTTGAGCTATATCGGGATTCTATAAAATAATCACAGCTATTTTGCGTAAATAGAACCAACAATCTTTCCCCGTAATGTACACGGCAGAATTTTACATAAGAATCTCAGAATCTTATACTTCACACCCGCCACACAAATTGGAGCACAATTCTTTTTCTGTGCAATCCGCGCAATATATGTACCAACAGCCTCCGGCGACATCCCATTCAGCTCATCTTTCTCCATCTGGCTGACACTGCGTGAAATACGGCCGCCGTATTCATTATCACCCAAAGCTGTCTTTTGTCTGGCCTGCGTAAAACCAGTATGAATATCTCCAAGTTCTACCACTGTTACCCTGACACCATAAGGACTTACCTCATTGTCAAGCGCGCAGGAATAAGAAGACACTGCTGCTTTACTGGCTGAATAAAATGCCTGAAACGGAATGTGTGCCACCGCTGCCACAGAACTGATATTGACAATATGTCCACTGTGCTGTCTGCGCATAGATGGAAGAACAGCTCTGCTTACATTGACAGTTCCAAAAAAGTTTACATCAAATTGTGCTTTCGCCTGTTTTAACTCTGTAAATTCCACCGCCCCGGAAATACCAAAACCTGCGCAATTTACAAGGATCTCAATACTTCCTCTTTCCAAAAGAATCTGCTCAACGGCTACCTGCACGGAATCCCCATCTGTCACATCCACACTTATATGCTTCACACCTTCTACAGGAATATCCCGGCGGCTGAACTCATAGACTAAATAGCCAGCCTTACTTAATGCTACTGCGGTACATCGTCCGATTCCAGAACTTCCGCCGGTGACAAGAGCTGTTCTTTTCTGTTTTGATTCCATATTGTTGCTTACCTCATTCCATTTTTTCTTCTTACCACACGGGTAAGTTCCTGTCGTATTTCCTCGTTCTTGGATAACTGCCTGCACCATTCGTCCTGTGCCATAACATCACTACAAATCGTATTGTTTCATAGTTTCTGAATTTCGATATTCATGTTTTTCATAGTATCCTATCAGTCTTCCCTCTTCTCTGAGTGCAACCATATAAACATCTTTATTCTGCTTCTTATTATGGAAAGTATAGACAAGGTTATGGCTCTCATCTGCCCCAAACCAGTCCACTACCTTCTGTATTTTATCCCTGGATTCCTGATTATGACAATCTAACAGGCTTCTTCCAATAAGTTTATCACCGCCTCGCTCCGCATAGCTGTTAACAGCTGCCGGATTCATGTAGATAATCTCATGCTTGCAACGGTGTACAAAGGGAACATAATAAAAAACTTAATAATGGACTGCCAATCTTACACAAAGTACCGCCCAAACGAGACTACGGGCGGTATTTTTGTATCATGGCGGAGAAAGGAGGAACTTCCCACGGGGGCTTGACTGAAAAGTTGAGCCCCTTTTTTCATGCCAAAAAACAGGAGGTAAATGCTTATGGCAGATGATAAAACCACAAAAACGCCGGAACAGCCGGTAACGGATAGCGGGCCGGGCAAGGAAACGCCTCCCGCTCCCCAAAAAGAGCCGGAGAAGGTTTCCGTTTCCCCGGAGCCGGAAAAAAAGACGGAACCAGAGGTAAAGACCCCACAGGTTTCTGTCTATAACTTCGCTGAAATTATGAAGGAAAAGAAAGCCGAGGAACGGGCGGCAGCTCCCGGCGTGGAAAAGCCTGACCCGGCAAAAACGGAAAAACCGGAAAAGCAGCCGGAGGCTCCGAAGAAAGCGGAGGAAAAACCCAAAGAGCCGGAACAGCCAAAGCGCCGGGGCCGTCCCCCGAAAGCAGATAAGGACAAGGCCGCAGCCCCGAAGCCCAAAGCCCCTGCACAGAAACCGGAAAAGGCGGTCAAAAAGGAACCGGAGAAAAAAGCAGCTCCAACGGTACAGGCCGCTTCCGCTCCGAAGGGACCCGAGAAGCCGAAGGATGCACCACGCCGGGGCAAGGAGCAGATCGTCTATATCAAGCTGAACGAGCTCCACGCCTTCAAGAACCATCCCTTTGAAGTCCGAGACGATGAAGAAATGCGGGCTATGGTGTCCAGCGTCAAGGACAAGGGCGTTACCCAGCCTGCTATCGTCCGTCCCCGTGAGGATGGCGGCTATGAGATCGTGTCCGGCCACCGCCGCCAGAAGGCCAGCGAGCTTGCCGGATATGCGGATATGCCCTGTATTGTTCGCAATCTGACGGACGATGAAGCCATCACGCAGATGGTCGAGGACAATCTCAACCAGCGTGAAGAAATCCTCCCCAGCGAGCGGGCCAAAGCCTTGAAAATGCAGCTTGAGGCCATCAAGCACCAGGGCTCCCGCACTTCGGGCCAGATTGACCCGAAGGACGCAGGAAAACGCTCCAACGAAATTGTAGCCGAGCGCAATAAGATGGCGGTCAAGCAGGTGCAGCGGTATATCCGGCTCAATGAGCTGGTTCCCGACCTGATGAAGCTGATGGATGAAAAAAAGCTGGGCTTTACTACGGCGGTGGAGCTTTCCTATATCGGCAAGAAGAACCAGAACTATATCGCCGTCGCCATTGACAGCCAGCAGTCCTCGCCTTCACAGGCGCAGGCAAAGCGTATGCGTGAGCTGGACGAAAAGAAGCTGCTCAACGGGGATGTGATCGACGGCATTATGATGGAGGACAAAAAGGAGGTAGACAAAGTGATTTTGACAGGTGCGGAACTGAGCAAGTATTTCGGCAAGGAAACTACGCCGAGGGAAATGAAGGACCAGATCATTAAGCTGCTGGACGACTGGAAGGGTCAGCAGAAGGAACATGAAAAGCCGGAGAAGAAAACCGAACAGGAAAAGTAAGCCCAAACTTCGGGTCAGCATGGCCCGAGGATTGCGGGGCTCTGCCCCGCGCCCCGAAGCTCTGGAGATATAAATGATTCCCCGTCGCCAGTTATTCCGTAGCATAGCCGGGAAAATCAGTCAAGGGCAGCGCCGCCGCAGGCGGTGCCAGAGGCACCCTTGACGGATTTCTCCCGGTTATGCTTTTTCCCGGTCAAGCGACGGGGATATAAATTCTCCAGAGCCGTTCCCCTTCCCAGGGGAAGGGGCGGAGGGGTTGGGCGAACTCTTGCTTTTCCCTAAACCAAAACAGAAATGGAGGCTCAACCAATGAAACGACCTTTAGCGTACCTGACCGCCGCATGGAGCGGCGAGCCGGATGTTGATATGGAGCTGGCGGCCCACTACTGCCGTCTTGCTTATGAGGCGGGCTTTTCCCCGATCTGCCCGCTCTTGTATCTGCCGCTGTTTTTGAATGACAGCGTTCCCGAGGAACACAAGGCCGGGATTGATATGCGCCGGGATATGCTGCGGCGCTCCCACACCCTGATTGTCTGCGGCAGCGCTGTGGACGAGGATGTAAAAAATGATATTGCGGTTGCCGGGCGGCTGGGCATTGCGGCGACCACACTGGAAGGGGTGCTTGCCGTGAAGGGACACGGCACCCCGGGCCATGCCGGACATTAAGCTGGGAAGCCTTTTCGACGGGATTGGCGTGTTCCCTCTGGCTGCTTCCCGGTGCGGTATCCGTCCGGTATGGGCCAGTGAGATTGAAAAAGCGCCCATCTCCATAACCAAAAGGCACTTTCCCGACATGGTGCATTTGGGGGATATTACGAAGGTGGACGGCGGGAAAATCCCGCCGGTTCATGTAATTACCTTCGGTTCCCCCTGTCAGAACCTTTCTCTGATCGGCAACCGCTCCGGCCTTGCCGGGGCAAAATCAAGCCTGTTCTATCAGGCGTTTCGTATCATACAGGAAATGAGGGATGCTACTGATAACCTATATCCAGCTATCGCTGTTTGGGAAAACGTCATGGGAGCGTTTTCTACAAATGACCGGATGGACTTTAGAGCCGTCCTATCCGCCTTCTCGGACACCGAAGTTCCAATGCCTCCTTCGGGAAGATGGGGAAACGCCGGAATGGTGCGAGGGGGAACGCCTGATGTGTGCTGGCGGCTCATGGACGCCCAGTATTGGGCAGGCTCCCGAAGGCTGGCACGAAGGCAGCGGATTTTCGTCGTGGCGGATTTTGGAGGCAGACGTGCCGCAGACATACTATTTAAGCCCCGTCCAATGCTCCCACTTCCTCCACCTTGCGGAGAGGGCGGGCGGGCCGCCGCCGAAGGAGATCGAACAGCTTCTTTTGAAACAGGGCGGCAGATACCAATCATCCACCCCTTTCAGTGCTTCCGTATGCGGGGAGCGGCAAAAAGGCAGGAAGAAACGGCCTTCCGAAACAGCTTCGGATTACCAACTGACCCTTTTCCCACTCTTTTAGCCAGTGATGTAACGCCCTTTGCCTTCTGGTATGAGGGCGACCCGGAGGGCGGCTGCATCCGTTTTCTGACGGAAACGGAAAGCGAACGGCTGATGGGGCTGCCAGAGGGCTGGACAAAGTACGGGGCGGACGGCGTGGAGATCCGGCCTCTGCAACGCTACAAGGCGCTGGGAAATGCGATTGCCCTCCCTTGCGCCGATTACATTATGGCCGGGATCTATGAGGTGCTGGCTGACCGGGCCGGAAAGGAGGAATAAGCCCATGTTTGAAGCCTATATAACCAATACAGCCCTGTACCCCTTAATGGGGATCGAGGTAGGGACAACGGTACATTTCCCCATGACGACACAGGAGTTGCAGGCCGCCCTTGCCAAAATCGGGATAGACGGGAAACGGTACAGCGAAGTGTTCTTTACCAGCTTTGACAGTGATGTGCTGGGGCTCTACGATTATCTCTACGAATGTGAGAACATCGACGAGCTGAACGAGCTGGGCCACGCCCTGCTGGAAGTACGGGATAAGGGCGGACTGGAAACCTTTGAAGCCGCTCTTGTCTTGGGAAACCACACAAGGAGCGTGAAGGATTTGATAAACCTGACGCAGAACCTTGACCTTTACCGCTTTTACCCGGATATTTCCGATGATGAAGGGCTGGGCCGTCTTTACGCCGACGAGCTTGGGACTATCGACATACCGGAGCACATTCAGAACTACTTCGATTATGAGGCATACGGGCGGGATGTACGTATCAACGAGGGCGGCGTATTCGCTCCCGGTGGGTACGTGTCGGCAGTCCCGGAGAGCTTCAAAGAGTATTACCACGGGCCGCAGGACATTCCGCCGGAACACCGGATATTTGCCTATCCTGAAAAGGCCGAGCCTGTCCACTCCATTCTCGCTGCACTCAAACGGTTTCAAGAAGCCCCGCCCGCTCCGAAAAAGGACAAGGCGGGGCCTTCCCATGAAGAACGGTAAGACTTCGGGCCAGCATGGCCCGAAGCATAAAGGAGGTGCATACCATCAACTATTACCTTATCAATGAAGGAGCCGCCCGCCGGGCAAAGGAAATGAACAGCTTTTCCGACTACAAGGAAGGGAGCGCAACGGCGGAATACCGGGCAATGGTGGACAAGGCCGCCGCCATAGCGGAACAGCAGAAATCCCGGGTGGACCCCATGTACCATGAGAAGATCGACCATCTGTTAGACACCTACGCCCGCAAGCTGGCAGAAAACATGAACCAGGGCTTTGCCATTGACGCAAGGGTTCCCTCTGTGATGATCGCTGGGCCTTCCAATTTCCCGGTGGGAAAGAAGGAAAAACAGAACCGGGCGCGGGACAGCAACATGGAGGAATGGCGGCATATTCAAGGGCTGCTGGATAAGATACGCAGCACCGGCATGGGCGGGATCAGCGCCGATGACCCGGCAGCGATTGAAAAGCTCCAGAAGAAGCTGGACGGGCTGGAACGCTCCCAGCTCATTATGAAGGAGGTCAACGCCTATTACCGCAAGCATGGCAAGCTGGACGGCTGTGCGCTGCTGTCGCCGGACCAGATCGAAAAGCTGAAAGCAAGCATGGCGTCAAGTTGGCGAAGCGACCCGAGGCCCTTTGAAAGTTACCAGCTAACCAACAACAATGCGGAGATCCGCCGGGTAAAGGCCCGTATCGAACAGCTTTCCAAACAGGCGCAGCGGGAGTTTTCCGGCTGGGAGTTCGACGGGGGCCGTGTGGAGATGAACCGGGAGGACAACCGCTTGCAGGTATTCTTTGATGGAAAGCCTGACGCGGACACCCGGGCCGAGTTGAAAAGCAGCGGTTTCCGCTGGGCTCCCAGTGTAGGCGCATGGCAGAGGCAGCTCACGGACAACGCCATCCGGGCGGCTGACCGTCTGGAATGTATCAAGCCGCTGTCCGGCGAAAAGCCCTCCCAGCTTCAAAAGAAGCCCTCTATCTTGCAGACCATGCGGGAACAGGGCGAAAAAGTCCAGACGGAGCCGGAAAAGAAAGCTCCGTCCGGCAGAGATGCCGAGCGGTAAGCCTCGGGCCACATTGGCCCGAGGTTTTCTGTTCCCCGAGATTGTACGGGGGCCTCCCGGATAGCGGGAACCCCGACGGAAAGGAGGTTTTATGCAGGAAGAAGTAAACCAAAAAACGGTTGCCCTTTCGATCAGGACAACGAAGCTCACGGGAAAAGTGCTGGCTGCCGCTCTTGGGAAGGTAGCGCGGGCGCTGCAAAAGCACCACCGGAAGGCGCTGACCCCGCAGGGACGCCAGAGCGTGAAAAAGCTGATGAACCACTATGGCGGCAAAAGTGCCATGCCCTATGTGGGAGCTCCAAAGGATTTTGACCGGATCGCGAAGGAGTTCCATGTGGACTACGCTTTCCATAAAGTGAGCCCCGGTCATTACCTGCTGTTTTTCAAAGCCAATCAGGCGGACGCTATCACGGCGGCCTTCCAGAAGTACAGCGCAAAGGTGCTGAACAAAGAGCAGGACAAGGCTTCCATCCTCGGCCAGCTTCGGAAATTCACGGAGCAGATCAGGACGCAGGCAAAGGAAAAGCAGCGGACCAGAGAGGCGGTGAAGGACGGACGTTGAGTGACAAGATCAGAAAATATGTGCTCCCAAACCTGCCGTACCTCTTTGTGTTCTGGTTTTTCTCCAAAATCGGGACGGCCTACCGGATCGCCCACGGCACAGACTTCGGGACAAAGCTCATGGGGATGCTTGATACCTTCCCCAAAGCCTTTGAAACCTACTGGCCGGGGCTGGGAGGTATTGACCTGCTGGTGGGCCTTGCCGGTGCGGCTGGGATGTATCTGCTGATACAGTCAAAGATCAGGCAGGCGAAAAAATTCCGGCGGGATGCGGAGTACGGCACCGCCCGCTTTGGAACAAAGGAAGATATAAAGCCATTTGTTGACCCTAAATTTCAGAACAATGTCATTCTGACCGGGACGGAGTTCCTTACCATGAACACCCGTCCGAAGATACCTGCCAATGCCCGGAACCTAAACGCCTGTGTCATCGGATCGTCCGGCTCGGGAAAGACAAGGTTCTGGTTGACCCCGCAGCTCCTTCAAGCCCATTCCTCGTATGTGGTGGTAGACCCGAAGGGCGGCACCCTCGACCAGTGCGGGCGGTTTCTGCAACGGGAGAAATACAGGGTGCGGGTGTTCAACAGTATCGACTTTTCAAAATCCATGCACTACAATCCGCTGGCCTATATCAAGACAGAAAGCGATGTTTTGAAATTTGTTACCGCCCTGATTGCCAACACCAAAGGCGACGGCAAGGAGGGCGACGAGTTCTGGACAAAAGCAGAAACCCTCTTGTACTGCGCCCTTGTGTCCTACATCGTCTTTGAGGGGCCGGAGGAAGAACGCAACATGAATACGCTGGTGGAAATGATAAACAGCATGGAAGTCCGGGAGGATGACGAAACCTTCAAAAACGCGGTGGACTATATGTTTGACGGGCTGGAACACCGCAGCCCCCAGCACTTCGCCGTGAGGCAGTATAAGAAATACAAGCTCGCCAGCGGCAAGACAGCCAAAAGCATCTTGATTTCCTGCGGTGCAAGGCTGGCTCCCTTTGATATTCCCCAGCTTCGGGAGATCATGTCTTATGACGAACTGGAGCTGGATAAGCTGGGGGATGAAAAATCAGCGCTGTTCTTTCTTATCAGTGACACGGACACCACCTACAACTTTTTGGTTGCCCTTGCTTTTTCGCAGATGTTCAACCTTCTGTGTGAACGGGCTGACAACACCTATGGCGGGCGTCTGCCCTACCATGTGCGGGTGCTGTGGGACGAGGCCGCCAACACTGGACAGGTGCCGGGGCTGGAAAAGATCGTGGCCGTCATCCGCTCCCGTGAGATCAGCCTGACGCTCTTTTATCAGGCTATGAGTCAATGCAAGGCGCTGTACAAAGACCATTCCGAAACCATCATGGGCAACATGGACAGTATCGTGTTCCTCGGAGGCCGGGAGGCTTCCACCCTAAAGGATATTTCGGAAAACTGGCTGGGCAAGGCCACCATCTCTATGCAGACCGAGGGCCGAAGCCGTGGACAGTCTGAAAGTTACAGCCAGAATATGCAGCGGCTTGGCCGGGAGCTGATGACCACCAGCGAGATCACCACCATGCCCGGGGATAAATGTATCTTGCAGCTTAGAGGGCTCCCACCCTTCCTGTCTCCGAAGTATGACTTGAAAAAGCACCCGAATTACAAGTACACAGCCGAATTTGATAAAAAGAAAAACGCCTTCCGCTTGGAAAGCCTGTTCCGCCACCGGCCATTGAGACTAAAGCCGGAGGACGAATACACGGTGTACGAAGTGGACGGCTCCGACACGGACGAAGAAGCTGACCTGTTGAACTTCGATGATCTGGACAGCGACGAGTTTGTGTAACTTCGGGCCATGATGACCCGAAGCGCCGCCGATGTGGGCGGCTTTTTTTGTACCCAAAACCATCAAACAAACAAAATGGAGGAACGTATATGGAATTTTTCAATCAGGCAATCGACATTCTTAAAATTCTGGTCATGGCTCTTGGCGCTGGTCTGGCGGTATGGGGCGTCATCAACCTTCTGGAAGGTTACGGGTCGGACAACCCTGCGGCAAAAAGCCAGGGCATTAAGCAGCTTATGGCTAATTAAATGTAATAAAAGTGAAGAAAGGAAAAGCACAATCCAGACGGAACCGGCGGTGCGGTCAAGAAATATTGTGGAAACGCAAGATTTCTGCTATAATGGGTACAGAACATTTGACGATGGAAAGAGAGGCGGGAGCCTATGCACATCAGCTATCAACCGCTATGGGACACTTTGTAATAACGGGGCATGAGGAAAGAGGACTTGCGGCTGTCCGCCGGTCTGACCACCAATATGATTGCCAACATGGGCAAGGGAAAGCATATCAGTATGGAAACACTACTGCGTATCTGCAAAGCATTGAACTGTGGAATTTTGAATGTGATTGAATTAGAGCATGACGAAGAAGCTGAAATATCAAATTAACAAGGAAGGTTCTGCGAAATGGACAATAGAGAAAGAATTATCAGACTTTGGTTTGATATGTGGCTTACAAAGAAAGATTTAGGTATATCCGATATTTTTTCAAATAATGCCATCTATATTGAAAGCTGGGGGCCGGAATATCACGAAATAAAGAAGATAATACTTTGGTTTGAGGAATGGAATACCCGGGGAACCGTCTTACAATGGGACATCAAACAGTTTTTCCATAAAGACAATCAGACTATCGTTGAATGGTATTTTAAGAATAAAATGGACGACGGTAATGTAGAAGCGTTTGATGGAATATCACTGATTGAATGGACACCAGATGACAAGATTGCCCTCTTAAAAGAATTTGGTTGCAATGAAAATCGATATGACCCTTATAAAGATGGCACTATACCACATTTCAGAGATGAAAACGCAAAGTGGTTTTAGCCGGGAAATTTAGTTGTTGGAGGTAATTATGCAGAATGGATAATTGGTTTACCATTGAGCAAATAGACCGTGATACATTCTCTATTAGCGAATACAAACACTGGGAAGAAACACATTGCTATCTATTATGTGGAGAAAAATGCGCTATTCTCATTGATACAGGCTTAGGCGTTTCCAACATCAGAAAAATTGTGGACAGTCTAACAGAGCTGCCTGTTATGGCAGTTACTACTCATGTTCATTGGGATCACATTGGCGGGCATAAGTATTTTGATAATATCGCCGTACATGAAGAGGAAAAGGACTGGTTATCAGTCAGGTTTCCGATACCGTTGCAAGTTGTGAAGAATAATTTGACAAGGCTTCCTTGTGATTTCCCAAAAGATTTTGATATTAACGCTTATCAGATTTTTCAAGGTATGCCACAAAGAATCTTACATGATGGCGATTTTTTAAATTTAGGCGAGCGAGAAATTCAGGTTATTCACACGCCGGGACATTCTCCGGGACATTGTTGTTTTTACGAACCAAAACGAAACTATTTGTATTCCGGGGATTTGATATACAAGGGAAGCCTTGATGCATTTTACCCAACTACCGACCCGCAGTTATTCTATCAATCCATAAGGCGGATACAGAAATACAAAATAAAAAAAGTTCTGCCCGGACACCACCAGTTGGATATTCCTGTTTCTTTGATAGCTGACATTGAAGCCGGATTTGCAAAATTATCGAGAGCTGGAAAACTCAAACAGGGAAATGGATTGTTTGAGTTTCGGGATTTCCAAATTCATGTATGATTCAAAGCTGCCGTTGCAGGAGCCGATCCCGCAACGGCTGTTTTCATTTCCACGGTCTGCGCCGGAAGTTGATTCCGGAATTTTTAATCAGCGGCGATCTTTTGAACAGCTTTTTCAGGGTTGTTCTTTCTTCGTCTGTGAGCCGCTTGTATTTTAGCTGGAACGCCTTGCAGAAGATTTCCAGAA
>OGEB01000899.1_pt1 | contig 15881 bp, 8 predicted proteins | sample 1570541 | NCBI WGS metagenome assembly OGEB01 (sample SAMEA2581975, study PRJEB24529) | metagenome | biome: Human gut stool | place: China | collected 2011 | reverse complement strand
GGCTCATTGGGGACTTGCACCCGTTAGCTAATACTCATGCCGAGCATACGAAAAAAGATAATGCCCGTAAAAACCGGGCATTATCTTAAAAACAGAAGCATAACCTTATCAGTTTTTCTTAAGTTCAAAATCGAATGTTGCCGGAACAAAACCAGGCAATGCAACAGGTTCATTGTCACCTTCACCCAACGAAACTTCAGGGACATAAATCTTGAACTTCAGATTTGTTGTTTCTACTTCGTAATTCGCTCCATCAACCGGAGATACTTTAACCTCAATATGTAAATTCTGAGCCTCTCCACCTTCAGTTTCCGACGGAATTGATACATTCAGTTCCAAAGGCTTCGGATCGAGAACGAATAAAATACTATCTTTTTCTGTATTCAGTTCCGGTTCGTATCCTATCTTATAACTTACATCACCTACTGCTTCTACAATCTTATTCGCAGTTTCCTCATCACCAACAATATCAAGTACAATATCTTTTATCGGGAAACTGTCAAAATAAACAGTATCATTGTCCACCTTTACCGCAACATCTGTGCCCTCAGGAGTATCTTCTCCTCCATCAGTTCCGTCTTCCGTTGTAGTAGATTCGGTCAGATAAAACATTTTTCCTGTATAATTGCCAAACATATGATCTGTTGTCACTTCGACAGGAGGTGTCGGAGTTGTTTCGTCGTCATCACTGCAAGCTACAAAGCCCAAAGAACATCCAAGCATCAGCATGGAAATAAATAAACGGTTCAGTTTAATTTGTTTTTTCATTTCTCTAATTTTTCGTTTGAAACTTCAATTATTAGTTTTATCAGCTGACACATAAAAAATGTCAGGCAACAAGTATTACCGCACAAGTTTATAGAGAAAAATAAATAAAATTTTTATTGAAGAATTTTAACATTTAGCCATGCAGGATTCATATCAATTCATCATTTAGAGAGTAAAAAGCCATTTAATGTTCAACAAAAAAACATATATTATGAAAACTCATTTTCCATTTTGCAAGGGATTTATAATGGCAGCAGCACTGACAAGCATTATGGGATTGTCATCTTGCCTGGATGACGATGATGAAAACTATTATAATATTAATTATCCTAATGCACTGGTTACTGTTAAGAGTGATGCAAATGATAGTTTTTTCCTCCAGCTGGATGACAGTACAACACTGCTACCGGTAAATCTCGCATCTTCTCCCTTTGGAGATAAAGAAGTGCGTGCTCTTGCCAATATAGAAGAAGTAGATGAACCGAGCGGAGCATATACTAAAGCTGTACATATTAATTGGATAGACAGCATTCTCACCAAACCGATAGCTACTGACTTGGGAGAGGAAAATGACCAGACTTACGGAACAGACCCTGTAGAAATAGTTAAAGACTGGGTAACAATAGCAGAAGACGGATATCTGACCTTACGATTCCGTACTGTATGGGGAGCAGGATCTCAACCTCATTTTGTAAACCTATTACTGGGAAATAATCCTGACAATCCGTATGAAGTAGAATTCAGACACAACGCATATGGAGATACATACGGCGAGTCTGGAGATGCACTGGTAGCATTTAAGCTGGACGGGCTTCCTGATACAGAAGGAAAGACAGTAAAGCTTACTCTCAAATGGAAATCATTCAGCGGAGATAAGTCTGCAGAATTCGATTATTGTACACGTAAATCGCTGGCTCCTCAGAACTCAGCAATTACATCTGTAAGAAGCAATTACAAACTCAAGTAACCCCTTTATAAATATATAGATACACTTAAAGAAGACAAAAACCTAGAAAATGTCCCGGTAGCATGATTTTCCATATTCTAAATAACCGCATACCATAACTTTTATCATGCTTACCGGGACTTTTATTGTAATATGTTATCCCTACGTATTATACAATCTTCACCAATTGATCCCTTTCCTATTGAAAAAATATTGGTTGCCGAAAACCATGTCCCGACAACCAATAACGAATCTTTATTTACACTCAAATTCCACAATATTTTGCGTATCAGCCGATGAAGAAGATATATAAGCTTTAAACTTGCCCGGCTCTGCAACCCATTCATGTTTGCGATCATCAAAGAATTGTAAGTCCTCCGGTTTTATCGTAAAAGTTATTTCTTTTTCTTCACCTGGTTGAAGTGAAACTTTCTGAAATCCTTTTAACTCTTTCTGCGGGCGAAGCAAAGAACATTTTTCATCTCCAATATACAATTGAACGGTTTCTTTTCCGGCTACCGTTCCTGTATTCTTAACCTTTACTGAAACCGACAGAGTTTCTCCTTCATTCATTTGTTTAGCCGACAAAACAGGCTTACTATACTTGTAAGTAGTATAACTCAATCCATAGCCAAACGGGAAGAGAGGTTTAATCTTCTTAGTGTCATACCAGCGATACCCAACTAATATATCCTCTTTATATTCCTGTTTGATACTATCGCCCGGATAACTCATTTCGCCATAAAAATGAGCCGGACAATCTTTCAGTTTTACCGGATAAGAGAAAGGAAGCTTTCCGCTAGGATTTACTTTTCCAGTAAGCACATCAGCCAGTGCATCTCCTCCAACCGAACCTAGATACCAGGACTGTACGATAGTTGGAACCTCTTTTACCCACGGCATCTCGACAGCATTTCCACTTACGATTACAGCTACCAGATTCTTATTTACTTTCAACAAGCCCTCAATCAGTTCATTCTGACCAAAAGGAAGTTCGTAAGACAAGCGGTCACCTCCTTCACAATCTTGGAAATGATTCTTGTTCAATCCGCCAATAAAGATAACCAGATCAGCCTTAGCTGCCTTTTCTACGGCATCATTGCGTAAAGAATCGACTTTAGCCTGAGATATTTTTTCCTCACGTCCATACATTGGACGGCCAGCTGCATATCCTTGTGCATATACAATACGATTGCCAAAGTATTTTTTCAGTCCATCCAACGGTGATATAAATTTCTTCACCTTCAATTCGGAAGAACCTCCTCCCAACATCAAATTACGTGTAGCATTATCACCTACAACCAATATCTGCTTATACTGATCAGGAGCAACAGGCAATAAAGCTGGTTGCTTTTTGGCTGCTTCATTTTTCAATAGCACGATACCTTCTGTTGCTACCTGATAAGCAGCCTGTTCATGAGCTTCATTGGTCATCGATCCAAAAGGTTTCTGACGATTCATGGCTGTACGGAAAATCAAGCGCAAGACACGAGCAGCCTTATCGTTCACTACCTCCATCGGTATTTTTCCTTCCTTAACCATCTTCAGATAGTTCTTTCCCAAATAGTAGTCGTCATACCCAAACTCCGACTCAGAAGTCAAACCATTGGTATACGATCCCATTTCAATATCCAGTCCGTACATGGCAGCTTCATATGTATCATGTGCGGCTCCCCAGTCGGTTATCACACACCCGTCGAATCCCCATTCATCTTTCAGTATGTCATTATTCAGCAGTTTATGGTGAGTAGCATGCATTCCGCGTACTTTATTGTATGCTCCCATGATGCTCCATACACCACCACGCTGTACGGCGGCTTTAAATGCCGGAAGATAAATTTCATACAAAGCACGATCACTAACCTGTACATCGATGTGCCCGCGCCAAAGCTCCTGATTATTTAATGCATAATGTTTCACACAAGCAGCCACACCGTTTTTCTGAACTTCCTGAATATAAGGAACACACATCTCAGAAGCCAGATAAGGATCTTCTCCCAAGTATTCAAAATTTCTTCCGTTAAGTGGAGTACGATAAATATTCACCCCCGGTCCTAACAGTACATCTTTCTTGCGGTAACGCGCTTCTTCACCAATCGCTTTACCATACTTCGCAGCCAGATCCGGATTCCAGCTAGCTGCCAGACAAGTCAATGCCGGAAAAGCTGTACAGCTATCACTCGTCCATCCGGCATATCCCCAGTCGTTCCAATTAATTTCGGCACGAACTCCATGTGGCCCGTCACTCATCCACAGTTCAGGAATACCCAAACGTGGACAACCGGGTGAACTGAATTTACCCTGAGCGTAACTGAGTCTTGTCTTCTCTTCCAATGTCATTCGCTTCAGAGCATCCTGTACTCTTACTTCCAACGGCTGTTTATCATCCAGATAAACAGGAATATCCGTTTTATTTTGTGCATGTAACGAAGCACATGCAATACTCAATAATCCTATAAAAATAAACGTCTTTTTCATAATATTCTTTTTTCAGCCAAGATAATATTATTCTGAAACAATATCAACTACAGCTTCTTTTAATCCCTCAGAAATCGCTTTCAAACGCGCTGCTCCTGTTTTTCCATTATTCTGCAATACGACCAAGCATTTACCGTTGAACGCCTTTCGTTTATTATCTTTAAAACGTTCCATCGAAGTCTGGCTTCCATTGTCAACTCCAGCTATAAACAGGTTTCCTTCTACCTCAAAACGAACCAGATTATCCGCAAGAGGACAAATATTTCCTTCTGCATCCAAGATTTCTACTGTTACAAAACTCAAATCAGTACCGTCTGTTTTCAAGATATTTCTATCTGGAGTCAGATGTATCATACTCGGTGTTCCCGCTGTACGAATTTCTTTTTCGGCAACCACTGTTCCTGCTTTTCGAGCAACAACCTTAACACTTCCCGGCTCATATTTTACACGCCAAAAAACATGTAAATGATTATCATCTTTCGATTTTATTCCTTGTGATTTACCATTCACAAACAGTTCCACTTCATCTGCCTGATTATAATAACACCACATATCAACATCCTGTTCCTCGGTCCAGTTCCAATGCGGGAAAAGATGCAAGACTTGTTTATCTGTCCATTCCGACTGATAGAGATAGTATACATCTTTAGGGAAACCAGCCAAATCAACAATACCAAAATATGAACTGCGTGCGGGCCAGCCATAAGGAGTCGGTTCACCGATATAGTCGAAACCAGTCCATACATATTGCCCGCTGATAAAATCATTTTTCTTTATCAACAGCAAACTTTCTTCATGAGTATTTCCCCAGGGAACATGACAGTTTTCATAAGAAGAACATGCAAATGTTGAATCATAAAATGGTTTATCCCAGCGTTCAGGCCAAATAAACATTTGGTCGCTCGGCATCCGGTAATATCCACGTGTCATCAGAGCCGAATTACTTTCCGTAATGATAAACGGTTTGCCAGGGAAATTTTTTGGAACCTCAGGAATGTTGACATTATGATAATTATAGCCAATGATATCCAACGCTCCGGAACGGAACAAATGATTAGCAGGATTAGGTTCATTGCATCCAGCTGTAATCGGACGAGTCGGATCCAAGGTTCTTACAAAATCGGCCAGTTTCTTTGTAAGTAAAGAGTTTACACTTTCTTCACCTTCCTTAGCCAGCATGTCTGCCGAGTGGCCGAAATTCAGAATCAGGTTAGCTTCTTCCAGACTTAAAGTATCAGCCTGCGCATCACTCCATTGTTCCAATACCTCATTTCCGATACTCCACATAAAAATAGAAGGATGATTACGGTCGCGAAGAATAAAATCGTGCAAATCTTTTTCATGCCATTCATTGAAGTAACGTGCATAATCATGAGCAGTCTTTTTCTTGCGCCACATGTCAAACGCTTCATCCATTACAATAAATCCCATACGGTCGCACAAATCAAGCAGTTCTGGTGCCGGAGGATTATGTGAACAACGGATACCATTACAGCCCATTTCTTTCAAGATCTGCAACTGGCGTTCGATGGCACGTACATTGACCGCTGCTCCCAGACATCCCAAATCATGATGCATGCAGACACCATTTATTTTGACCGGCTTGCCATTCAGCGTAAACCCTTTTGCTGCATCAAAAGAAAACCTACGAATACCGACAGGAGTTACATAACGATCGACACATTGTCCATCTTTCTGAATTTCTGTAACCAAAGTATACATGTAAGGACGCTCAATGCTCCACAATAAAGGAGAGCTTACCTTTAAATCTTGAGAAACATCAACAGCCTTTCCTGCTATTGTATTCAGAGAAGACTCTGCCTGAGCAACTTTCTTTCCCTCTGCATCTTGCAGGATAGAATAAACAGATACTCCAGCATCTGCCTGCGTTCCTATATTCTCAACCGTTGTAACGACTTTCAAAGAAGCCTGCTGAGTATCGACACTTGTTGTAGTAACATATGTTCCCCACTCTGCAACACGGATATCTCCTGTTTTCACCAACCATACGTTACGATAAATACCACATCCCGAATACCAGCGAGAATTAGGCTGTTCAGCATTATCAACACGTACAGCTATCACATTCTTTTCTCCCCACTTCAGATATGGAGTCAAATCGTAACTGAATGAAATATATCCATAAGGACGCTTGCCCAACGAAATTCCATTAATGAAAACTTCCGAATTCATGTAAACTCCATCAAACTCGATACGAAAATGTTTTCCTTTATCTCCGTCCGCTGGAATAAACGTCTTCCGATACCATCCGATACCACCAGGCAAAGCACCTCCACCTGTTCCCGAAGAATTATCCTGACTGAAATCTCCTTCGATGGCCCAGTCATGGGGTAAATTTAATTTTCTCCAACCCGAGTCAGCAAAATCTACTTGTGCAGCCAATGAATCATCAATCAGAGAAAAACACCATCCGTCATTAAAGCTCAGTCTTTCTCTCGGCTCAGAAGAAGGAGAGCTGCATGCTCCCAATAAGAACATGCAGCACACTCCTATTATAATAGATTGAATAAATTTATGACTCATAAATTTTACAACTGAATGGTTTGTGAAGTTCCATTATATTTTACAACAATACCTTTAGCATTCATATCGAACGGCTTCGGGCTATTGGCATTCACTTGAATTATTTCGAATGTACGTTCTTTCAACATACCGTCAAACTCACCTGTACGTTCTCCTATTACCAATTGCTTTTTAGCTTCGTTGTAAGTCATCGGAATCATCGCATATTTACCTTGCTCATAATTATAGTTTACACCTTCATCTTCATATAAAGTAAAGGCAGCATCCGCACCCTGATAAACATACAACTTGATATGTTCTGCCTGCTTTTCATCCGTATACTGGATCTCAGGACCGAAAGGTACAATTGAACCGGCACGCACGAACAACGGAATACGTTCGTAAGGAGCATCTACCATTTTCTTCTCACCACCTGCCTGGAACTTGCCAGTATAGAAGTCGTACCATCCTGCTGATTTCGGGAAATATACCTCACGACTTCTGTCACCGTAGTGATAAACCGGAGAAACCATGAATGACGGACCGAACATGAACTGATCGCCAACATTGTTTACATTCGTATCGGCAGTAAAGTCCATTACCAGCGGACGCATAATCGTATAGTCGTTAAACCATGTCATACCAGCCAATGAGTAGATATACGGCATCATGCGGTAACGCAGTTTAGAATAGTAAACAACCGAATTGTAAGCCGGATGACCTTCGGGAGCAATTTCCCATATTTCGCGGAACGGATATTGTCCGTGTGCACGATACAACGGACAGAATGCACCAAACTGATACCAGCGTGCATTCAGTTCACGCCATTCCTTATAATCAGCATTTTCTGTTTTTGTTTCATTCCACTGTTTCTGTCCTGCTACATAGCGGTTCTCTACACAGAAACCACCAATATCCATTGTCCAGTAAGGTATACCGCTTACTGCAAAATTCAATCCGGCAGTAATCTGTGCTTTCATATCTTCCCAGCGGGTTCCTATATCACCACTCCATGTAGCTGTAGAATAACGCTGCAAACCGGCGAATCCAGAACGGGTTAGCAGGAAGACACGCTTATTATTGTCTACACTGCGCTGGCCGTCATAGATTGCTTCAGCATTCATCAGTGCATAAGCATTGAAATATTCGGCAGAAGGTCCCAATGCTGTAGGACCGCATAAATCCTTACGATATTGCAAATCCGTACAGTCGCGTACGTTCGGTTCGCTGGCATCCATCCACCAGGCATCAATACCCAACGGATAATAATGTTCGTACATCTGCTTCCAGAACAATTTACGTGCATCTGCATCGTAAGCATCATAGAAGCCATAATGATAACCCGGACCTACCCAGTCTTTCAGGCTGTCTTTAACTGACTGCTGATAAATCCAGCCATTCTTATCAAACTCCTTGTAATGTTCAGTTGTTACATAGAATTTCGGCCATACAGAAATCATCATACGCCCGTGCATGGCATGAATGGAGTCGACCATAGCCTGAGGATCAGGGAAACGGTTCTTGTCGAATTCATGACTTCCCCAGGCATCTTCCGGCCAGTGATTCCAGTCGAGGACAATATTGTCAATCGGAATCTGACGGTTGCGGAAACCTTTCAATGCACCAAGCATTTCATCAGAGGTATTATACTTTTCACGGCTCTGCCAGAATCCCATTGCCCATTTCGGCATGATAGGAGCTTTTCCGGTAAGAGTACGGTAACCGCTGATTACATCATCCATATTATCACCGGCTACAAAATAATAATCAAGCTGCTTGGTCATTTCACTCCACCACGACTGCTTGCCCTGTTCTTTCGGATCAACTGGGCTCAGTACACGCAGTCCCGAGTAAGAAACAGCTCCATCCGGCTCCCATTCTATTTTAAGAGGAACTTTCTTTCCAGCTTCCAGGTTGACAGCAAATTTATAACTGTTCGGATTCCATGCCGTACGCCAGCGTTCAGGAACTACCAGTTCATTATTTATATATACTTTCGTATAACCGGCATAATAAAGGATAAACTTAAACTCACCCGATTCTGAAGGTTCAATCATACCTTCATACGTTACTTTTGCTCCCATGAACGGGAAATTCTCAGGCAGGTTAACTACCTTCGACAAGTCTTCACGTTTCAGATGTTCGAAATAAAGAGAAGGCTCACGGCAAACAATGGTTTCTGCTCCTGACTTCGCATCAGGTACATAAGTACCGGTCAGTGCTCCTTCCTTGCCGTCCTTGTCATATAGTTTAAATACCTGTCCTAGCTGAGAATAGTCATTGGGGTTACCAAAACGACAAAGAGAATAACTGTCCAGCAGAACACCATAATTCTTGTTCGATACAATGAATGGAACAGATACCTTTGTATTATACTGGAACAACTCTTCGTTCTTTCCTTTATAGTTGAATTCCTCTGCCTGATGCTGACCCAGCCCATAAAAAGCTTCATCATCGGGAGATTCGAATACCTGACGGATTGAATATCCTTTGGTACCTTCCACTTCGATAGGAGTAAATGTCTTTCCTCCCCCCTTATTTTCCTGAAGAATCATCTTTCCGTTTTCATCCGTAAACCAGACTTCACCGGTAGAGCTTAAAACAAAAGCCTTGACTTCTTTGGTTGAAACAGTGATTGTATCTCCCTGCTGTGAAACAGTAAACGGAGTCTGTTTTTCCTGAGGAACAACAACCAGACTCTTTGAATCGGTAAATTTGCTTTCCGGAGTAGCAGATACATGTATCAACTTATCTCCCATTACCTGAAAACGAACCAGGCGAGTATCCTGTCCTCCCTTTTGCTGAACCTTAACGATGACACCATTATCTGTCTGTTCATAGACCTTGCCAGAGCAGGACCCAAAAATCAGCCCCGCCAACAAACAGTAAGAAATGTTTTTCATATTCATAAACCTATGTTTAAAGTTAAATACTAAATACATCTTTATCTCGTATTGCAAATTTAAACATTCCCCTATAAAACAACTAGTTATAATGTTTTACAAAAGGGAAAGTTTTCAATACATAGGTCTATCAAATGTTTCTAACTTAGGTATAATTTGTTACTTATCTTCCCTTTCCTGATATGCAGAAGGCAAAACCCCAAATTCTTCTTTAAAATAACGACTGAAATACTTAGGATTATTAAATCCTACCTGAAAAGCAATTTCCGAAACATGAAGCTGACTGTCACGCAACAGTTGAGCTGCTCTTTTCAGACGAATTACACGAATAAACTCGATAGGAGTTTTTCCTGTAATCTGTAACATCTTCTTATACAAATGAACCCTGCTCATGCCCAGTTCACGACTCAGCTCTTCTACCGACAGATCACTGCGAGAGATATTGTCCTCTACATATTTTATAGCTTTCTCTATCAGCTTTTCATCCAAAGAAGTAATGACAATATCACTAGGCGCAGGATCGATAGTACCCTTTGACACATTATAACGGCTTAATTCTATCAGTTTTCTGATACGCAGAACCAAAATAGTCATATTAAACGGTTTCGTCACATAATCATCTGCCCCCATGGTCAATCCTTCCACTTTCGATTCCGTATTTTGTTTAGCTGAAAGCAGAATCACCGGAATGTGTGCTGTACGTTTATCTTCTTTTATCAAACGGCACAATTCGTTTCCATCCATTTCAGGCATCATAATATCACTAACCACCAAGTCGGGCATTTCTTCACTGTTTTGCAAGATATCCCATGCCTCTTTTCCGTTCGATGCTAGTTTCACCCGATACTGCAATCCCAGACTATACTCCATAAACAGACGGAAATCGTCATTATCATCTACAATCAGCAACAATGGGAATTTGCTCTTGTCGGCCTCTTCATTAGACTGTCCTGCTGCTTCAGGAAGTAAATCCGGAACCGGCATGGAGTTAGCCGGATGATATTGCACATCAACATGCTTCACCGGTATATGTACAACAAATACAGCTCCTTTACCGATATTATCGAAAACTGTGACATCTCCTCCATGTAAAGCAACAAAATCGTGTACCAGACTTAATCCAATGCCTGTACCGCTCGTTGCATCCACGTTTTCTTTGTTTTCTGTCTGATAAAAACGATCGAATATATGTTCCTTATCCGCATCACTTATTCCTACCCCTGTATCGGCAACCTTTATTTCTATCACATCGATATCTTCCTGAATGTGCTCTACCATAACCGTAACCCTGCCACCTTCAGGAGTGAACTTAAACGCATTAGCCAGCAGATTCATCACAATCTTACCTACCTTGTCGGCATCGAAAGCCATTGTAAAATGATCTACACTCGAAAAGAACGAAAAGTGTATCTGCTTTTTATCGGCCATCAGCAAGAAAGAATCGCATACCCCTTGTATGTAAGTAATGATATCTCCTTCAGAAAGTGATAAATGATGAGAACTCATTTCACCTTTTCGGAAATCAAGCAACTGATTGACCAGTACCAGCAGACGATGTGCGTTGCGATACATAAGCTGAAGCCTCATTTTTCGAGATTCATCATTACTTTCTTCTTTCAGCATCTGTTCCAGCGGAGCAATAATCAGAGTCAGCGGAGTACGAAGTTCATGACTGATATTGGTAAAGAAACGGAACTTCATATTATTTACTTCCTCATTCTTGGCTACTTCCAGTTCTATCTGATGTAACTTGAACTTTTCTCTCTCACGCTTCAGCAAACGGGAACGTGCCAGGAACAGTAGTCCTACACCAATCATAAAATACAATAAATAAGCCCACCAGGACATCCAGAACGGAGGCAAGACTTCTATTTCAAGACTCGATACATCCTGACCGATATATCCGTCGCTATTGACAGCTTTCGCGCTCAGAATATACTTTCCGGGAGCCAAATTTGTAAAAGTCAGACTATGCACGCCCTCAGGCAGTGAAAGCCATTCTTTGTTAAAACCTTTAAGCTGATACATATAGCGTGTTTTCTCCGGCAAAAGCAAATTGTCGGAAGCCAGGAATATAGAAAAAATATTCTGCTTATAATCCAGCGTAAGTTTGCCTATACGATTAAGAGATTCTGACAACAATACACGACCGTCTACACGTTCGCCTACCTGTATTTCTTTGTTGAACAATGAAAGACCAGCAAACAACACCTTAGGAAGTAATTTATTATAACGGACATTTTCCGGACTAAATACATTTATGCCATACAGTCCTCCTAAAAGTATTGCTCCATTATTCAATTCACGGATAGACCTGAGATTAAAATCACAATTTTGAAGTCCATCTTTGTCATTATATACATGCGGAACAAACTGATACTCACCTGTATCACCTTTCGTTACATTCAGATGAATCAGCTGGCGTGCCGATGTTACCCACATATCTCCGCTATTATCTTCTGCCACTCCTGCAATAATACCTCCGTTATCCGGCATGACATCAGACAAACCCTTCACTTTTCCAGACTTTACATTATAGATATTAAGCCCGCCACGAGTGGCAATCCATACAAGTCCCCGACTATCTTTAAATACCTGATTTATTTCATTATGAGTAATTCCTACACTATCTTTTTCCTGCAAAACAGCCTTTATCTTACGACTTTCTACATCAAAGACAGCTACTCCCTGACTGGCAGTACCTATCACCAGGTCGTTTTCATTGGTAAAGCACAAGGAAACAATATGATTATCATTTAAGCCTGCCTTCTCCAAGTCTATCGTCTGAAAACTATGATCAGAAGGATTCAGACATTGAATACCGGCATCCAAAAAGCCAATCCATATATTACCTTTCCGGTCTTCCTGCAAAGCCCAAATCTTATCACTCAGAAGCTTACTTCCATCACCGGCTTTAAACGAACGTACCGCAGTACCTTCGATACAATACAAGTCCCCATTGAATGTGCCTACCCACAGTTTTCCGTCGGAAGCTCTCAGCAAAGCAACAACAGGTTCTTCTCCCAATGTAAAATGTTTTTCTATTTGACGAGTAGTATAGTTCCAAAGCATTACTCCATTGTCATTTGTACCCAGCCATGCCTTATCTTTTCCTTCAGGCTCTATACTTGTCACATCACCTGTATAATCTATTTCGAATTTAAATATGCTTTCGCCATAGTAAGAGATACCTTTCTTGTAAGTTCCAACCCATACAATTCCATCTCTGTCTGTATACAACGTATAAACCGTATTATGAGATAGGCTCCGGTCTGTATTTTTCTCAGAAGAAACAGATACTACTCGTCCGTCAGCTTTCGTAAGAATATCTATACCGCTATAATCCTTGCCCATCCAAATTCTGCCTTTAGCATCCTGCGTAATGCTATGCACAAAGTCAGAACGGTTACGCCAACGTTCCGTAACGTCTTCCTGCCATTTTCCTTTCTCCAAATCGTATACCCACACGCCTGAGATACTATATATCCAAATACATTCCTCCCGATCGACAAATAAGGAAAAATCTATTTGCTTACCATCCTGGTTATCATTCTTCACTTCTTCCTTTATCCATCTGACAGTCAACCGGTCACGATCAACACAAACCAGCAAGCCTGTATCATAGACAAATAAAATTCCATCCTTACACTCTGCTATATCCGAAATACCGACCAACGGCAATTTATGTTCCTGAAAAGAAAAACATGCCGGCTTACTGTTCTTATTATACCGGTAGCATCCCTCTCCCATTACATAAATCCAAACATTTTCCTTTGAATCGACAAAGATATCACTTGGAACTCCTCTGCTTCCCAATGAAGTCATAAACGGAGTTAAATCGGTTTGAAACACTTCTTTTGCCTTGTCAAACAGTACATACCCCTTTGCTGTCTTTACCCAAAATTGCCCGTCAGGCAGTTCTACTATACTCTCTATAAAGTTATCAGGAAGTGAATTCTGATTATACTCCTGACGAGTAAAAACCTTAAATGTATACCCATCGTAACAGTTTAACCCTGCTAATGTACCAAACCACATAAGTCCCTCACGGTCTTTATAAATACACCGTACAGAATTATTTGATAATCCGTCGGATACTTCGAGATGCTTAAACATGAAAGACTGCGCATGCAGGGAAAGCAATGAAAAAAGCAAGGCTAGCAAAGTGTATATTCTTATCATATCACATATCAATTTCTAAAGCAAAGAAAGTAAATTTTTGTACCATGAAGTTACGAAAAGAGTGTAATTTATTGGAAATGAGCATTGGGTAATCGCTCATAATAGTAATAGGTTACGAATTAGTTAGTTATCTACTGCATTATTCTTCTGTGCGTTGCGTAACCTTCAAAGAACTCTTCGTATGCAAAAGTAACAATAAAACGGGAGATTTAGAAATGAATCTCCTGATTTTTTCTTCTCACACAAGTTTTTCCGTAAAAGCGATTTTATCCGTCAGCACACCATCGCCCAAAAAGATTTTGAACGAACGTGTGCCGACTGCCGCATAAGCGGAGAAAAGGGCTTTGCCTCACGCCTAAACAATAGTTTAGACTGATGAGACAAGGCCCCTTTCTTTTGTGCTTATGCCAAAGAGGTGCTTTTACGGGGTTTTGACTATTTTTCTTTTTTCGTTGTCCTTTTGAGCCGGAAGCGGAAAGCCGTGTATGACCGCACATTCCATAAATGGAACAAGCCGTCACTCACGGCAGACAAACCGGGAAGAATGATTTTATCCATCCGACCAAACACGTTTGGCCAAACAGATAAAAACATACTTCCTTGCCGATGGTTTGCCCGGTTTCACGCTACCGGCTATGTTCTTTTCTGTTGGGGATGTCTTTTTCACGGATTTCTCTTTTGAAGTTTTCCTGTCTAATCTGCCTCTACTTCCGTTTACCTCCATTTTCGCGCCTTTCAGTGAGCCGCATCAGGCAGTCATTTTCGTGCTGGGTGCAAAGGTAACTCCGGGATTGTACGGGAAAGCAAGGTCAAGCCTCCTGTTTTCTGGAAAAATCTCCAGCCTTTCGGGTAGTATTTTTCCGAAAAATCCTATTCAAGAATAGTATTTAATTAAGAATAATCCACTTATGATATGTTTTACAAATATGAGGTAATGACTTGGCAATGGTCATAACTTCTGCGATATGCAGTGCTTTTCTGTCAAATAACTCTGTATGTGTGCAAAGATACTATTTTCTGTTGAACATATGGTCTGTTATCAAGTAAAATTTGGAGGTTTTGCACTCGTTAAGTGATGTGCGTGATTCTGATGAAAGAAAAACAGAATGTCCGAGTAATAAAAACATCGGCAGACCTACAAAGAGGTTGCCGATGTTGCTAATGGAGCGTGTGATTGGTAGATTGAGTAGAACAAGAAAATGTATGCTGAGGTAACTTCTTCTTTATTGGTCATCAGCAATGACCCTTAATGTGAAGATAAAAATCATAGAATTTCATCTTGATATTATCTCGTACTCTACGGAACTCGTTTTTAATAAAATCGGGTGTTCCTGTTACATCGGAAGGGTCGTCAAAGCCGATGTGCAAGCGATGTTTGACATGTCCTGCAAATACCGGGCAGGTTTCATTGTCATTTCCGCATACCGTTATTACATAATCCCATTCTTGGGTAAGGTATTGCCTTACATCTGTGGGAGTATGTTCGGATATGTCTATGCCTATTTCACGCATTACCGCTATGGCATTAGGGTTTACTTGTTCAACAGGATGTGTGCCTGCCGAACAGACCTCAATCGTATCATCCAATGATTGCAAAATGCCATGAGCCATCTGACTGCGGCAACTATTTCCTGTACAAAGTATCAATACTCTCATAATTTCTAAAATAGATTTCCATATATAAAGCCTGAAACCGTTGCCATTACGATTACAAGAGTAACATATACAATGGTCTTCTTTGTACCCATTACACCACGGATGACCAACATATTCGGAAGAGACAATGACGGACCAGCCAACAGCAATGCCAGTGCCGGACCTTTACCCATGCCGGAAGCTAACAGACCTTGAATGATTGGAACTTCGGTCAATGTGGCGAAATACATAAATGCACCTGTAAACGATGCAAAGAAGTTAGACAAAAGCGAATTACCCCCGACTGCCCATTCTATCCAACTGTTCGGAATGACACCTGCAATGGCTGTATTGTCGTGCGTTGAGCCAAGCAGGAAACCTGCTGTCACTACACCTATAGCCAGCAACGGCAATATCTGTTTGGCGAAGCCCCACGAGGATATTGC
>OGEB01000890.1_pt1 | contig 15946 bp, 19 predicted proteins | sample 1570541 | NCBI WGS metagenome assembly OGEB01 (sample SAMEA2581975, study PRJEB24529) | metagenome | biome: Human gut stool | place: China | collected 2011 | reverse complement strand
CATCAGCAAAAGGGGATGATAAGTTTATCACCACCGACTATTTGCAACAGTGCCTTTCCGGCTGCAGTCCGGGTATCAACCGGCTGTTCCGTCGCTCTGAGGGTGATCCCCCGCTGATTCAGACTGTAAACGATATCCTGTAAATCCCGGATGCTGCGGGCCAGACGATCCACACGGGTGACCATCAGTGTGTCACCCGGTCGCAGAAACTCAAGCAGGAGGCTGAGTTCGGTGCGTCCGTCCCGGCTGCTGCCGCTGGCTTTTTCTGCGCGGATAATTTCACACCCGGCGGCACGCAGGGTTTGCGTCTGGAGAGTGAGATCCTGCTCGTGAGTGGAAACGCGGGCATAGCCGTAAAGCGCCATAATAATGAAGACTGTCTCGTTAGCCTCTAGATGATGAAAACCTAGCACCGGGGCGAGACAAAAACAACCCAAATGAGACAGAAAAACTGTCTCACCGGATTGTCTGTTTTGGGTATACTAATACAATACAATTAGAAAAGAAAAATGGCTCTGTCTCTAATATGCACTATACACGTTCTCTCTGCATGACCAGACTCATGGCCGCCGGCAGCACGGTCAGGGTCACCAGGGTCGCGACCAGCAATCCGCCGATAATGGCGTATGCCATCGGCCCCCAGAAGACCTGCTCTGCGATGGGTATCATCCCTAAAATCGCCGCGCAGGCGGTCAGCAGGATCGGGCGGGCGCGGTGCTCTGCCGCCGCAATGATGGCATCATTGCCGATCATCCCCTTCCGCGTATTGCTGTCCACTTCGCTGATGAGGATGACCGCATTGCGGATTATCATCCCGGCCAGCGCAATGATGCCCAGCAGCGCCACAAAGCCCATCGGCGTACCGGTCGGCAGCATGGCCAGCACGATACCGATGAGTCCGAACGGGGCCATCAGTAACGCCAGCAGCATCCGGGAAAAGCGCTGCAGCTGTATCATCAGCAGGACCAGCATTACACAGAGCGTCACCGGCAGCACCGCATACACCGAGCTGTTACCTTTGTCCGACTCCGCCACCGTGCCACCTTCTTCTATTTGGTAACCTGCCGGGAGGGTCGCGCGAAGCGTGTTCACTGCCGGTAACAGGTGTTGCGATACCGCCTCTGCGCGCATGCCGGGGGCCAGGTCCGTCTGCACGGTGATATACGGCAGGCGTTGTCGCCGCCAGATAACCGGGTCGTCGACGCCCCATGCCAGCGTGGCCACCTGGCCGAGCGGAATTTTATCTCCCCGGTCATTCGTCAGCAGCATCCCGGACAGCGTCGACAGGTCCTGACGCTCCGCGTTATCCGCACGCAGCACCACGTCAATCATCCGGTTGTGGTCGCGTACCGTGGTCACGGTACTGCCTGACCAGACGGCATTCAGCGCCTGCGCAATACGTTCTGAAGACAGTCCCGCCGCCCGCGCGGCCGTCTGGTTCACCTTCAGCGTGATAACCCGTTCCGGCTCGCCGGCGGTGAGGTTCACCTCGCGCGTCACGGGGCTGCTGCCGAGGACTGACGCCAGGGAACGGGCGATGGTCTGCACCCGAGCATAATCCGGACCGGTGATGCGGTACTTCACCGGCCAGCCGACCGGCGGGCCGAGCTCCAGCGGCGAAACGCGGGTGGTGATGTCACTGAACTGCCGGGCCAGCAGGGCGTCAAGCTGCTGCTTCAGCCGGTCGCGGGCTTTCAGGTCTTTCGCCACCACGACCAGCTGGGCGGTATTCTCATTGTCCAGCAGAACGTCCATCGGCAGATAAAAGCGGATGGCGCCGGACCCGACGTAGCCGGAAAAATGGTCCACGTCCGGATTATGAAGCAGCGCCTGCTCCAGCCGCGTGGTCTGCCGGGCCGTTTCGGTCTGCGAGGCGTTTGCCGGCAGCGTCAGGCTGACCAGCAGTTCGGGCCGGTCCGAGGCCGGGAAAAACTCCCCCTGCATAAAGGTGGTGCCATACGCGGCCACGACCAGCAGGCCGAGCGCCGAAGCCAGCGTTATCAGCCGGTGACGCAGGGCCAGCAGCAGCAGGCGGTGATAACCGCGCCTGAGCCTGCCCGGCGCCTTGTGTTCATGCGGATGACGCAGCTGTGCCGGTAATATCCAGACGCCCGTCAGCGGGGAGAACAGCACCGCCACCACCCACGAACACAGCAGCGAAATCAGCACCACCGCAAACAGGGTAAAGCAGTACTCCCCGGCGCTGGAGGCCGCGAAGCCGACCGGGATGAACCCGGCAATCATCACCAGCGTCCCGGTGAGCATCGGGAATGCCGTGGTCTTAAAGGCACGGGTGGCCGCCTGCCATCGCGAGTCGCCCGCTTCCAGCCGGGAGACCATCGTCTCGACGGTTATCATGGCATCATCAACCAGCAGCCCCAGAGCAATAATCAGCGCCCCCAGCGAGATGCGCTGCAGGCCGATACCGCACAGCAGCATCACCGTGAAGGTCATGGCGAGCACCAGCGGTATGGCCGCGGCCACCACCAGGCCAGCCCGCAGGCCCAGCGACACAAAGGACACCGCCAGCACGATGACCACCGCCTCAGCCAGTACCCGGACAAAGCCGCTCACCGCCTGGCTGACCACCACAGACTGGTCAGCTACCTTCACCATCTCCATGCCGTGCGGCAGTTGCTGACCGAGGGCCTGCATCCGCGCATTCAGGGCATAACCGAAATCCAGCATATTGCCGGTGGCGGCCATGGACACGGCCAGCCCGATGGCCGGCTGACCGTTCACCCGGAACGCCGGCGCGGGGGGCTCGGCCGTTTCACGCCGGATGGTGGCAATGTCAGTCAGGGGAACGTAGCGGCCGTTGACGTGCAGCGTGACCGCCCGCAGGCTCGCCTCTGAGGTCAGCGCCCCGCTGACCCGCAGGGCCACGTTTTCCCGGTCCGTGCGCAGCGTGCCCGCCGGCACGACGTCGTTCTGCGCCTTCAGGGCATCGCTCACCTGCTGCAGGTCAAGGCCCATGCCGGCCAGCTGCCGGGGCGAGAAGGACACCACCATCTGCTCCTCCTGCACGCCCACCAGGGTAATTTTCCCCACGTCCGGCAGTGACATCAGGCTGCGGCGGATATCCTCGACCCGGTCGCGCAACTCACGCGGGGTGAACCCGTCGGCGGTAAAGCCATAAATCGTGCCGAAGGTGTCATCAAACTCATCGTCCACCGCCGGCCCCTGCACCCCTTCCGGCAGCGAGGACGTCACGTCCATCATTTTCTTGCGCACCTGATACCAGATATCCGCCACTTTCCCGGGCGGCGTGTCGTCGCGCAGGTTGACGAATATCACCGTCTGACCGGCGTGCGTGTCGCTTTCCACGTAGTCCAGGTACGGGATTTCCTGCAGCTTTTTTTCCAGCGGGTCGGTCACCAGATTCACCGTGTCCTGCACGGTGGCCCCGGGCCACTGCGCGGACACCACGGCGGTCTTGATGGTAAAGGCGGGGTCTTCATTACGCGGGAGCCGCTCATAGCTCAGGATGCCGGCCGCCATCACCATCAGCATCAGGAAGGTGATGAGCTGCTGATGCCTGAGTGCCCACGCCGACAGGTTAAAGGTCTGCTTCTGTGAGGACTGACTCATTCGCCCGCCTCCCCGGAAGCCACCACCTCTCCCTCGCGCAGTTTGCTGACGCCGGCGGTTACCACCGGCTCCCCCGGACGGACGCCGGCACTGACCAGGATGTCGGATGCCGTAAAGCCGGCAAGCGTCACCGGCCGGAGCTGCAGCCGCCGGCTGGCACTGTCAACCACAAATACCGCCGGCCTGCCCTGCACCCGCGTCAGGGCGCTGGCGGGCAGGCGCATCACGGCAGGTCCGGTGCCCGCCAGTCCTACCTGCACGCTGGCGCCAAGCGCCATGGCCGGCGTCGGGTTATCCAGGGTGACGCGCACGCGCCAGGTGCGCGTCTGCGCATCGGCCTGCGGACTAATGTCACGCAGGGTGCCGGTGACCGAGACTGTCGGGTCAGCCAGCAGGGACACCCTGAATCCACCGGCAGGGCGTGAAAACGCCTGCGGGTCCGCCACGTCAATCACGGCGTCACGTCCGCTGCTCACCGCCAGCGTGACCACCGTCTGTCCGGCGCTGACCACCTGGCCGGGCTCGGCGCTGACCTGCGTGACCACGCCGGCGGCTGGGGCAACAAGTCGCGTCCAGCTCAGGTTCTCCCGGGCGGTGTTCAGGGCCGCCTCGCTGCTGCGCCGGCGTGACGCGGCGGCCTGCCAGTCTGACCGGGCGGTATCGAGCTGTACGCGTGCGATGGCGCCCGACGGCATCAGTTGTGTCATCCGCCGGAGGTTCAGCGCCGCCAGTTGCTCAGCCGCCCGCGTGCTGTCAAGGTCGGCGCGCGCGCTGTCCAGCTGGTTCTGACTGGTGCTGTTTTCCAGCGTGCCCAGCACCTGCCCGGCGGCGACGTGGTCACCCACGTCCACGGACCGGGTCAGCAGCCGTCCGTCGAGGCGAAAACCCAGGGTCACCTCATCGTGCGGGCGGATTTCACCGGTCTGCAGGAATGTCCCGGCGGCCGAAGGTGCGGGCACCGTCACGGTGCGCACCGGACGCGGTGGCGCGGGCTTTTCCGGCTTGTCCCCGCAGGCGGCAAGCAGAAGACACACCGGCAGCATCAGCACCACCGGCAGCAGCGCGCTCAGCCGGTCTGCCGTGAAAAGATGGCGCAGCGCCTGCCGCACGCAGTCGGTAAAATCGGGGAAGTTTTCCGTCATGGCCGTATTCCTGAACAAAGAGAGCGCCATTACACCGTGGCTCTGTCAAGATACGGCCTGCGTTGTGTCAAGAACGGGTCAAGAGCGCGGATTATTTCCGGCCGTGGTGTGCCGGCAGGGTGACGGTAATCACCAGACCACCCGTTTCCCCCGGCGCGGCATGAATGGTCCCCCCGTGTGCCTCACAGATACCCCGGGCGATGGATAACCCCAGACCGCTGCCGCCCGAGTGGCGCGCCCTGGACGACTCGCCCCGGGTGAAACGCTCAAACATGACCGGCAGAAAATCCGCCGGCACGCCCGGCCCCCGGTCACGAAACACCATCCGGGCCCCCTCCGGGGTCGCCTGTGCGGACACCGTGACATCCCCGCCTTCAGTTGCATAGCGCAGGGCATTTTCCAGCACGATGGTGATGACCTGGCCCAGCCGGACCGGATCCGCCAGGCACGGACAGGGCTCACGGGAGGTCAGGCTCAGGGTCATGCCGGCCGTCTGCGCCTGCGGTCCCAGCCAGGCCACCCGCTCGCGCAACAGGGCGGTGAGGTCGGTCTGTGTTTTATTCAGTGTGAGCTGCCCGGCATCCGCCAGCGACAGCAGGTGCAGTTCATCCGTGAGGCGGCTGAGCAGCTGCAGCTGTTTCATGACCATCGCCAGTTGTCGGGGTTCGGGGGTAAAAACGCCGTCCATCATGCCCTGCAGCCGGCCGATAGCCGCCGTCAGCGGAGAGCGGAGCTCATGCGCCATCGCCACGTGGGAGGCCCTGAGTTCACGATCATAGCGTGCCAGCTGCTGCATCATGGCGTTGAAGTCCTGCGTGAAGCGCACCATCTCCAGCGGGGCGTTGTCCACCTGCGTCACCCGGGCGCTGAAGTCACCTGAGGTAACGACGCGCGCTGCCGCGGCAAGCCGGCTGAACTGCAGGGAGAGCGGGCGTGCCGCCCGAAGCCCCAGCGCGACAATAAAGGGTATCATCACCCCCACAAGCAGGCCCACCGTCAGCCAGTCCGCGGAGGCAATGGACGGGTCGGAATACCTGAGTCCCCACCACGTGTCGACAATCTCATGAAAGCGGGCCGGATTGATTTCAGGGTGCGCGCGCAACAGGGTAAACTCCTCACGCAGCGCAGGCGGCATACGGTGAAGATTCCACAGACTCTGCACGGCAAAACGCAGCCACATGCACACCGCAATCACCACCACGGAACCGATGGCCAGCGCCAGGATACGCACACAAATCCAGCGCCACAGGGTCTGCTGCTGTAACGTTTTCATGGCTGAGAGAACCGGTAGCCGACACCGCGGACGTTAACCAGCACGCCGTGGATGCCGGCCCCCTCCAGTTTTTTGCGCAGGTTGTAGACGTGCGTGTCCACCGAACGCTCCAGCGCATCGCTCTCCGGCAGGCAGTGCTCCAGCAGGTGCTGACGGGAGAAGGGGCGCACTGGTGCCTGCAGCAGGGTCGCCAACAGGCTGAATTCCGTGGGCGTGAGCACAATTGCCGCGAGCTCTCCGTGTTCATCCCTGACGCCGGCAGTCATCATCACCGTATCCACCTCCAGCCCCTGCCAGCGCAGCAGGGACGCTTCCGGCGCCTGCGTCACGCGCCGCAGCACCGCCTGCACCCTGGCCACCACTTCGCCGGGGTTATAGGGCTTGACCACATAGTCATCCGCGCCATAACGCAGGGCCCCTATCCTGTCGGGGATGTCGCCCATGGCGGTGACCATGATGACCGGCGTGTTCCCCCGGCGGCGCACCGCCGCCAGCACCTCCGTACCGTTCATGCCGGGCAGCATCACGTCCAGCAGGATAAGGTCCGGCTTCAGCCGCTGGCTCATTTCCAGTCCCGACGGCCCGTCGCCCGCGACGCTGACTGCGTAACTCTCACGCGCCAGATAGGCGCTGAGCACGTCCGCCGCGTCGGCATCATCCTCAATTATCAGTATTCGTTTTCCGGACATTGTGCCCACCTTGACCATTTCTTCATAAATCCCTGACAGTTTACTGACACTGACTCGACATACTCCCCCCTGAACAGACGCCCCACGCCTGGCGGTCGTCCTAAAACCGTTGCTCAGGAGCCACGATGATAACCAGAAAACTGATGCTGTACATGACCTATTTCACGCTGACCGGCCTAGCCACCACCGCCCGGGCCGATGACGCCAGCCCGCAGCAACCCACGCTGTCGGTGGGCCTCGCCGGCCAGAATCTGCCCCGTTACAGCGGGTCAGACAAGCAGCGCTGGCAGGTGGTGCCGCTGGTGCAGGCCCGCGACGGGGCGTTCTTCCTGGATACGCAAAAAGGGATTGGCTATGACCTGCAGAGCGACAGCGGCCTCTACCTGGAGCATACCCTGGGCTATAACCTGGGGCGGTCAGACCGGGACTCAGACTGGCGGGACGGCAGTGATAAGCTCCGGGGCATGGGGAAGATAAAAGCCACCGTCAATACGGCGTTTGCTGTAGGCTGGACGCTGACGCCCTGGCTGACGGTGGAAGGTAAAGCCACGCTCCCGCTGAGCGACAGTCAGGGCGTGAATTATCAGACGTCTGCCACGCTCATTCCGCTGCAGACCGCCAGTGACACAGTGGCCTTTTCCACGGCGGCCCTGTTCGGTGACAGCCGGGATATGAACACCGTTTACGGCATCAGCGACCGGCAGAGTGCGCGCTCGGGTTATGCCCCGTATCAGGCGGCCGGCGGGTTTTATGGCACCGACAGCAACCTGACCTGGAGCCATCAGTTCACCCCGAACTGGGGAGCACTGCTCAGCGTCGACTACACCTGGCTTGACAGCCATGCAAAGAACAGCCCGATCGTTTCCAGGCGTAATGGAACCTCAGCCATGCTGGGTGTGCTGTATACGTTCTGAGTCCCCCATAATCCGGCGCAGTAACAGGCTTTCAGGGGCAATACAAAATAGTTCGGTGATATTACTGAAAATTAAAGAAGTTAGCGGAAGCCATGTGAAGGCAGGAGAACCAGCGCGATGAAGAATGACATTCTGTTAGTGATTCTGCTGTTGGGGTTATCAGCGATGGCTCATCTGCTTTTGTTTCTGTATCTCACGCCGCAGGAAATAAAACCTCTGCTTATGCAACTGCTCCACCCCGGCTGATACAGGGGCCGCCCATACACAGAGAAAAAGCGTGTACCACCGGAATATGAAAATGCATACCGTAACAACAGCTACCTCTCCGTCACGCTGGATAATCTGCATGACGGAATGATGACCTTGCCCCTTCCTGTACGATGATGTTGATTTGCAGTTAATGTGATTTCGGTGCAATGGAATGCAAGCCGGAGAGAGTAAATGCGAGTACAGTTGCACATAATATGAGTCGGGTATGCTTTTCATTTGCAGTTAAAGTGCGCAGAAAAAGGGGAGAAATGCGATTTTGAGGAATTTGAAGCGCGATTCGTTACACGTAATGCTTACCGGGACTGTATCCCGGTAAAAAAACTTAACCGGCGGCACACCTGCCTGCGTAGCGGCTGCGACAACTGCAAGCCCGATAACCGCTATCCGATTAATAAGCATTTTATTCCCCTTACTCATGCTGATATCACCTTGCCAGCTGTTACCAGTTTACGAAATTCACTTTCATGAATTTCACGCCCATGCTCAAGCGTTGAATACACGTTGCCGATAAGCCAGTTACCAGCCGTTTTTGTCTCGGTATACCACCATGCTTCTGTCAGAGTAAGCAGCGGTTCGCTATCCTCGCCCTTCTCATAGATCCAGATTTTAGTGACGTCTTTACCCGTTTCGTTGCTGCCCTGAATGGTAGGGTCAAAGGTATGTTCAATCTCTATATCGAAGTAACGCTGAAGGAAGTTAGTAAAGTGCATGACGACTCCTGTAAGCGCCGATACCGGCAATTTTTCGGGTGGCGGTGTTGCCTCCCGATGATTTAATTATCGTTGATTATGCTTTTAAAGTCAATACAAGTACGTAATTTATTTACCTGTTTTTATGCCCGTCAGGGCATGGAAGGCGACCGCGCCGGACTCCACCGGACACCGGCCGCAAATCGCCGGAAACTGCGGGACTGACCGGAGCAACAGGCCAACCCCCCTCCCTGCTAAGCCATAACCCAGCCCGCCGCCACGCAGCTGCCGCACGTCCCCCACGGGGGTGCGCAGTGGGCGCCGCGCGCCTGCGCGCGGGTACGGCGGCCCGCCAGCGGGTCGCGGCGCCGTACTGCGAGTTAGCGGCCGCCGCGCGGCCGGTTACGGGGGACACCGCACCGTCACGGCCAGCGCCCCACTGAGCTGCACAATCCACGGATAATGCAGGAGACGAATCATGATAGGAGGCTGAAGGGGAAATGAGCGGCAGCAGGGGAAGGGATTGCCAAGCGGAGCGCGGAGGCCGCAGGCCGGAGGCGTCAGTGGCAGCTGCCCGCGTGAGCGGGGCGAGACGCGTAGCGGCTCGATGCGCAGCACAGCAGAACGGCCCCGGAGGGGTGACGTCCGGGGGTTCGCTTTTAAAGATTTTCGACCACATCAGTAAATCGTAGTGACACCATGAAGCAAAAGTATCGTGCAGACCAGAATCAACAACAGTAACAGCAGACCTTTTTTTCGACGTAATAAAACCGGCCCCAAAGCGCCCGCAAGAAGCACACTCAACACGATTTCCGTTATACTAATCGTATTCATAATCTCTCACGTTTCCCTTTTTAGAACTCTGCCACACACAGATAAAACCTTATAACAAGCTACAAAACCCGTTATTCAGACGCGGTAATGCCTAGTTTTTTTGCCAGTATTTCAGATGACAAAGAAACCCTTATCCACTTCCCGGTTACAAGGTGAATGATTGTGGCTTCATGCCCTTTAACAGAGTGGGATATTAACTCACGCTGAATGATATGCGTCTCTCCATCATTTCCCGTCACGGCAATTAGGCCCTCTGTAGAACAGGGGTTGATACTACTAATGTTGGTGTTGTTTTCGGTTTTGTTCAGCATCGCTGATCCTCAAATATCGGTTTGTGTTACGTCTGCCGCTTTGCGCTGGATAAGCGACTTAAAGAAATCCGACGCCTTCAGAATATCGCTATCCTGGAAGTCGGGAAATGTCGCTTCTGTCAGCTCCTGCGCCGTACCTGCCCGTATAACGGTTTCATCGCGGATCATCGTTCGCTTAACGCCATCAGCCTGTTTTTTGCTGAAGGAGTGCCGGAAAATAATCGCGTATTGGCCGCCGCTATCCTGATGAACAGAAGTATCCCAGCGATGATTACCCTGTTTACGATAGTGGTGATAGATTTGCTGGCCGTAGCGCTCCTGATCGGAATTACGGTAATCGAACATTAACAGTTCCAAAAGCATTAACCGATCTGGCAATTGCCAGGCGGTAGGGTGTTGAAGTGTCGCTAACATAGTTTCCCCTGAGCGTGACAGTCACGATAAGGCGGGCTTTGCCCGCCTGGTTATCAGTTAATCAATGGCACGATAAATACGATTCTGGCTTTCGTTCTCCAGCGTATTAACGTACTCCCGCAACAGGTGATACCGGTTAGCCATCGTTTCGTTCAGTTCGGCTTTGCCTTCTTCATATGCCAGCCCGCAAAAGTAACTGTAGGCATACAGACAAACAATAATCCCTACTTCGCGCGCGCTGCATTCACCTTCAAAATAGTTAGGTAACGAGAGCCAAAGAGGTTGGGGCGCTTCCATAAAAAACGCGCCATTGCTGGCCTGAAGGTATTCCCAATACCCTCCCTGGTAGTCTTTAGCGTAACGATTCAGAAAGGACTGAATGAAGTGATCTGCGCTGAAGAAAGCGCCACGAAATGCCGCAGGCATGAAGTTCATGCGGGCGTTTTCAGAAATGTAGCGGGCGGTGATTTCGATAGTTTCCATGATACTTCCTCTTAAAGCCGATACCGGCGATGGTTAAGCGGCAGGCACATCACCTGCCACTTTTTAATTATCGTACAATGGGGCGTTAAAGTCAATATAAGTACGGATTATATTTACCTAATTTTATGCCCGTCAGAGCATGGAAGGCGACCTCGCCGGACTCCACCGGACACCGGGGGCAAATCGCCGGAAACTGCGGGACTGACCGGAGCGACAGGCCACCCCCCCTCCCTGCTAGCCCGCCGCCACGCGGCCGGTTACAGGGGACACTGAGAAAACAGAAAGCCAACAAACACTATATATAGCGTTCGTTGGCAGCTGAAGCAGCACTACATATAGTAGAGTACCTGTAAAACTTGCCAACCTGACCATAACAGCGATACTGTATAAGTAAACAGTGATTTGGTAGATCGCTATGAAGGTCGATATTTTTGAAAGCTCCGGCGCCAGCCAGGTACACAGCATCCCTTTTTATCTGCAAAGAATTTCTGCGGGGTTCCCCAGCCCGGCCCAGGGCTATGAAAAGCAGGAGTTAAACCTGCATGAGTATTGTGTTCGTCACCCTTCAGCAACTTACTTCCTACGGGTTTCTGGCTCGTCAATGGAAGATGGCCGCATCCATGATGGTGACGTACTGGTTGTGGATCGCTCGCTGACGGCCAGCCACGGCTCAATCGTAGTCGCCTGCATCCATAATGAATTTACCGTGAAGCGGCTACTGCTGAGGCCCAGACCCTGCCTGATGCCGATGAACAAAGATTTTCCTGTGTACTACATTGACCCGGATAATGAGAGCGTTGAAATCTGGGGAGTGGTTACGCATTCCCTTATCGAGCATCCGGTATGTTTGCGCTGATTGATGTCAATGGCATGTACGCCAGCTGTGAGCAGGCATTTAGGCCAGATCTGGCAAACCGAGCAGTGGCCGTTTTATCCAACAATGACGGCAACATTGTGGCCCGTAATTACCTGGCGAAGAAAGCGGGCCTGAAAATGGGCGATCCGTACTTCAAAGTCAGACCCATAATCGAGCGTCATAACATCGCTATTTTTAGCTCTAATTACACTCTCTATGCCTCCATGTCGGCCCGGTTCGCGGCCGTAGTTGAGTCCCTTGCAAGCCACGTCGAACAGTATTCAATCGACGAGCTTTTTGTTGACTGCAAAGGGATAACGGCCGCCATGAGCCTTGACGCTTTCGGGCGCCAACTGCGCGAGGAAGTCAGGCGACACACAACGCTGGTATGCGGGGTCGGTATTGCCCGTACTAAGACGCTGGCGAAGCTGTGTAACCACGCTGCAAAAACATGGCCCGCTACTGGCGGGGTGGTTGCTCTGGACGATGGCGCCAGACTGAAGAAATTAATGAGCATCCTGCCGGTTGCGGAAGTCTGGGGCGTCGGCCATCGTACAGAGAAAGCACTCGCCACAATGGGGATCAAAACGGTGCTGGATTTAGCCAGGGCAGATACGCGCCTAATCCGTAAAACATTCGGCGTTGTGCTTGAAAGAACGGTACGGGAGTTGCGCGGCGAGGCTTGCTTCAGCCTGGAAGAAAACCCTCCTGCGAAGCAGCAGATTGTTGTGTCGCGCTCATTCGGCCAACGCGTAGAAACCCTGACGGACATGCAGCAGGCTGTCACCGGATTTGCAGCGCGCGCAGCTGAAAAACTGCGTAATGAGAGGCAATACTGCCGCGTCATAAGCGTCTTTATCCGTACCAGTCCTTATTCAGTGCGTGATACACAGTATGCCAATCAGGCAACCGAAAAACTGACGGTGGCAACCCAGGACAGCCGCACGATAATTCAGGCAGCACAAGCCGCGCTGGCGCGGATCTGGCGGGAAGATATTGCGTATGCAAAAGCAGGGGTCATGCTGGCAGATTTTAGCGGGAAGGAGGCCCAGCTTGATTTATTCGACTCTGCTACGCCTTCAGCTGGCAGCGAGGCTTTAATGGCTGTTCTTGATGGTATAAACCGGCGTGGAAAGAGCCAGCTTTTTTTTGCAGGCCAGGGCATCGATAACTCCTTTGCCATGCGTCGTCAGATGTTGTCACCTGATTACACGACAGACTGGCGCTCAATACCAATAGCCACCATCAAATAATTACCGGCGCCGTACACGGGCCGGTTAACCCCTCAACCGGCCGAAACAAGTTTCGGCACGGTTTCGCGGTTTTCGGTAAAAGCCGTTTCCTCTGTATAAAAGATCAGCTAAATTATGTGTATTGCACAATACATATATGTGAGGTTAGCAGTGAATTTGCCTACGCCCGAAACCTACGATGAACTTCAGAGAGCCTACGATTTTTTCAATGAGAAGCTATTCAGCAACGAGCTGCCGCCATGCCTGATAACGTTGCAGCGTGAGAAGCGAACGTATGGCTATTGTTCCTTTAAGCGTTTCGTCGGCCGTGAGAGTGGGTACACGGTAGACGAGATCGCTATGAATCCGGTGTATTTCTCGATCAGAACCATAAAGGCCACGCTTTCAACACTGGTGCATGAGATGGTTCATCAGTGGCAATTCCATTTTGGCGAGCCTGGCCGCCGTGGCTATCACAACAAACAGTGGGCGGCCCGGATGGAACGGGTAGGACTAATGCCTTCTGATACCGGCGAACCGGGAGGCAGGAAAGTGGGCCAGAGCATGACCCATTATATTATTGCCGGTGGCCCTTTCGATATGGCCTGTGATGAACTGCTGACAGGCCATTTCCGGCTTTCCTGGATGGACAGGTTTCCGCCTTACCAGCCTAAGCCTGGCGCTGTGCTAAGCCCTACAGGAAAAGGCTATATTGACGACGAGGAAGATGATAGCGAACACGAACAGGAGGTGGAGGAAGGGCGCGACCCGGTTGAACTCGACGACGAGATCATAGAGGCCATGCGATTTGTAACCCCACCGCCTGAAGCACCGGTGAACAAAACAAACCGGGAAAAGTACAGCTGCCCGGTGTGTCATATCAATCTCTGGGGTAAACCGGGGATAGTGGTTTACTGTGGTGGCGAGCACTGTAATAAAGCCGCGTTAGTAGTCTTAAAATAAAGTCCTTTCGGACTTTATTTTTTTTCCATTTCCGAGGTCGTGATGTTATTAATGCTGTACTTCGCGGCTTCTTTTAAAACAGTTTCAGCAAGGCTTGCTGGTATCCAGACCTGAACTAATTTTAATGGTTCGCCGTTCTCGGCTTTAAGAGTGGTGTTCTGGTACAAATCCCAGATTCGCTTAACGGTGCTGGAAATGTTTTGCTTGGAACGGCCTACTCGCGTGGCTACGTCTGATGATTTCTCACCTTTGACAAGCACGGAATAGCCAATATCTGTTGTGATGTGTGCAAAGGAAGCCATTTGCGGCAGCAGCTGTTTCCATTCTGTTTCTGAAATTCTGTTTTTCTGAGCCATCTGTGGCGCCTCCGTAGTTTTGGTTACAGAAAGGATATACTCAGAATAAACAGGGGTCAATACAAGTACGATTTTTATAAACTTTATTTTATTTGAGGGTGAGGCCCGGTGCGGCAGCAGCGCGGGCCTCGATGGTGCCGCGAAGGTGCTGGCGCCATGCTCGGATTAAAACATGAACCGTGAAGAACTGCGAAACTTGTTTTCGCGGTTCTGAGGGGTTGACCGAGCCGCGAAGCGGCGCTGGTAAGCGATGATATGCACATATCCACAGGCATATTTTTAAAAGGTATTTTATAGATTTTTTATCTTTTTAAAGTCTTTTAGAGCTATATAACTCATTGATTTAAAATCATAAATAAGTGTTATCTCTGGGAATCCGCCCACCTTGTTATGGGAATTGGCCCACCTTACTATGGGAAACAGCCCACCGTACTATGGGAATTAGCCCACCTTGTTATGGGAATTGGCCCACCTTAGACGAAACTGTAAAAAATGTATTTACTTGTTTGAACTTTGTGGTAGTGTGGAGAGTAATTTTTAACCCACAAAGGCAAGGCGCATGGATAAGTTGCTGAACAAAAAGATAAAAGTTAAGCAGTCTAACGAGCTTACCGAAGCTGCTTACTACCTCTCGCTAAAAGCAAAGCGCGTTCTCTGGTTATGTCTTATGCAGACGTATTTCACAGCTTCAGTAAGCGAAGATGATGATGAGATGGCTGTGCTCGGTGACTCTACTTTCAAAGTAAAGGTGGCTGACTATCAGCAAATTTTTCAGGTAAGCCGTAACCAGGCTATCAAGGATGTTAAAGAAGGCGTGTTTGAGTTAAGCCGTTCTGCGGTAATCTTTTACCCGAAAGAGGGGCGTTTTGACTGCGTCGCGCGCCCCTGGCTAACAGAGGCTGGCAGCCGATCAGCTCGTGGTATCTGGGAAATCGAATTTAACCATAAACTCCTGCGGTACATTTACGGCCTGACGAACCAGTTCACCACCTACTCGCTCCGCGATTGTGGCAGTCTTCGAAATCCCCGGACGATCCGCCTTTATGAAAGTCTTGCTCAATTCAAATCTTCAGGCTTATGGGTTACTACTCATGCTTGGTTAAATGACCGTTTCCTTTTGCCGGAATCCCAACAGAAGAACTTGGCAGAGTTGAAACGATCTTTCCTTGATCCTGCACTCAAGCAGATAAATGAGAAAACACCTTTACTTGCTAAGTATAGTATTGATGATTCAGGAAAATTTCTGTTCTCAATAATTGATAAGCAAAATCCCGTCTGACATAAATCAGCACACATGAGCCTGTCATTTGACAAATTTTTGTCATGAAGATGGGCGAATTTCCACACAGCACCGGCGCCCGGCAAGATGGGCGGATTCCCACACGACAGCGGCGCCCGGCAAGATGGGCGGATTTCCACACGGCAGCGGCGCCCGGCAAGGTGGGCCGATTCCCACACGACAGCGGCGCCCGGCAAGATGGGCGGATTCCCATATCGACATGTATGTAGCTTGTGTTATCCGTGGATTGTGCAGCTCAGCGGGTCGCTTGTCGTATGGCGTAGTGTCCCCCGTAACCGGCCGCGTGCGGCCGCTAACGCGCAGTACGGCGCCGCGACCCGAAGGCGGGCCGCCGTTCCCGCGCGCAGGCGCGCGGCGCCCACTGCGCACCCCCGTGGGGGACGTACGGCAGCTGTGTGGCGGTGAGCGGGATTAGGGCTTTGCAGGGAGGGGGCTGGGTCGGGCGATACGTTCAGCATTGCGGTTTCCGGCGATTTGCGGCCGGTGCCCGTTTAACTCCGGCGTGGTCGCCTTCCATGCCCTGACGGCATAAGAAAATAAAACCGCCATGCTGCGGTCATTCATGATTTTGTGGGGCACTGTTGCAAATAGTCGGTGGTGATAAACTTATCATCCCCTTTTGCTGATGG
>OGEB01000886.1_pt1 | contig 16013 bp, 10 predicted proteins | sample 1570541 | NCBI WGS metagenome assembly OGEB01 (sample SAMEA2581975, study PRJEB24529) | metagenome | biome: Human gut stool | place: China | collected 2011 | reverse complement strand
GATAAGTAATAACCTGATCTCTACCAAGTCCCGAATAAATATTGGGATCATCATCAGTAAATCTGCCTGTCCAGTATGAACTTATCAAATCCTTAACGTCATTGCGGAAAATTCCTAAATGAGCTGTAGTTTTATCTCCCCAGTCCTTCTCCACAGCTAATTCATAACTTAAAGATTTTTCCGGTTGCAAATCTGGATTACCCTCAAAAAACTGTCCTGAGCCACCCGGATTAGCAGCGTACATCTCCCAAAAATGGTACAACTCATTAACTGTAGGAGTTTTATACCCTTGACCGATAACAGCCTTCACACGTATGTCTTTAGCCGCATTATAAGTAGTTGCCAAACGGCTTGTTATTTCACTGCCAAATTTATCACTGTAATCATAACGTACAGAAGGAATAATCAACCATTTTTCATCAGGTTTAAATTCATCCTGAACATATACGGCAGTATAATTAATAGCCGCTTCATCATAAGCATTATATGCACTGCCTCCAGCTACAGGAGTACCTTTCTTCTTTAATCTGGTCCCTTCACTGTTATCCCGGCGGTACTCCAGCCCTGCCGTTAAATAATGTTTATCTCCCATATGCCATGAATCGTGACCTTCAATAACACTCAAGGTCCTTTTTACAGTATCAATCTTAGGATCTTTAACAGTTATTGTTCCAGGTTTGCCGCCCGTAAACATTTGCGTAACATCCTGACTTGTATAACGTTTATCATAAACCGATTGATAAGCTCTGATAATCCAGCTTTGCTTTTCATCATCACCTTTATAGGTCAGTGAATAATCTGTACGTTTGTTATCATTATAAATAGTAGATTTTTTATTTTGCCAGACTTCACCCGGCCTCATAACTGTTACAGATGAACTACCCTTCTGATTATCCTCTTTAATCCTGCTGAAATCGGCAGATAATTGATTTCCATTATCAAACTTATAACCTACACTTAAAGATATCGGTTGTTCCTTTCCATAAAAATTCATTTCATCTCCGCTGCCTGCTGGATCCATATAAGGCCTATTATTATTCAAGCCAGCATTTAACTTATAGGATACATTTTTTTCAACCCCCTGCAGATAAACATTAGACTTGTAGCCAGCACCTTTACCATTTTCATACCAGCCATATTCATAATTGATACTACCGGCATTTTTTTCCGGAGTTTTTGTAATTACATTGATAACCCCCGCCATAGCATCACTGCCATACAAAGCTCCGGCTGGACCTCTGATAATTTCTACACGTTCCACATCCTCCATGCGAATACGATCAACGTCCCAGGCATTAGCGGAATTATAGGAAAGTTCCCCACCCAAACGCTTACCGTCTACCATAATTAAAACATGCCTTGACTCACTGCCGCGAATACTGACATTACTGCGTCCCTGAAAATCATTAAAGACGTTTACTCCCAACGCAGATTTTAAAGCGTCACGCAACGTTTTCGCCTGTGTTTCTTCCAATTTTTTGCTGCTGACAATTTCTACAGCCGAGGGGCTTTCCTTCACGCTCATCTCCGTCCTTGTAGCAGTAATGACCATAGGGTCAAGTGTAAAACTTTCTGTAACTTCTTCAGCATGAGCAGTAACACCACTAAACAAAAAACTTGAACCAATCAGTGTAAATATCAATGACCTTTTCTTTACAAATCTTCTCACCTTTAACCACATCCATTTCCCATATTATTTCTACATTTATTCAAAAGCTTTTGCCCTTGAAACAAAATAAAACGCTCTTCTTCATATAAATACAGAAAGGCGTCAAATAATTGCGCAATCCCATCAATCGCAGGAATTTTATAGCGTCAAAATCAGGCAGTTCTTCTGGCTCTGCTTCATCGCTCGTCTTGCCTTCCCAGTTTCCCAGTGACATTTTAAGACTAACTCTGCATTACAGCTGCGGGACAGCACAGGTTTTACACCTGTTTCTCTATTAAGCATTACTGCACCTGATCTTATATATTTATTGTTTTATACAACTATTTAGAATTTTACTTATTTGTTTATATAATTGTTTTGATAAATATTCCTATTATTTTTATTTTATCATCAAGTAGTCCCCCCTGTCAAGCGCTCGTCCGCATCGAGCGGACGGCACCTGACGCTGCGCTTATTCAAAAGATTTATTTCTTCTGATACAAAGAAAACACCGCTTGTTTAAACAAGCGGTGTTTTACTATTATTCCTTAATATTCATCAAACATTCTTTGAATTTCCTCTGGACTTTTCGTTCTAAGCAGCGCCAATTGCAGAAGTATTCTGGCTTTCTGCGGATTAAGACTGTCCGCAGCTATAAATTTGTTATCAGTATCGTTTGCACTCCGGCTTACGATACCATTACCGACCCTCGTACTGCGTACTACAGGAATACCACTTCGAGCAATCTTGATCAGGGCAGGCTTTATATTGATATGCAGATTCCCGTGACCAAAGGCTGCAATAACTATTCCCAGCGCCCCAGCCGAAACTGCCGCTCTTACTAAAATATCATCACAGTTTACGTGCAGATAGACGATATCAACTCGCGGCAGAGCAGTTACTTTACTGATATCAAACTCAGCTGCTGCCGTATGCCGACGCAGACTTGCTTTATAGAAAATAGGTTTCCCATTTTGAAAATAGCCTAAATATCCCAGTTCCCACGATTTAAATGTTTCCACATGTGTAGTATTGGTTTTAGTTGCATCACGAGCCCCATTAATTTGATCATTCATTGCAATCAATACGCCCTTACCAACCGCCTCTTGCGAACCGGCTAAAGCAACTGCATTCAGCAGATTGACAGGACCATCGGCACTCATCGCTGTTGCCGGACGCATAGCGCCAACTAAAACCACCGGTTTCTCACTTTTAACAGTTAAATTTAGAAAATATGCTGTTTCTTCCAGCGTATCTGTACCATGTGTAATAACAATACCATCGACTTCCGGCTGTTGCAGAAGTTCACTGACCCTACGGCTTAATCTCAGCCAGATATCATCAATCATATCAAAACTGCCGATATTGCAGAACTGTTCACCAGTTACATCCGCAACTTCAAGCATTTCCGGAACAGCATTTATCAAGGTCTGAATACCTATTTCACCAGCCTGATAGCCTGTCATTTCTGTATTAGAGCCTGCTTTACCGGCAATAGTTCCACCAGTTCCCAGAATTACGACTTTTGGTTTCCTCATCATTTACACCTGCCTCAATACCATTTTTCTAAAAGGATATATGAAACTATAAGTGTCAATACACAACCTACGGCCCAAACTGTTAGCATCGGACTTGCCCACAACATTTTTCATCACATCCTTTACTTTTGATCACATTTCTGTTATTCGCTGTTTCTTTTTATTAGAAGACAGTAGCCACATTACCGCAAAACTGACGATCAACCCCCAGGCACCGGCTGCCATAACGCTTTTTTCAATATTAGTAAACAGATAAACAACCATGTAAGTTGCTTCTCCTGCAATCGCTCCCCAGATAGCGGCAGTAGCATTAATACGTTCAGGCCAGATAATAGCAATCAGCATCGGTGCTAATGTAGCTGAAGCGACACCAGAAATGCCAATCCAGACCATGACTCCCATAAATTGCGGTGGATGCAGTGTCATCAAAACACAAATAATCCCAAAAACTGCCGGCAATATCTTCGTCATCATAAATGCGATCCTCTGAGCTTTTTCCTGCGGAATATTTATGATTTTACGTTTAACCAACGTTTTAATAAAAAGATCATTAGCAATACAGGTTGTCATAACCAAAAGCAGACCACAGGCTGTCGACATCAATGCCGCTACAATCGAAACCGCAAGCAGCGTGCTGATAATGGGATGAAAATAAGCTCTGACATAGTCTACTACCGCATAGTCAGGCTGCTGCAGATCAGGATTCAGTGCCAGCATATACAAACCGCCAAAAATTACCAACATACAGCAGAATGAGGCAACAATCCAAGTCCAGATCATTTTTTTCATATCTTTAGGATCTTTTAATGCTAAAATTTTTGTCAGCAGCTGCGGTTGTCCAGAAAAAGCAAATTCAATCAAAATAACACCGAAAACAGTAGCGTAGCTGTACATATGTAATGATTTAGGATTAATGACCGCAGTCAACAGTGGATCACGCGCAGCAATGATCGTACTGACTTCTGTAATGCCGCCCTTGAAGAAAAAGAATCCTGACAAGAAAACAATCACACCAGCAAACATCATCAAACAAGTCTGACCAATACTTGTATAAACATCCGCAAACAAACCACCTAAAGTGACATAAACAATAGTAACTACAGTTACCGCAATAACGGCAGTACTGTAATCAATATCCAAAAGGCCTGATAAAAGCGTACCGCCTGCCGATAATTGACCAGCCACATAAAACATCTGAATCATAACGATAATAGAAACCAACGCCCTCAAAAAGTCACTTTTATACATTTCTCCCAGCCAGTCCGGCAATGATAAAGCTTTAATTTTAGTGTTACTGTCACGCACACCTTTTGCAATAACGATAAACCCTAATGTAGACCCGCCAAAAATAGCTAAAAATATCCATAAAGCGGAAGCCCCCCAGGCGTAAGCGTATCCGACATACCCCAGAAAAGTAGCAGCACTAAAGAAAGAGGCGGCAAAAGCCAATCCTAATGATATCGGTCCCATACTTTCGCTGGCAACCGCAAAATCACTTAACCCTTTTATTTTTTTAGAGCCAATAAAACCCACATAAATAACAAATATCGTATAAAGAGCAAACCCAACATAAAGACACGTTTTCAAATCCATAATAAATTTCTCCTTTCGCGCTTATTAGCTACTATCCCCCTTCCATAATAGAATGGATGGATTTCTTGTATGTATAACTAAATTTTTATATAATGAACTTAATCTGATAAATTCAACCAATTTCCTAAATTTAAAATAACATAAAATGCAACTTTTAGGATAAAAATGAACTCAAGATGACAAAATCTGCAATAAGATGCATGATTTTGCCTTTATAAGGAGCAATTCATGCTGAACTTTCTTTACCAAACAATGAGTCATTTATGGTTTGGACTAGCAGTATTTTTAATTATTTTCTTTATCTGCAGCCGAACCGCGTTTTTTCAAACAACCTTATTTCAACAAAATTATTCGTTAAAAAACAAGCTACATATTATTGCGTTTTTTTCGTTGCTAGGCATCCTCAATACTTACTGGTCTTTATATGGCGAAAGCTGGCTTATCAACACCAGTTCCATCTTTATTATCGTAGCTGGTCTAGTCAGCGGTCCTTTAATCGGTTTCTGTACAAGTCTGCTCATCTCTGTTCACTATGTTTTGTTTATCCATACCAAAGCTGCTCTCGTGAGCGGCTGCTTTTTCCTAGTAGAAGGGCTACTGGCAGGACTTTTATCACACTGGTTCAAACAAAAAAAAGAACTGCTGCCTCACGCTATCGGCGTAAGTTTTATTTTCGCTTCCAGCCATATCATTTTACTCGCCTTATTTTGTTATCCCCACACATTTACACCATCAATTGAAGATTGTGCTCTCCAGGTAATGATCACGACAGCTTTAGGTACCGGTTGTTTTCTCGGTCTTATCATGGACACTTATAAACAGAAGGATATTCTTGAAGGGCTGGCGGCAAAAATTGCACTGAATGTTACTAATAGTTCAATTTCTATTTTGCAGAATGGTTTCGATCAAAATGCCGCCCAAAAAATTACGGAAAGCATCCTGCAAAACGTCAAATCCTTTGACGTTGTCTGTATTACCTCTAACTATCAGCTGCTTGGCTGCGCAGCCTGTGAACAAGAACAGCCATTTCTTGACTACCTGCAGAGAGACCTGGAAACACTGCTATCAGAAAAATTTTGCCTGAACAATAAAAAGCTTACTGTACTTACTTCTTATCAGGCTTTGCCGCTGGCAAACGATACTGCCACGATTGGTTATCTTTGTGTGGGACATATAGTTGCAGAAAAAATGACTGCCTTTGAAACAAAGCTGGCTGAAGGTATCGCAACAATGCTTTCTACGCATATCGAAATCAATCAGATCAAAGAACGTACTAAACTGCTGGCCAATGCTGAAATAAAAGCTCTACAGGCACAGATCAATCCGCATTTTTTATTCAATGCCCTAAATACGATCAGCTATTATTGCAGCGTACAGCCTCAGACAGCAAAAAAACTTATCAATTATCTGGCTGATTATTACCGCCAAAACCTTGCTGATCCAAATACATTAATTTCCCTGCGGCAGGAACTGCAGCACATCAATGCCTATATTAATATTGAAATAGCACGTTTCGGCGACAAACTAAAAATAAATTATGAAATTGATGACACAGCCTTTTTTAAGGTTCCAGCCCTGATTTTACAGCCAATAATTGAAAATTCTGTCAAACATGGTCTACGGTCAAAATTAGATGGCGGCACTATCACTATAACAGTCAGCCAAGATACAGAATATTTTTTTATATCCGTGCATGACGATGGCATTGGCATTCCTGAAGCAAAACTGGCTTCGCTGCTTCTTGATATCCCTGGCCGTAAATCCATTGGCCTGACTAATATACATAAACGTCTAATGGCAATTTACGGCCCGGACAACGGTCTTCATATAGACAGTACATATGGTACAGGTACTACCGTCAGTTTTAAAATACCAAAGCAAGAGGAGGATTGAAATGCTAAAAATAGTTATCGCAGATGATGAATTTCCGTCCCGCCAAGAACTGCGAGCCTTACTGGAAACTAACAGCAATTTGGAGATCATTGCTGAATGTGAACATGGAGAGGCAGTACTTGATTATTTTTCAAACAATACTGCTGACGCTGTTTTTTTAGATATTGAAATGCCAGTATTAGACGGACTGGCCGTTGGCGAGAAACTTAAAACTTTGCCCAACCCTCCGAAAATAATTTTTTCCACAGGCTTCGATCAATTCGCAGTACGAGCCTTCGAACTTGAAGCTTTCGATTACATTCTTAAGCCCTATACTAAGACACGCCTGCAGGCAACTGTTATAAAATTGCAAAAAGTTTTGCAGAATCAATCTCAGCAGCAGTTGCCATCCCGCTGTAATTTTCCTATCAAGCTCTCTATTTGGAACAACAATAAACTTTTAGTCTTTAATCCCAAAGAAGAAATTTATCTTATCAAAACAGATACCAGTAAAAAAATACTGATCTATACCAATAAAGGTATTCTGGAATCAAACCTGCCTTTAAAAACTTTGGAAGAAAAACTATGTCCCTGCGGTTTTTTGAGAACTCACAAAAGCTATATTGTCAATATGAATAAAGTGCGCGAAATCATTCCCTGGTTCAATGACACTTATATACTGACCGTTGAAAACTGCCTGGAAAAGGAAATTCCCGTATCACGGCACTTTATTCAAAGTTTTAAAACTTTCCTCAATTTATAGCCATTTGGGTTCCCAACTCCATTTACTAAATGTTTCCTTAAATTTACAATTATTTAACTTTTTATATTCCTACTAACCTTGTAGAATTTAGTTAAAATGTTATAATGAAAGTATCAAGGCAAATTATTTTAGGAGGTGTCAAGCTATGGCACGATTTACTTTACCACGTGACATTTATTATGGCTCGGGCGCAATCGACGAAGTCAAAAATCTTGAAGGCTACAAAAAGGCAATGATCCTCACCGGTGGCAGTTCTATGAAACGGGGCGGTTTTTTGCAGAAGGTCGAAGATATCCTGCATGAAATCGGTGTGGAAACCCAGCTTTTCGAAGGCATCGAACCAGATCCGTCTATCGAGACCGTCTTTAAAGGTGCCGCAGCCATGCGCAAATTCCTTCCTGACGTTATCGTCGCTATCGGCGGCGGTTCACCTATAGATGCGGCGAAAGCCATGTGGGTCTTTTACGAGCACCCCGAAGCAACCTTTGAAGAAATCAAGAAACCTTTCAATATACCCAAACTCAGGAATAAGGCTATTTTCGTAGCAATTCCTTCTACAAGCGGTACGGCAACAGAAGTAACTGCATTCTCGGTCATTACTGATTACTCTACTAATATAAAATATCCGCTGGCAGATTTTGAAATCACGCCGGATATTGCTATTTTGGATACCGATATCCCTCTGACCATGCCGAAAACTTTGACTGCTCATACAGGTATGGATGCTTTGACCCATGCAATCGAAGCTTATGTCGCGTCTGCACGCAGCGATTTCTCTGACCCGCTGGCACTTAAAGCTATTAGTGATATTTATGACAGTTTGATTGACAGCTATTATGGTGATAAAAATGCACGAGGCAAAATGCATATTGCTCAATGCCTGGCTGGGATGGCTTTCTCGAATGCACTTTTAGGTATAGCCCACAGCCTGGCCCATAAAACCGGTGCGATGTTCGATATCCCGCACGGCTGCTGTAATGCGATCCTGCTACCGTCTGTTATCCAATATAATGCCAAAGTTTGTGCTGACAGATATGCAACTATAGCGCGTATGCTGGGACTTACCGGTAATACAGATAAACAGCTGACTGATGCACTTATCGATTCAATCAAAGAATTGAACAAAAAACTTGGTATCGCCCAAACCTATAAAGAAAACGGCGTCAGCGAAGAATTATTCAAACAACATATAGATGAAATCGCCGCCAATGCAGTATTGGATCCCTGCACTGGTTCTAATCCGAGAAAAATTGATGCTGAAGGTATGAAGAAGGTTCTGACCTGTGCTTATTACGGTGAACCCGTAACATTCTAAAATAAACAGCAAAATACCCTGCTCAGGCAGGGTATTTTTTTCTGTCAAGAATAGCCTTATATGGTATAATAGGCATAATTTTAAAATTAAGGGATGAACTTTATGGATAAAAATGAACACAGTATTTTTGCTTATGTAATGGATCAGCTAGATGAAAATGGCATCTATCAAGGAGGTGCCTTGATAGATGATCCGACTCCGTCATTACCACGGCCATTAGGAAGCGATGATGCCTATATATATACTGCCGAAATGCCGCCTGACTTGCCAGGTGCTGAAGCCGTCTGCAGTATGCTGCTGGCTTATGCTGATGAACCTTCTGCTACTGCAAAAGCGGTTCTTGAAGAAGCATTGATAAAAATTTTATGTGTCAGTGTTTGTGATCCGCTTGTAGAACTGCTGTCAGAAGACGAAGTTCCCGAACCACTGCTTGCTTTAGCCGAAGACTGGCTGTATACAGCGCATAAACGTGAGCTTGTTAAATATGCAATCGTCATCTTAGCAGTCTTTGGACTGGAGAAGCTGCGCAAAGAACATTCCGAAAACCTTTGGGATGATTTAGTCGATCTTTGCCGCTGTGAAGAATTCACTTTTTTCCTTACCTTTGCCTACCGTATCAATAATATTGCACCACAGGACGAGCTATGGGAACTTGTTCGCTCTACCAGAGGCTGGGGACGTATATTCACCCTCTATGATCTTGAATGCACTACAGAAGAAGAAGAAATTTGGCTGCTTCGGCACGGTTGTGAAATCGAAATCGATTATGCTCCGATTTGTCTGGTAGTAATGCGTAAGGGACAGTTATTACACCATTTGCATAAAGAGCAGCTGGACTATAAAACTTACCGTGGCTGTCTTTTGATCATTAATAATTTTATTATGATGCTTGACCGTTACTATATTGGAAACAGTGATCCAACTTATATTGATATCAGCGGTATCGATTCTAAGACTCTGATCAGCGAGCTTCTGCGCCATGCTGAACGATATGATAAAACTCCTGCTGACCTGATCGGAATAATAAACATTTCCATTGGACTGCAAAAGCTTATCACCGACAGCAACTGGGCAGCATTACCTTCTAACGCCAGCCACGAACTGGTAAGCCGCTGTGAAAAACTGATTTACAGCCGCGACTGGTATGAGGAAGTGCAAGCACAATTATTCAAAGAAGATGGCAGCGTAAATTACACTACTGCTGAATTTGCCTTTGAACTGGATATTGATATATGGGAACGTCTTTTCGATTATCTTAAGCAGCACCCTCTGGAAAGTGCTTTATTTCCTTATCTTCTAGGCTTTGAAAACGATGAACGTCCCCAGAAAGTATTGACTTTTATCGAAAAAAACATCAATACCTATACACAATCAGAAACAGCGCTTTTGATCCCGCTGAAATACCTGGAAACGCACCCTGGTACCGGAGTTCCTATAGTCACAGCCGCTTTGACCTCTATTTACGATTGGCCGCGCGGCGCTGCTTCTATCATTCTTGAAGAATGGGGACACGAACAGCTTACACCAGCATTGCGGGCGGCACTTATCACAGCGCGCAGACTTAGCCAGCATCCGTTGATTACTATGCGCATAGATGCCTTACTGGAAAATAAACCGTTCAGCGTTGCTACCATGCTGGAGCAGCTGGGCAATAAAAACTGACAGATTAACAATTAAAACGGTTCAGCTAAGCTGAACCGTTTTAATTCATACCGCATCATTATTTTATTGCAAACTAACATATAAAAGATACAAATTGAGTGCTGTAACAATAAATCCTACCGCATAAAGCAGACCTTTAGTAAAAGGCTTATTAGCATAAGTCCCCATTACTTTTGGTGAAGAAGTGAGCCAAATCTGCATAAATACAGTCAACGGAAGCTGCACACTAAGCAGCATCTGGCTGACGATCAATCCCCAGAAGGGATCATTGATGAAATATAAAACGATAACAGCAGGAACAAATGTCAGCAGCAAACCAACACGTGAATGAATATCCTTCATATCGTAAGATTCACCGAACATACCTGAAAAAATAGTAACACCTGCCATACCCGCCGTTGTTGTAGAAGCAATCCCTGCAAAAAGCAGTGCTATTGCAAAAATATGTGCTGCATTCTCACCTAAAAGCGGCACCAGCAGCTCCTGAGCCTGCTGTAATTCACTGACACTAACTCCATGAACAAAAAATGTTGCAGCGGCCAGCAAAATCATGGCACTGTTGATCGCCCAGCCGATACTCATAGAAAATAAAGTATCGACAAATTCAAAACGTAGCTGTTTTTCCATCAATGCCTTATCTTCCAGGTTCCAATGCCTGCTTTGAATAATTTCAGAATGCAGAAATAAATTATGCGGCATAATTACAGCACCTAAAATACTCATTACCACCAGCATCGAGCCTGCTGGAATATTAGGCACAGTCCAGCTGACAACGGCCTGCGGCCAATCAACATGTACCATTGAAATTTCAAATAAATAAGACATAGCAATAACAGAAACAAAACCCGCTATCCATGTTTCCAAACGACTGTAGGAATTTGTCCACAACATCAGCGTGCAAACGACAGCGGTAATCACAGCACCAGCCATAATTGGAATGCCAAACAACATATTAAGTGCAATCGCCGCACCCAAAATTTCAGCTAAAGCAGTTGCCTGCGCCGCCATAATAGCAGTAACCAGAATTGGACGTGAAATACGCTTAGGTAAAAATCTTGTTGCTGCTTCCGATAAACATTCACCTGTGACGATGCCCAGATGAGCTACATTATGCTGCAGCAAAATCAACATCAGAGTTGATAACGTTACGACCCACAGCAAAGCATACCCGTAATCGGCGCCGGCCGCCAAATTAGCAGCCCAGTTTCCTGGATCGATAAATCCCACCGTTACCAAAATACCAGGTCCGATAAAACGCAAAAGTTCTTTCGCTTCTTTACTTTGCTTGTGAATCTGTGAAAATTTATTTTTAAACACATTTAACATGCACTTCACTCCACATCAAAACCAAAATTATTATCTATTGATAATATTATAAAGCTATTTAATTGAAGAGACAAGCTACGCAAATTATATATTTTAATTATTTAGTTACGATATCATACAAAAAACCCCTCCCATATTATTATATGTGGAAGGGGTTTTAATTTTAATAAGCTTCTGACCATAAAACCAGTTCATCACCATACAGCGATTTTTTTAAATCAATAACGCGCTGGTTAGAACTGCCTCGAAAACGCAGATTGGGATTTTTTAAATCGAGCTTAAATTCGCCGTCTACTAAAACGTCTATATAAGAAAGCATCTCCTCAGTAACCGGCCAATCACATAAACGACCCGTAAGAAGATCCTGTTCAAAATCATACCCGGTATAACACCAGATCGTTTTTTCAGGATAAGACTTACGTACCTTACGCAGCAACGGCAAAAGTGCCTGTTGATTAGACGGCTCAAAAGGCTCGCCGCCCAAAAGCGAAAGCCCGCGGATAAACCAGGGCTCCAATCCTCTGACGATTGTATCTTCCTCTGTTTCTGTAAAAGGAGCACCATAATTAAAGTCCCATGCTTCAGGGTTAAAACACCCTTTGCACTGGTGAGTGCAGCCGCTGACGAACAGCGACACACGCACTCCCGGCCCATTGGCGGTATCATGGGTCTTGATCGTAGCGTAATTCATTTATAACGCCTCCCGCTTACAGATGCAGGACGCGGGATTTGATTTCTTTAGTCTTACCCACGTTCCAGAAATTTTCACCTAAATAGCCACAAGTACGGCGAGTAACATTCATTAAAGTCTGATTTTTATTACCGCAGTTAGGGCACTCCCATTCCAAATCATCGTTGATGATAATCTCACCATCAAATCCGCACACATGGCAGTAATCTGATTTAGTATTAAATTCAGCATATTGAATATTGTCATAAATAAAGCGAACAACATCTTCCATTGCTTCCAGGTTATGGCGCATATTAGGAATTTCGACATAGGAAATAGCGCCGCCCGAAGAAATACGCTGGAACTGGCTTTCAAAATTGAATTTACTAAAGGCGTCGATATCCTCACGAACATCTACGTGGTAAGAATTAGTATAATAGCCTTTATCCGTTACATCGGCAATAGTACCAAACCGTTCTTTGTCAATACGGGCAAAACGATAGCACAATGATTCAGCAGGCGTACCATATAAGGCAAAACCTAACCCTGTTTCTTTTTTCCATTTATCACAGGCAGCACGCAGATATTTCATCACGCGCAAAGCAAATTCTTCCCCTTCAGGTGTTGTGTGGCTGACATCTTTCATTAACTTAGTCATTTCGTACAAACCAATATAACCGAGTGAAATAGTAGAATAGCCTTTTTCCAGATATTTATCAATAACTTCGCCTTTTTCCAAGCGTGCAATCGCTCCATACTGCCAATGCACAGGGCTGACGTCACTGCGAATACCCTTTAATGAGTTATGACGGCACATCAAAGCTTCATAACAAAGCTGTAAGCGTTCATCCAGCAATGGCCAGAATTTTTCTTCGTCGCCATGTGCCAAAATAGCCACCTGAGGCAAATTCAAAGATACGACGCCCTGATTGAAACGGCCTTCGAATTTGTAATTGCCTTCATCATCCTTCCAGGCAGCCAAAAAACTGCGGCAGCCCATCGGTGCGAAAACATTTCCTTCATAATTCTCACGCATTTTTTTAGCAGAGATATAGTCAGGATATAAACGTTTAGCGCTGCATTTTACAGCCAGCTTAGTAATATAATCATACTTGCCGCCCTTCAGGCAGTTATGTTCATCAAGCACATAAACCAGTTTCGGAAAAGCAGGCGTTACAAAAACGCCTTTATCATTTTTAATGCCTTCCAACCGTTGCCGCAGAATCTCTTCTACTATCATTGCATTTTCTTCCAGATATTCATCGTCCGCCTGCAGATTAAGGAAGATAGTGACAAACGGAGATTGTCCGTTTGTTGTCATCAAAGTATTAATCTGGTATTGAATTGTCTGCACACCGCTGCGCAGCTCATCCTGCAAACGTCTTTTTGTAAGGCGCTCTACAACTTCATCAGCAACACTGTCACCGACCTCAGCTTTGATCGTCAGTTTGAATTTTTCATAGCTGCGGCGCAGATATTTGCCTAAATGACGAATATCGACAGACTGCCCACCATACTGGCTGCTGGCTACTGAAGCGATGATCTGAGTCATTACTGTACAAGCCACCTGAAAACTTTTCGGGCTTTCGATCAGTTTACCGTTCATTACAGTGCCGTTATCCAGCATATCGCCAACATTGATCAGGCAACAGTTGAAAATAGGCTGTACGAAGTAATCAGCATCGTGAAAATGGATAGCGCCCTCATCATGGGCTTTAGAAATCTTTTCCGGCAGGATCAGACGGCGGGTCAGGTCCTTGGAAACCTCGCCGGCAATCAGATCGCGCTGAGTAGAAGCCATAACAGCATTTTTATTAGAGTTTTCCTCCATAACATCTTTATTACTGTTACGGATCAGAGATAAAATGGATTCATCAGTCGTGTTAGCCTTACGCACCAAAGCGCGAGTATAGCGATAAATAATATAAGACTTGGCCAGGTTGAATTTCCCCTCGTCCATAAGCTGATGCTCTACCATATCCTGTATATCTTCCACCAAAAGACGCATGCGGTTTTTACTTTCCACATAATGAGCGATAGCTTCGATACGTTCCTGATCGATACGGTCTTCCGGTTCGACTACGTGATTGGCTTTCTGTATAGCAACTATAATCTTGCTGCTGTCAAAATCGGCAGTACTGCCATCACGTTTGATTACTTTCATAACTGACGCCTTCTTTCATAATTTCTTATCGTTAACGCCAAACAAAAATTATTATTTATGCGTAAAATTTACATTATCATCATAGCACAGCGCATTGTTAATGTAAAGCCAAAAATTACTAGATGTTGTGTTTTATTTTGCACATGCAACCATATTTGGTAGAAAACTTTCTTTTGCAATATTTAAACAAGGTCTCAAAAATACTACTTTCGGTATCGAAATAAACACAAAAAAGACGGCTTAAGCCGCCTTTTTTAGAAAATCACAGCAAACTGTACACTCTTACAAAATTGCCTTCTGCTAATGCCCAAACAGCAATATTTAACTGCAACGACACAACAGCCGAATAATACTCCCTGCTCTTATTACCATTTTTCAGGAATCCCAGCGAATGTATCCACTACAATCATCGCCGCTGTAGCCTTAGCCACCAGGATATCATTGTCCAGATCGCGCACTTCGATATTGATGGTTACCAATCTGTCGTCAGCGTGTGTTATCCGTGAAGTAGCGCTGATCGTCGTACCAACCGGTGCGCCTTTGATAAAATCTGTAGCAATAGTTGATGTCACTACCCTTTTACCTATCGTTGCACCTGCAATGCCTGTAGCATTATCAGCCAGCGTTGCAACCAGTCCTCCATGCGCCATACCATTAAGATTAGCATGCCGCTCAGGATCTACTTTTACTGCAACTGTAGCGCTGCCGCAAGACATATCTACGATGTAAATGCCGCACTCCTGCATAAAATTGTTATGCGAATAAATTTCGCTGACCTTTGCTTTGATCTTTTCCGCTTCAACCACAGGGAGTTCCTCCTTAACGCCGTCTTATGCCAGACATTCAGCCAGGTCTGCTGCAAAATCTGCGCTTGCTTCCAGATTATCGATAAGCCAACACAGCTTGGCTGTTTTTTCTTCGCCGTAAACAGGAGCAGCCAAAGACATAAATTTTGCAACACTTTCATCCCAGCTCATCGGATTAGGCGGATCTCCTTTCGGAAAATCTACCTGTAACTCCAATACTCGCCCATCTTTACAGCGAACGATAAGCTTTGATGCCAGTTTTGCAGCATCAGCAGCATGTACCGCCTCGATCGCAGCATCACGCATGACCTTGGTCTTCGCCATCAAGCTACGGACTTCAGCATCACCAATAACTTCCGTCAGGAAGCGATCAACACCCATATCGCCGTATTTGAGCATCCCGGCAACACAATATTGGATACTGAACTTGCAGCCATACGGATTTTCAGGCTGAGGATTATTGATCAGAAAATCAGTGATCTCATTGACTAAAATCTCTATCGCTTCAACATCATCAGGCTTCAATCCATGCTCAGTACGCAGCACCTGCATCGCATACAGCGCGGCATGAGAATGTTTACAGCAGGCATAAGGTTTGAACGAATTATTATCAATCTTATATATACCATCATTCAGCCCATCCGTCAATTTTTCCA
>OGEB01000878.1_pt1 | contig 16215 bp, 18 predicted proteins | sample 1570541 | NCBI WGS metagenome assembly OGEB01 (sample SAMEA2581975, study PRJEB24529) | metagenome | biome: Human gut stool | place: China | collected 2011 | reverse complement strand
TCGTAAGACGCACTGGATTGTTGAAATATTATCTCTTTGAGAGCGTTTGTAGAGCGTGAAAAGCCCATAGATTGGGAATTTGTGTCTGGTAGTATTACATATCTGTTGTATGCGTAACACTACCTACTCATTCCCAGAACTGCTCTTTATTTTAACAATTCAATACCTGGCAATCCCTTATTCAAAAGAAGGTCATTAACTTGTTTCTGTAATTGTTCTCTAAAATCATCTACTATATTCTTTTCTCTTTTTGTAAAATATGTTATATACTTTTTAAAATCAGATTGACATGACTTAGACCAATTCTTATATTTTTTAACATTATCTTTTTTTATCTCATCTAGATTATTCACATTGTTGATATCAAATTTAGTAAAATCATTTAAAAACCAATTTCTTTCTTTTTTAAATTTAATAAAAAACTCATCATCGCCTGGTAAATCATAAATAAACTTCACAATTTCTTTTTCAATTGGCATTTCATATTGACTAGGCAACGATAAGAATCTTGATTTATATTTTTTTATATCTTCTGTATTTACATCAGGATCAAATATTATTATTGAATTTTCTAACAGTCTCTGCCCATTTTTTATTAATGCTTTTAGATTATTGCAACCATTTCCTTCTACATAATCATTCAAACTGTGTATAAATTCCAATCTAGATAATACTTCTTTTTTACTGATTATTCTCTTTAAAAAATATTCAGCAACATCATCCTCACATATTATATTAACCTTATAAACATCATCAATATCATCTACATCTTTTAATGTCAATTCTTTATACGCCTCGCTATATGTTGGATTTTTTATAATGTTATAATTATTATCTCTAACATATGCTGTACTAATCATATTAAGAACCAAATCATTCTTATTATTCAATTTTTCCTGCAATTCAAAAACATATTGAATCAAATATAGAGAATGTGTATTAATAACAACTTGAATATTATTATTTTTAGCCCAATTAAATATAAAATTAAATAAATTCACTTGTGCTACTGGATGCAAAGATGCCTCTATTTCGTCTATACAAAAAATGCCTTGTAATTCTTCTTTATTTGCTGTTTTATATTCTAAAAAAGCATGCATCTTCGATAAAATATTACCAATATTATCTTCACCTGATGAAATTGCTTTATAATCATACGCTTCGTCTTTTCCTGGACCAAATGTCTGTTTTTTCCCCTTATCAGTAACCTCAACAGGATCTGCAAATGCCTCTTTTTGTAAAATTTTCATATAGCCATCTGCAACAAATTTTGCAAGAGATTTTTCTGTTTTTTCATCAATTGGCTGTGCATTTGTATCTACAATTGGTAATAACCGCTTCAAATTAACATATGAAGTATTTAAAGAAAAATTACCTTTACCCTCAACATTATCTTTACCAACTGTTACTCTATGTCTATATGTTCCATTAGGATTTCTTCTTTTGTATACTCTTATAGGTTCTTCAAAAATAATATCGTCTATTGTTTTTATCACTAATGAATAACTATATTGCTCACTATCCTTTTCTGGGCTCAAATAAAAAACATCACTATGTCTTGTCTTTAATGGATTTCCAAACACATCTTTTGCATCATTAGGCGATGAAAATGGATGTGCTATTAATCCTAAAATAGTAGATTTCATAGTTCCATTTTTACCTGAAATTATTGTAATTACATTACCCAGATCCAACGTTTTATCTTTTAAACTTCTAAAAACCTTTATATTCAATGCTTCAATCTTTTTTATATGGATATCTTTATAATTATCATATCCACTTTCCATAGCATCTAATATTTTATCGTCCATGCAAATTCTCCATTTTATCTTAAATTAATTGACACCTTTTTTTTATTTAGCAATTCCAAACTTGGAATCATATTATTGTTTTTAAAAATAATAATTTCGCTGGCTTTTCGTTTTGTTCCTGCACTATAATTTAAATCGAATCTTTTTATTTCATATTGATTATATATATTATTAATTTCAAGCGAATCATCGTATGTAATTACCCAATCGCACTTTACATATTTATTTATTAATTTCTCTATCCGTTTATGATCGCTATAATTAAAAAAATTCAAGTATAGTTCTTCACCTTTATTGAAATACGGTGGATCAAAATAAATAAATGCATTGCTTTCATACTTCGGAGCATATTTTAACAAAAAACTTTCTATATCTTTGTTATACAGCTTAATCTTACTTTTATTATTTGCTACACGCAATATCCTCTCACTAAGATTTTGTTTATTAAATCTAGCATCCATCTTCCACTTTCCTGCCTGCTGTATACCTCCAATCACACCTCCCTTAATTATTCCCGATCTATTAGTTCTGTTCATATAAAATGTTGCGAATCCTAGTTCATAACTATATCTATTATTACTTTGCATGCAAATGTTTCTTTGTCTATTCCATTCCTCCATAGATATTTCAACATTATTTACATCATATATAAATCTATCAGTTTCCGTCAAAATTGCTTTCCAAAAAGAATATATTCCTTTATCTAAATCATTTATAACGATCTGCTCTACTATATTTTTTTCTAACAACTCTAATGCAATTCCAGCTCCTCCAGCAAAAGGTTCAATATATGTTCCACCTCTATGACCAGATTCATCTATCAAAATCTCCATTAAAGAAGCCAGTTTTCCCTTTCCGCCAGGATAACGTAATGGTGAATAAAACATATCTATCACCTCCTTATACTATATTTATATTATACTATATACTTCTTTTTTGTTCTACAAATATTCATATCTTATATATTTTAAATTTAAAGAAATCTAATATCATATTTTCAAATATAATTTAGCAATATTATTTAAACAATGTATACATAACCCCATTCTCCATATCATCAATACTATAAATAGTATCCATTACTTCAAATGTCTCTCGTAAGTTACCTCTTGCACTCTTCCAGCCAATTCCATCTGTAAACCACACAAATGTAAATCCATCTATTGTATCAGCTTCCTGTGAAAGCATCTTGTAGCTTCTTGCAGTTTCATTGAGTTTAGAACCACCGCCACCATAAAAGTTTGTCTCAATAGCATAAATCATCTTGTCAGCCTTAATTACAAAATCAAACCTCTTTGCAGCTTTTCCCTGATTTGAAAGTGCCGACAAATCAATATTCCATTTAGATTCAATATCTTTTAAGTACATCTCTTTAAAGTAATTCTCGTTCTTTTTGAAACCTGCTGCCACTATATACTTCTCGACCAAGTCTTCCATCTGATGACCGCCACGATTTTTACGACCATTAGAGTCCAGACCTGTTTCAATACCTAATGCATAATCAACTAGGTTATTCACAATATGATTTGCAATCATATCAAACAATCCAGTCTTACGCATAAATACCTTGTACTGCTCCACGCTGTAATTCATCTGCTTGAAATTATATAAAAATGCACCTTCCTCATCCTGTGCATAAATCTCATTTCCACGAACCGCAAGCAATAATGGAATGCATTTTAATGTTTCTGGATACTTGGTTACAATCTTTTCAAACTCATCTTCTATGTCTTTAGAACCGATTAATGAATTCAGAATATTAAGCTCTACCTTGATTTCATCGACATTCTTAATTACCTTTTCAAAATCTATGTAATAATCATAGCCTGATATACTTGGTCTGAATTTACTCAGCCATTCATCAAAATTTCTATTTGTCATTTGCTACCTTCTCCAATCTTCTCTTAGATATCTCTAAGTATTCTTCACTAACATCAATTCCTATAAACTTTCGTCTGAATCTCACAGCCTCCACACCTGTGGTTCCTGAACCGCAGAACGGATCTAATATAACTTGTCCCTCTTCCGTAGATGCCAATACTATTCTTTCCAGCAAATATTCTGGTTTCTGTGTAGGATGCTTTCCTTCTGTCTTCTCGGATGGCTTTGTCAATGAACCTGTCCACACATCCTTCATCTGCTTTCCACAATTCATTTCTTTCATTTTATAATAATTAAAAAAATGCCGAGACTTCTTTTCATTTTTCCTAGCCCATAAAATGGTTTCAGTAGAATGTGTGAAGCATCGACATGCTAAGTTTGGTGGTGGGTTTGTTTTCTGCCATGTAATATTATTGATTATCTTGAAGCCTTCCTGCTCCAATGCCATACCAATCGAATATATATTGTGTAATGTTCCTGATATCCATATTGTGCTGTTTGGCTTTAGTACTCTCTTACATAACCCAATCCACTTTCTGTTAAACTTATGTTTTTCTTCGACACTGGTTCCGCCTTCTGAAAGCTTATCCCATGAGCCCTTATTTACTGAAACCATCTTTCCACCCTGACAGGTAATTCCGTTATTACTTAAAAAATATGGCGGATCCGCAAATATCATATCTACAGATTCTGGTTTCATTTTTGTTAGAATTTTAAATGAATCACCTGCAATCAACTGTGATTCAGCAGTCTCATAGTATAATGGCACTTTTTTAGTAAATAAGTTATCCATTATATGTCTCCTTTTTTTTCGGAGCTAAATGCAATCTTTATGAACAGATGCATTATCTCCATTTAATAATTGCATATAATCACTTCTTCGCCAACCCTGTTAGATGCATCTGAATTAATCATACGCTTTACGCTTACAACATCTATTTTATAATCCTTATTTCCATATAACTCATTTATCAACTCTGTATTATGATTTGTAAGCATACAGTAGCAGCCTCTGGCAGTTAATTCATCATAAAACTTTGCCAATCGTTTGTGACTTTCTATATCAAACCCTTCTTTTGTGTAGGATTCAAATGATGTAGGATTCAAAGGTGCATACGGACTGTCTATAAATACAAGATCACCTTTCTTTGCATTCTTACAAGCCTGTTCAAAATCACCATCTTTAATAGTTACTCCCCTAAGATACTCGGATGTAGCCATAATAACATCTTCATCAATAGAAACCCTGCGGCTGTTATTATATGGAACATTAAACAATCCCTTGCCATTAACACGATATAATCCATTAAAACAATGCTTATTTATAAATACAAATAATGCCGCCAGCTCTACATCATATTCAGACCGCATAAGCTTGTCATTATAACATTCTCTGATAAAATAATAATATTTTTTTCCATCTTCCCACATATCATTATCAAGCCTGTTGACCTCTTTCAAAAAAGCATCAGGTTCATTACATATTGTTCTGTATGTGTTAATCAAAGCTTTGTTTATATCGTTAATCAGAGCATTTACAGGTAGTAGATCAAATATTACAGCACCACCACCTACAAATGGCTCATAGTAATCATTATATTTTTCAGGCATTCTTTCTCTTATCTGCGGAATAAGCTGACGTTTTCCTCCAGCCCACTTCACAAATGGAGCGACACTTGAATTACTCATTTTGATTCCTCTTCTCTAGTCACTAAGTGACAAAATCTCATAAATTTATTATACTTGCTAACATAGAAAATAACAATCAAAACTTTCACTCCATGTGAATCCTATATACTTTCATTACTTCTCAAAGACAAATATATACTCATGTGCAAGAAGCAAAAAATTATTATTCTGTTTTTCCCAGTACCCAGTATATTTACAATTATGCTGCTCTTTTATGATTATTTCCTTGTTGATAAATCCAACTCGCAAAAAACACTCCATCATACGAAATCCTAACGGAACAACTTTTCCACATTTTCTTATATCACCAATCATAACAGCACACATCTTTCCCTTTTTCAACACACGATATGCTTCATATGCTACCTTATCCATTGCATCTATGAATGGCTTTAACCCCAGCATAGAAATATCCCCTTCTATGCCTTTGCTGTACTTTATGATATCAGCATATGGTGGATGAGTGCAGATAAAATCTATATGAGCATCTTTGATAAAATGCAATTCTGCTGCATTTCCCTCTCGTATATATATTTTTGAACTTGTATCACATTGGAATTGTAAATTTGTTTCTGAAATTGAAACTGACTGCGGATTAATATCTATACCTACCGCATTACGACCTAGTAGTTTTGCCTCAACCAGTGTGGTTCCACTACCCATGAATTGATCTAAAATCCAGTCACCTGGTTTAGAATATCGAAGTATCAGATTTCTTGGTACATATGGTGACCAATTTCCTCGATACTTTCCTGAATGCGTTGTCCAACTTCCTCTGTCCGGAAACGACCAGATTGTTGTTGGTTCAAGCTTGAAATTATTTGGTTGTAAACTTATAAGTCATGCCCCCTTCTTCTTGATTTGAATACATCTTAATGCTTCTTGCATTAATGACATAACTAATTTTACCTCGGGTTAATTAAAAAAGCCATCTCTTTTTTCTTTCACAATAAGTGAATTTTCATCTCATTTATAGCATGAGATAATATTCACAAATAGTGAAAGAGGTGTAGCTATGCATTTTAATAATGATTCTGACCTATATCGTACTATAGGTTCAAATATAAAACATTATAGACAACAAGCTAATTTAACACAGATGCAGCTTGCAGAAAAGGCTCAAATCAGTATCAGTTATCTTTCCAAAATTGAAGCTTCTGGTTGTGATAAAAGTCTTTCCATATCTGTACTTAATCAGATTGCAAATGTACTCAATGTTGAAATCAATGACTTTTTTAAGGAGGATGAGACAAATGCCAAGACAAGCTAATCGCTTTGGTGGCGGAGCTAACACCAATAGAAATGGACTCCATTTCGAACAAACAACATCCCTAAATCCAGCATTACAAAATGCTGGATTTATCATTGACAATCATTTTGAAGTATATGATAGAAACCAGTTATTAGGTTACTCTATAAATCAAGACGAATTTTCTACAATATTTTTGAGACGAAATGGAATTAATGACCGAGCCATCAACTCCAAACGATGGAAACCTGATGAAGCTTTTATAAATGAAATTGATAAAACTGTTTACATTATTGAAAAAAAATTTCAGCACACTAGTGGTTCAGTTGATGAAAAACTCGCAACATTCCCATTCAAAATCAGAGAATATAGACGGCTTTTAGATCCTATTGGTTACGATTTGGTTTATATCTATCTATTGTCTTCTGATTGGTTTGATGTTCCCAAATATCAAGATTATTATGACTATATGGATGAACTTGGTTGTCCTCATTACTTTGATAACTTACCATTATATGCTATTGGTCTATAAGCATCGATAATTATTTTAGAAACTATCATATAGGAGGTGTTTCAATATGGCTATATGTAACAAACAACATCGATATTTACAAGGTTTTAATGAGCTTCCAGAAGCTCAAGATAATAGAAACGGGGGACGACATATCTGCGCCGCTTGTGCTTATGAAGAGGGACTAAAAGATGCTCTACAAGGCAATTCACCACAATCAGATCTTTCTCATTTGCCCGATAGTCAAGCCGGTGCTGTACGCCATAAGAGTGCTATTGATGCATATAATCTCGGATATAAATTTGGCAGGGAAATCAGTTCTTAACTAATATTATAAGGTATCTTGAAAATTATATTCAAGATACCTTATTTTTATACACCTTCCACAACCTCTTCTGCTCCGCTCCAATCCTCAATATCTCCTGCAAATCCCTAGCCATAGCCTCAACATTAGCATCCATCTGCTCAACTGTCCCTGTCCGATTACCAGCCTTAATCTCCCACTGAATTGACTCTTTGCTATAATATTCCCTAGCCTCCACATTCATATATCCATACACCGAATATGAATATCCATTGCTTTTCTCTATGAATACCGGAGCTACTTCACCCTTAGAAGTTTTCCACCTCATAAGCCTTGGAAACCAGCATAATCCTTCTTTTATCAATTCCTTAAATGTCTCCAACAGTTTTCCTATCTCATACAGAATTCCCCTATATGAGTTTCCTGCTTCTATAATCTTATCTGCTTCAACATGATTAGCATATTCTTCTATTGTCGGTGCAAATAATCTGAATGATGATACAAAAGCATTGATCTTATCAAGCAATTCTGCTGCTTCATTTGCTTTGACCGTCACGCTTGCCAGCTCTTGCTTTAGCTATTTCAAGCCACTTATGTAACAACTTAATATTAATCGTACCCCACACTGCTGCAGACATACATGTATATCTATGTTAGCAGAAGCTGGTATTAATCAGACGATTATCAAGAAAATTGTGAGACACTCTGGGGCTATGACACTCACAGAGAAAGTGTATACCCACTTTGATATAAAGGAGCTTGTAGATGCGATTAATGAAATTTAGTTTCAAGCGGTCATTCGCAGATTGCGTTGCAATCTTGCTCATGTCACGCTGGCGCGCTATACCATCCAGCAAATATGTTTCGATTGATGCAAGCATCATTGTGGCCTATTTACTGTCTGTTGCACCGCTTGTAGAAACGCGCAAAAAAGGACATTCCCCAGTATCACTACTGAAAAATGTCCTATACATATCAATATATTTGTTGCATATGTGTTGCATTCGATGTAAATTCCAGCACATCTGACAACTTTCCACAACCTCTGTAACCCTTGAAATATGGGCTTTTCTTGATATATGCGTTCTTGTAATTCTTTTGCAAAAAAGAATTTATTATCTCTTTGAGAACTGTGGAGCACGACGAGCTGCCTTTAAACCGTACTTCTTTCTTTCCTTCATTCTTGGATCTCTTGTTAAGAAACCAGCCTTCTTAAGTGATGGACGGTATTCTTCTGAATCAACCTGAAGAAGAGCTCTTGAGATACCGTGTCTGATAGCACCAGCCTGACCTGTGTATCCGCCACCGTGTACGTTAACGATTACATCATACTTGTCAGCTGTCTCTGTAAGAACTAATGGCTGCTTAACTACAACCTTAAGTGTTTCAAGACCGAAATATTCATCAAGTGATCTCTTATTTATTGTAATATTACCATTACCTGGTACTAAATATACTCTAGCAATACTGCTTTTTCTTCTACCTGTTCCGTAGAACTTTCCGTTTGCTTTCTTAGCCACTGTTAATTCCTCCTTATGATATGTCCTTTAATTAAAACTTTAAAACTTCTGGCTTCTGAGCTGCCTGTTCATGATCTGGACCTGCATATACATGAAGCTTTGTGTACATCTGTCTTCCTAAAGGTCCCTTTGGAAGCATACCCTTAACAGCAAGTTCAATAACTCTTTCTGGATGCTTTTCCATCATCTCCTTAAGAGTTGTTTCTTTCATACCACCTACATAATCTGAGTGATTGTAGTAAATCTTCTGATCTAACTTCTTACCTGTAACCTTAATCTTTTCAGCGTTGATTACGATAACGTTGTCACCACAGTCAAGGAATGGTGTATAAGTAGGCTTATTCTTACCTCTTAATACAGCAGCAACCTGTGATGCTAAACGACCTAATGTATAATCTGCAGCATCTACAACATACCATTTTCTTTCGATGTTAGATGCACTAGCCATATAAGTACTCATTAGTTTTCCTCCTAAATATTGCTTAAATGCATAATTAATTGTTCTAATTAAATAAATGTTAATATATATTAAATGCTTCTCCGGGGCATATGGTGAAACACCTAATTCTGATTAACTTATGTCAAGGCGCACTTATCACGCCACATTAAAGAATTATATAACACACAGCCTTGTGTGTCAATCAGAAAATGTATTTTTACCATATAATTTTGAGGAAATTATCCACAAAGATTTTATTCTGCAATATATTTATCAACAGCCTGAGTTAAAAATATAAACTATGTATTAGATTATCACAATTACAAATATCAAGAATTACAGATACTCTATTCTCATAAGCGTAAGCCCCTGCGGTGGTGCTGTCTGGCCTGCCTGTGTCCTGTCCTTTGCATCAAGCATTTCCTTTACATACTCTGGATTAAATTTCCCTTTTCCGACCTGTATAAGCGTTCCTGCTATTATTCTTACCATATTATATAAGAAACCATTACCTGTAACTGTTATTAATATTTCATCACCTTTTCTATCTACATCAAGCGAATATATCTTCCTTACGGTTGTTTCTGTCTGTGTACGCACACAACAGAAGCTCTTAAAATCGTGTTCTCCTACAAGATACTTTGCCGCCTCCTGCATTTTAGAAATATCAATATTCCCTGGTACATTCCATGTATAATTACGTTTCTTAGGAAGTCCAAACTCCGTATTTAATATACTGTAGCAGTATGTCTTTCTTGTATCACAGTGTCTTGGATGAAAATCAGATTCTACCTCATCTGACTGCTGTATTATTATATCTTCAGGAAGGTACCTGTTAAGTGCATATGTGAACTTGTCTGCTGGTATGCTTGAAGCAGTATCAAATACAGCGACATTTCCTAATGCGTGAACTCCTGCATCGGTTCTGCTCGCACCTGTTACATGGACATTTTCACCTGTAAGCGCGTATATAGCTTCATCGAGCTTTTTCTCAATTGTCGGTGCGTTAGGCTGTATCTGCCAGCCCGAATAATTCGTACCATCATATGCAACCCTTAATCTTATTCTTTTCATTCACTCCTCCTTAATTTTTTTACACACTTATTATTAATAGATACATACACTTCCTATTAATATCTTCACTTACTTGTCATTAATCCTTCCGCGTACTTCTCTCTAATCTCTTTACATACTTGTCATTAATCTTTCTGCACACTTCTCTCTAATCTCTTTACATACTTGTCATTAATCTTTCTGCACACTTCTCTCTAATTCCTCACTTCTTAACATAAAAGGGACTGCCGCCTCAGACATAATCTATATAATACGCAGGTTAATACAACATTTCCTGACTTCCTACTATATAAATAATGCTTCGTGCTACAGCCCCTTTTAGCGACTTACTATGCAGCTATAATCTTGACAATGATAATAACTCCAAGGTACAGAACCATACTGATATAGGCAATTCTGTCTCTCTTTTCATATTTTAAAGGCTTCATCTTTGTCCTGCCCTCTGAACCGTGATAACATCTTGCTTCCATTGCCATTGCAAGCTCATTGGCTCTTCTGAAGGCTGACACAAATAATGGAACAAGTATTGGAACCATTGCTTTGGCTCTCTTTATAAGACTTCCATTCTCAAAATCCGCACCTCTTGCCATCTGTGCTTTCATAATCTTATCAGTTTCCTCTATAAGAATTGGTATGAATCTTAATGCTATCGACATCATCATCGCTATCTCGTGAACCGGTACTTTGATAACTTTAAGAAATCCAAGCCCCTTCTCAAGGCCGTCTGTTAAGTTATTAGGCGTTGTAGTAAGTGTCATCAATGATGTGCCTACAATAAGATATATAAGCCTTACAACCATAAATATAGCCATTTTAAGACCCTGATAAGTTATTGTCAGCTTCCATATCTGTATAAGCACGTCTCCCGGTGTCAGAAACAGGTTAAACACCGCACTTATAATAATCAGTATTACTATTGATTTAAGTCCTCTAACCATAAATTTGAGAGGAATTCTGGACATTTTAATAACTACCGCCAATGCTACCGTGACAACAGCATATATCCATATATTCATTCCCATAAACAACGAAATTATAAAGATAAGAGTACCCATAAGCTTAACTCTTGGGTCTAATCTGTGAATGACAGAATCAGCTTTATAATATTGTCCAATTGTTATATCTCTAATCATACAATCTCCATTCCTGCCTGTTAATATTACCGCTACGCCTTTGCATTACGCTTAAAATGTGACAGAATACTTTCTTTTGCTTCCGCAATTGTTATTGCATCTGGATTTACATTTATTCCAGCCCTTATAAGGTCATTCATTATATAAGTAACCTGTGGTGCTGCAAGTCCTATCTGCTCTAACTGTCTGTAATGTCTGAATACATTTTGTGGTGTATCATCATATTTTAATACGCCATCATCCATAACCATAATTCTGTCAACATATTTGGCTACATCTTCCATACTGTGAGATACCAGGATTACAGTAATTCCAGTTTCTTCCCTTAAGTATTTAAGGCAGTCTAAAATGTCATCCCTTCCTTTAGGGTCAAGTCCTGCTGTTGGTTCGTCTAATATAAGAACCTCCGGCTTCATAGCAAGCACGCCAGCTATTGCAACTCTCCTCTTTTGTCCGCCTGACAAATCAAATGGCGACTGATAATAAAGATTCTCATCAAGCCCGACAAGTCTTAAGCTCTCAAAGGCTCTAAGCTCGTATTCCTGTCTTGATAAACCTAAATTCTTAGGTCCAAAGCACACATCTTTAAATATGTCTGTTTCAAAAAGCTGGTGTTCCGGATACTGGAATACCAGTCCGACCTTACTTCTTAATTCTTTCATATTAAATCCAGCATCATATATATCTTGTCCATTAAAATATATATGTCCCTCTGTCGCCTTAAGCAGCCCATTAAGGTGCTGGATAAATGTGGACTTACCAGAACCCGTATGTCCTATAAGACCTACAAATTCTCCGTCATTAATTGCACACGACACATTGTCCAGAGCTCGTCTTTCAAAGCCTGTTCCTGCTTCGTATACATAACTGATTTTATCAACAATTATTGACATTGCACTCTCCATTCTAATGTACATTCTGCCCACTGGCAGTAACATCATTTTTATTTATCCAGTCTTTTTAATTCTTCCACTAATTCTTCATTTCTTATTATGCCATCTTTAATAGGAAGACCTGCCTTTTTTAATTCATAAGCAAGTTCCGTCACTTGTGGCACATCAAGCCTCATACTCTTTAACATCTCAACCTGTGTGAATATCTGCCTTGGAGTTCCGTCCATTACAAGCTTTCCACCATCCATTACATACACATAATCTGCATCTATTACTTCTTCCATATAATGCGTTATAAGTATTATAGTAACATTTTCTTTTCTGTTAAGCTCGTGAAGAACATTTAATACTTCTTTTCTTCCAAGAGGATCAAGCATTGCTGTAGGCTCGTCTAACACGATACATTTAGGTTTCATAGCTACTATGCCTGCTATTGCGACACGCTGTTTCTGTCCACCTGAAAGCTTATTAGGAGAAGCACTACGAAACTGATACATTCCAACCGCCTTAAGGCTTTTTTCTACTCTTTCCCATATTTCTTCTGTTGGAACGCCTATATTCTCTGGTCCAAATCCTACCTCTTCATCTACAAGTGTACCAACTATCTGATTATCCGGATTCTGAAATACCATTCCTGCTGTCTGTCTTATTGAAAGTGTATTGCCGCTGTCTTTAGTATCCATTCCATCGACATACACTGTTCCCTCTGTCGGCATAACAAGGGCATTAAGATGCTTGGCAAATGTTGATTTGCCTGAACCATTATGTCCAAGCACTGCAACAAAATCTCCTGCTTTAATATCTATATTTACATTATCAACTGCTGTAGTTATCCCCTCAACATTACCCTCTTCATCTCGTCTTATATATTCAAATGTCAAATTCTTCGCTTCTACTATTCCCATAACAGTCTCCTGTTCCAGTATTCCAGACATTTCCGGACATACTTGCTGATATTATATCTTCACAGTTAATTTCCCTGTAATGATACATTTTTATTCTTTCTTTCAAATAATTGCATATTACTATATAACTTTATAAAAATCAATTTTATATACTAAATTCATTGAAATAACGTGAAAAAATACAAAACTTTCTAATATGTAATTCAACCTTAAAAAAGCGGATATGAGTTACCCCATATCCGCTAATAATACGCAATGATGTAATTATACTAATTCAAGAAGAACTTCCATTGCTGCATCACCTTTTCTTAAGCCAATCTTAACGATTCTTGTGTAGCCACCCTTACGGTCAGCATACTTAGGTGCGATTTCGTCAAATAACTTATTAGTAAGGTCAACAGTCTTAGTATTCTTCTTCTTTCCAGCAGCATCAGCAGGAACTTCTGTTACCTTGTAAAGAACCTTATCCATCTGCTTTCTAGCGTGAAGCTTTGAAGGGAGATCCTTCTTGATTTCCTTCTCTACTGTTTCATATACAGTAACCTTCTTGCCATCAACAACTTCCTTAACTCTCTTGCCATCAGCATCCTTCTTTGCAACCTTAGCAGATACTGTAACTGTTTCGTAGTTGTCCTTTTCCTTAACTGCAAGTGTAATAAGCTTTTCAGCCTGCTTACGAACTTCCTTAGCTCTTGCTTCTGTTGTAACAATCTTACCATTCTCGATTAAAGCTGTTACCTGGCTTCTTAATAAAGCCTTTCTCTGGCTTGATGTTCTACCAAGCTTTCTATACTTTGCCATTGATTTAACCTCCATTTGTAACGTCTATACACGCGCATATGGTCTTACTGTATAGATGTTTTTTCTACAAACTCTAATATTACGCTTTAATTTTTAGTCTTCACTAGATCTAAGATGTAAATTTAACTGCTTAAGCTTTAAAAGCACCTCATCTAAAGACTTCTTACCAAGGTTTCTAACCTTAATCATATCATCTGGTGTCTTATTGCAGAGTTCTTCAACAGTGTTGATACCTGCTCTTCTAAGACAGTTAGATGAACGAACTGATAATTCAAGGTCTTCAATACTCATTGAAAGAACCTTAGTTGACTCATCAACCTGCTGTTCAACCATAATCTCTGCGTTAGCAGCATTCTCTGAAAGGTTAATGAAGCCCTTAAGATGCTCACTAAGAACCTTAGCTGCAAGGCTTAATGCCTCATCTGGAGCTATTGTTCCATTAGTAAATATATCAAGTGTAAGCTTGTCAAAATCTGTATCCTGACCTACTCGTGTATTCTGAACAGCCATATTAACTCTCTCTACTGGTGTGTAGATTGAATCTACAGCGATAACGCCAACTGGCTGGTCTTCTTTTTTATTTCTTTCTGAACTTACATAACCACGTCCGTTAGTGATTGTAAGTTCCATAATTAACTTGCTGTCTGCACCATTAAGATGTGCAATAACAAGATCTGGGTTAATAATCTCTATATCAGGGTCTACCTGAATATCAGATGCTCTAACTACACCCTCGCCTACGAACTCAATATGAGCTTCCTTAGGCTCAACGGAATTACCATTGTTCTTGATTGATAACTGCTTGATGTTCATCACTATCTCAGTAACATCTTCCTTAACACCAGGAATTGAGCTGAATTCATGAAGAACGCCCTCAATCTTGATACTGCTTACTGCTGTACCAACTAATGAAGAAAGCATAATTCTTCTTAAAGAATTACCAAGAGTAAGTCCATAACCTCTTTCGAGCGGTTCAACGACAAATCTACCATACTTTCCATCTTCTGACTGCTCAGTCATCTCAATCTTTGGCATCTTGAAATTAAAATCTGCATCAACCATGTATAGCCCCTCCTTTTATGGGTTTTAATAAGTTTATTCCTTCTATCCATAAGACAACAGAACGCATATATAGCATTCTGTTGTCTTATATAAACGTATCTGTCCACAAGCAACCTGCAAACTGAAACGTCTAAACATTTAATTAATGGATTACTTAGAATATAACTCGACGATAAGCATCTCGTTTACAGGAACGTCAATAGCTTCTCTTGTAGGTAATGACTTAACAGTACCCTTAAGTGCTTCCTTGTCAGACTCTAACCACTCTGGAACTAATCTTCCGTTAGTAGCTTCAAGTACTTCCTTGTATCTAGCACAAGACTTTGACTTTTCTCTGATTTCAATAACATCTCCAGCCTTAACTAAGTATGAAGGGATGTTTACACACTTGCCATTAACAAGTACATGCTTGTGGTCTACGATCTGTCTTGCTTCTTTTCTTGTTCTAGCAAAACCTAATCTGAAGATAACATTATCAAGTCTGAGTTCAAGAGTAATCATAAGGTTCTCACCAGTCATACCCTTCTGCTTCTCAGCCTTCTTATAATAATTTCTGAAAGGCTTCTCTAATACGCCATAGATGAACTTAGCCTTCTGCTTTTCGCGAAGCTGTAATCCGTATTCGCTGATCTTTCTTCCAGCATTCTTAGCCTTTCTTCTAGACTTCTTATCTATTCCTAAATATAAAGGATCTAAATCAAGAGATCTACATCTCTTGAGCACAGGTGTTCTATTAACTGCCATTGTAATCTTACCTCCCTAAATTAAACTCTTCTACGCTTTGGTGGACGACAACCGTTATGTGGAACTGGTGTAACATCCTTAATACTTGTAACTTCGAGACCACAAGCTGAAAGGGCACGAATAGCTGCCTCTCTACCTGAACCTGGTCCCTTAACCATAACGTCTACAGACTTTAATCCGTGAACTAATGCAGCCTTTG
>OGEB01000858.1_pt1 | contig 16600 bp, 14 predicted proteins | sample 1570541 | NCBI WGS metagenome assembly OGEB01 (sample SAMEA2581975, study PRJEB24529) | metagenome | biome: Human gut stool | place: China | collected 2011 | reverse complement strand
ATTGAGCTTTAATGCCCACCTTAATTTAGTAACTATTCATCCGTGGGTGGATGGCAACGGAAGAACGGCTCGATTACTGATGAACTACATCCAATTTTGCTATCACCTTTTTCCGGCCAAAATATTTAAAGAAGATAGAGAAGAATATATTCTTTCCCTGCGCCAATGTCAGAATGAAGAAACTAATCAGCCGTTTTTGGACTTTATGGCAAGGCAGTTGAAGAAATCACTTTCTATAGAAATTGAACGATTCAATGTATCACGAAAGAAAGGGTTTAGTTTTATGTTCTGATACTATATAAAACAAGGATTGCTATTTATGAGTTTATGGTAAACTTGCATGTGGGAAAGTTTGAACATCCATAGAAAGTGCCGTACTTGCCTTTCCTCAAAATGAGATGTCCTCCGCATTGAGGACAAACACCTTGATTTATTAGGCGTGAACTTCTGTATTGCCGAGCCTTTGCGTTATGCTTATGCTGTTTTAGTTTCTCTTTATCAGCGATTATGCGATTCTGGTTAATTGTCTGTATGGCTCAGTTGTAATTCTTGGGGGATTAAGTTTAGTCAATTCCCTTCATGCATATACCTTTGCTGGCTCAGCGGATTTTCCCGGTTGGCAAGCTTTCTTTTAAGCGTATAGCATAGCCAGCCTGAATATGAAGAATTTAACATATGAATCAAACATCTGTCCCCTGATGTTGTCTACTCCGGTTCCCAATCCCTGTATGTGTTTTTGAGCTTCCTAAGCCGTTTCATTAGCCGGACCAAGCGTTTCCGTCCTTTCGGTTATGCCCGTCTGTCCGTCGGATTACTACAGTCTCCGGCAGCGGACTGTATAGTCCGTCGCAGTGGACCGTACAGTCTGCTATAGTGGACTGTACAGTCCATTGCCGCAGACTGTAATAATCTTCCGTTTAAAAGACCTTGGCCGACCTTGGGAAACGGCTTATTCTTCCCTTTGTTTGTGATATGATATTTAAATCTCCAAGAATAATAAGTAACCCGATTTTTTCAAAATATTATGCCCACACACTTTTTGACTTGATCCATTGGAGGACATAACATTATTTTGTGCAAATGAAATGCCGCTTGTATTATTCTCTTCGTACAATGCGAATTACATTTCCCGGCTTTTTACCTAATGTTTCAACCCAATAAGCGGCTTTTCGCTGTGTGGCTTTCATTGCTTCTATTTTTCCTCTGTGGTGATATGCCAATATATCTTTGTTTTCCGGCTCGCCGATACGCATCGTATTAATACTTTTCGTGTCTATGTACTTGATTATTTCATCTATCTGTTAGTCGGTCAGTGTAATGTCCAATTGCTTGGATACTGGAAAGTCTTGCCCTTGCTTTCACCGGTAATCTCCAATCTCCTGTGTACGGATTGCATCCTGCGTAATACCTGCTTCAACAAGGTTCTTCCGCACCCTTTGATCTATGTATTTTGTGATAATGGTAATTGGGTGTGATATTCTTCGGGCTTAGACTTTCCGTCAAACTCTTCCTTGAAGTATTCACGGATTTCAATGAGGTAATGAATTTTGTCCGGTACGATTTCTGTTTCCGATGTGCCGGTCACTTCGACATATCTTCATTAACTTCTTGCGTTTGCGCAGTTAGAACCATAAAGAAGACAATAGCGGATAAAAATAATGTTAGTTTTATGATAGTTGAGTATTTATTTGATTTCAAATTCGGCATATAAGTTGATTTCATCTTTTTCTTGAAGTGAGAATGACTTACTTATACGATACTTCCCTTTTGGAAGATGGTAATATTCACCAATAGGAAATCGAAAACAATATAATAAAGGAGCTTCTTTTTTGCAGCATGCGTCAGCTTTAACATTTAGCTCAAATTTCTCTTGGGGTATACACCATTGTTCTCCATTCCAGATACGTAAACTCCAATCTCGTCCAATCCAAAATCTTTCATTGGTAGGGTTGGTTACAAACACATTGATAACTGCCGCATTTTCCCAATATACTTTACTTTCTGTCCACATCTGAAATCCTTGATTTTTATACTTATCTGGTAATTCTTTGGTGTACCATAAATTAAAGTTAGGTGATTCTAATATTACGGTATCTTTATCTGTTTTATTGCTTTCTTCAATTACGATGTTTGTAGAACCGTCAGAGCTGCCGATAATAGCTATTGCATTGTCATCGGTCGCTTTCGGTTGGAAGCGCTTATGTTTATTTGAACAACTCACAATAAATGTACAAAACACAATGATTAGAATGATATTTCCAGCTTTCATAGGGAGATTATTTTACTTCAAACTCTGTATTCATGTATATTTCCAATTGTAATCCTATCTTGTATTTGCCGGGAGATAATTTCCCGGAACTGAATCGTTGTTTGTAATTAGGGTCGGTAATATGACTGACATTCCATGATACAGGTATGGAAAACAACATTGCTTCTCCTGCTTCCAAACGTGCGCAACTCCTCATGTAATCAGATTCATCTCTCGAACCGGAACGGGTAAGCAAATTTAAATTGAGGCTTGATGACCACATTACCCAATGAATCGGCAAAACCTACCAATCCATCCTCGTTCATTATACGGAAAAGCCCTTCTTGTATGTAGTCGGGACCATTATCATATTTGAATACATAGAAAAGTTCTTTGCCCGCATTATTGATGCAGATTATTCGAGCGTCCTTTGGCTTGTGCTCATAAACAAAACCTGGTTTTTTGATAGTATCTGTCTGACAGTATCTGTATTTGCCGTGTGGCACAATGGTGTCACCCTGTTCATTCAGATAACAGACAGGAACACCCACCTCCAAATAAGGCTCTGTGGTATGGGCGGTCAGTGTGGCATCGTATCGCATCAAGACAGGGGTATCACAAGTGCTATAACCGATAACTGAAACATCGGTGTGAGGGTTGATAGGAGTTGTCGGACTATCATTCTTGAATAAAACAGGTACAGTCCAAACGGAGTTGCAATATTCACCTTTCCAATAATTGATTGCCGGGGTCCATCGTGGCATGCTTTTTATGATTTGCAATACTTGATTATCCCATTCCGGGATTCTGCAACTTCTCATGGTTTTAGCTTCTGACACTTCTCCGTAGGAATCAATCTGTATTGTGTAAATTCCTCTGATTTGATTTTTGTTGCCCAACATTTTAGGATTGTATCTCAAGTGTTCATTGATGTAGTTGGTAATTTCATACGGATTTCCTTTTTGAAAGTAAGACCCGCTTTCCCATTCTACAAGACACTGTTTCAGTTCTTCTTCTCTAACACTATCCGTTTTTACCCTGTCTTTGTAATGTTGCGGTAAAAATGGTACATACACTGTATAAAAGCATTCCATCCGTTTGCCGTTCTTGTCCCTGCAAGGCAGGCAGTGCGGAAGCTCTTGGGTCAGTCTGATTACCTCTTTATCAAAATCTTTATGAATAGACGTCAGGATATTTATTCCACGAGGCAATCCTAAAGTATCAAGAGAGAACATTACAACGGAATAGCCTGCCACGTTCTTTTCCAGCAACTTTTTGGGGTATTTCATTCGAGAAACAAAATACTTTTCCAAATCGTAATTCCATATTGCCCATCGGGGAGGTTCTATCGTGGATAAATCCTTAATAGGCTCTCCGGTTATTTTAGCAACACCCTTGTTCCAAATGTCCTCTTTGCGCCAAATACTATCCAGGCGTTCTTCGTTCTGCCTTTGTCCTTGAATACTGTTATCTGTTGTACATCTGACAGGTGCAACTTCGATTGTCAAAATCTCCGGCAGATATTGGAGAACCAGCGTACTGTCTGTCAGTTCCTGTATGATATAATCTTTTCCCGATTCAAAAACTTTGATTGTATCCTCATGCAAAGAATAGGAATAGCATATTGGGGTTTGTTTTTTATCGTATGGAAAACTTTGTTTCCATTCGGCACTACGAAATTCCATTTCTATTGCATATTGTTTGTCTTGGGGTAATTGCACTTTCCATATTTTATTCTCTAATAAAGCAGACATATCTACCGAACTCTTGTCTTGCGCTAAAAGTGGGCTGACAAGATTGAGAGAAAATATAAATAATATGGATAGAAAATGTTTCATAATCAATTATATAAACAATATTCAAATGTTTGCATTGCTAACAGGGTTCCCGCTGTTTATCGGATTGGTGAAAGGGAGCATTTCCTTTCTTTGTCTTATATCAGTCACACCGATAATGTTATTGCTTTCCGGAAGGAGCCATGTCCGTCGTTTATATACGGTTCTTTTGGCTTTGTCCGGCTCCTGTTCCTTTATACTTGTTCTTTGCGGCGTTGAATTTGTAGCGCAAGGTGAGAGTTACCTGTCGGAACTGGGTTATATAATCGCTCATAGTGCGTATTCCGCTGTATATCAATGCGTCCGCATCGTCGGTTTCCAAAAGGTTGTTGGCTTGCAGCTGCATGCTCAGCCGGTTATTGAAGAATGCTTTGTATAGAGCCAGCGACACATTGCACGCATCTTTTTGCAGGTATATGTTCTGGTTGTGGCCGCAGGTGGTGTAAACGGCGTTTATATCAAGCAGTATACCGGCAGGCAGCGAGAAGTTGTTGCGCCAGACAAATGTACCGACAGGGTTGTTCAGTGACTTTATGCCGTTGTGGGTTTTGATGGAGAACCACTGCTTGTAGAGCTCTGCCGTGAACTGCGGTTTCCACAGCCCGATGGTGGGCGCCACTGTCAGTGATGCCGTCATGCGGTCGTAGGATTCGGTGTTTACCACTTTCATTAACGAGATGGTGGGATTCTCTTCCGAATAGTTTTCTGATATCTGTATCATGTCGTCTTTCACGCGGCTGTATCCCACGGAGACATTCAGCCATTGGTAAGAGGCAGCCAGTAATATGTTTTGCGTCATGGTCGGAGTCAGGAAAGGGTTTCCTGTCTGATAAGTATAGCGGTTGGCATAATAAGTACTATTCCGCAGGTTGTCATAAGAAGGGCGGGTGATGTCTCCTGCATAACTGAGCTGCACTTGTGTCTTTCCGATGGGGAAGTTGATGTTCAGCGAAGGGAAAATGTTATCGAACTTACGGCTTTGTACATCTATGTGTTTGCCTTTCTCGTAATAGTCGAAGCCTACGTGTTCGTATCGGATGCCTGCCTGTATGCTTACGTTGCCGAAGGAACGGGTGTAGTCTGCAAACATGGAGGCGGCTCCTTCCTTTATCTCGCTGTCGTCATTGGCAAGGATACCTTCCGGATTGAGATAAAGGTTGGTGCGCTTGGTATGAGAGTATTCACCTCCGAACGATAAGTTCCCTTGCCACAGAGGATGTGAGAGTACCAACTTGGCAGCATAAAGCGTGTTGTTGTTTTCGTTCAGGGTATTGATATGGTTTTCATTGTGTTCGTTAATGATTTCCGTTGTGTTTTGTATCTCTTTGGTAGGGCTCCATAGGCCGTCGGCGTTGAAGTCGATATTCCAGTTGCCTGCCTGTCCGTTGTAGTAATAGTTCAGGTTGTGAGTGGTGGAAGGGTTGTGGATAATCATTTGGCTGGAGCTGTTCTCGTAAGGTTGGTTGTCGCACAGCACTTGTGTGAGATACCGCCAGTCTTCATGGGTAGACATGTAACGGTCTATGTTGTAGCGTATTCCCATCGAATGTTTTTCATTGAACTGATAGCTCATGGCGAGCGTGCCTTCTATGTTGCTGCGTTTTGTCTTGGCATATGTGGCATCCATCTTTTGTTGCCATAACTTGTCCAAATAGGTGTCAATGACAATCTGTTGGTTGTTCCCGCCTCGCAATTTGCCGCCGAATAAAGTGCCGGAAAGGTCGAAACCGTTTTTCCGGTAGTTGAAGTTGAACTGGTCATAGATGGTCCAGCCATACGTGCGGCGGTTGCGAGTCACGAGCCGGTTGTCGAAACCGAATCCTTCGCCTTGTGTCTTTTTGGTGAGGATACGGACAACGGCTTTTACAGAAGCGTCGTAGCGTGCTCCCGGGTTGCGTACCACTTCCACGCTCTTTACGTTGTCCGAAGAGAGTTGTTCCAGCTCCGAGCTGCTTCTCACTTTTCTTCCGTTGATGTAGACTTCCGCTGTTCCTCTTCCGAATACATTCACTGCTCCTTCTTCAGCCGAGATACCCGGTATCTTGTCGAGCAGGTCGTTGCCTGTACCGGACTTTTCCAATACGCTGCCCGCAACTGTAGTCACCATCGCATCGCCTTTCAGACGCATTTTGGGTAAGTCGGCTTTTACGGTTACTTCACCCAGTTGATGTGTGTCTGCTGTCAGTCGGATAATCCCCATGTCGGCAGGATTCACCGGTCTGTATATGGTGGTGTATCCGATAGAGGAAATGCGTACTATCTGAGGTTGTGCTGTTGCGCTCAGGCTGAATGTTCCGTCGTCTCCGCTTATTGTTCCGCTGACAAAGGCAGAGTCGGGGAGTGATAGCAGTACTACATTGGCGTATGGCATCGGTTCGTTTTTTTCATCTACTAATTTCCCACTGACTGTTTGTGCTGAAAGACCGGTGATGATACTTTGGCAGGCAAGTAGCAAGCATATAATATAAAATGTTTTCATAGTATTAAATGTGTGTTTTATTGTTTTTTTATACGTTTTTTTGGTATGCGATACGTGGACTGCCGTTGTGTGTATAGATAATTCCGCATTCCTCGAAACCGTTTTTCTTCAAGATGTTTTGCATTACATAGTTGTCATGATGTGTGTCTACGCGTATGTTGTGATGCTGCTCAAAGCACCATCGGATGCATTGGTCTGCAATTCCTTTCTCTTTCCCGTTGGAGGCCATGCGGTGAATCACACCGTATGGGGCATCATTCAGCCATTTGCCATTATCGATAACCGCGTAGGTAGGGTCTTCTCCGACAATGAAACAGAAGGTTCCTACCGTCTCTCCCTGCTCATTCTCGCATATGTAGCTGTGTCCGTCGGCTATTTCGCGGCGGATGTATTCCTCAGAGGGATAGCCGTTTATCCATTGGTTGGGATTGCCGTGCTCTTGCATGAACTTGCGTGCATAGTCATACATGGCCATTACCGGCTCCAGGTCATTGAGGGTTGTTTTTCTGATTCTCATGCTTTCTGGGTTTATATCGTGTTAAGATTAGCAATTCATTCTGTATACATTGGTCTCTTTCTGTTCAAATCCCATTGTCTGATACAGCTTGTTGGCGGCTGTCCGTTTAGGGTTGGAGGTCAGCATCAGCGCGGGGATGCCTTGCGATTTCACGAAATCGATGGCGTGGCGCACCAACATCTTACTGAGTCCTTTTCCGCGATAAGCTTCGTCTATCACCACATCTTCTATCCATGCTTTTCCGCCGGTGGGGGAATGATAGATTCCGACGGTCAGCATTCCTGCCACCGCTTTGTCATCCAGCAGGAAGAAGAGATGGCTGTTCGCTGACGCGAGTGTATGCCTGAAGGCTTCTTCTGTAAGTTGTATGGGTCGGGTAGTCAGTTGAGTCAGGAATTTCCGGGTGGCTTCCAGATATTCCGGCTTGTATTCCAGTATTTCGATGATTTGAGTCATAAATAAGTCGGTTTTATGTCTATATATATAATAAGGTATAGCCTGCTTTAGGTCCGCGCTTTGAAGACCGGTGCTATTTTTTGTATCTCCGATTCGAAACCGAACCAATAACCATGTTCCGTGTCGGTGCTTACAGGCAGGAAGCAGAGGCGTAGTTCGGGTTTATAGTTGCCATAGATCACTTCCCAATGTTCGGGTGGAATTTGCCGCTTGGTTTTCACGTGTTCTGCCGGAAGTTTCTTGAGTGACATGCCTGCTTCTATCCATGCTATGGAGGCTTGTGTCCGATAGTCGGGATAATATTGTTTGCAATATTCATATAGAACTAATCCGCGTCTCTCCAGACTCATGGGTTGGTCAATGAGATTGGCTTCTGTCAGATAAGCCAGAAATCTATATAGAAAACGCCTGTCGTTCAGTATGAGTTCCCGTGTCAGTTCCTGCCACGCGGGAGTATTATAGAAGGCATCGAGCAAGCGGGACAGTCTGCGTGCTGTTTGCAGTTCGCCTACACTGATTTCTCCGGTTTGCAATACTTCATAAGGCGGAAGGGGAGAGTAGCGGATACCTAATTCGTCTGCCCGGTTGCGCATTTCTGTTCCGGGCAATAGCTTAAGAGATTCCAATTGGATTTCTCCGGCGCGGTATCCCGCAAGGGTATATATGTCTTCAAATATTTCATCCAAGCGATAAAGCGGGAGTCCGGCAATCAGGTCGGCATGGGTTTCCATATTGGATAGTGAGCACAGGAATTTCAATCCTTCCAATGCATCGGAGAGTTTGCCTATTCTTCGGCTTTTCTCTAAAACGGGTTCACGCAGACTTTGAATACCGGCTTCCAGATGAAGGAGTCCTGCCGGTAATTGTCGCAATTCTTTTTTTAGCTCTTCAGACAACAGGGCGGGATGAATTTCCAGATGGAAGCAGATGTCGGGTGAGAACTCCAGAAAAAGTCGGAGAAGTTCTTTGGCGCGGCGCGGATTATAGTTGAAGGTGCGGTCGAGCACACGTACATTCTTGATGCCGTGGCTGTGAATGATTTGCAGTCTGTGGCGTATGCTTTCGATGGACAGTGTGCGCACCGGTTTTTCTCCTCCGCTTACGCAAAAGGCGCAAGTATTGAAGCAACCGCGTGTGGTTTCCAATTGGACAAAAGGTTTGCTCCAATTAAAGAAACGGCTTTCTTCGGGAGGAACGAGGCCGGAAAAGTTCAGTACGCGGGCTAAACCGTTGTCTTTATATTCTTTTTCGGCGGTCAGATAGCAGAGCCCCGGAATGGTGTTCCACTTCTCAGGCTGTTTCCGGCATGCCAGCCATTGCGGAAACGCTTCTTCTCCCTCTCCTCTGAATACACAGTCGACAAAAGGATTCTTACGCAGAAACTCTTCATTATCTCCCAAAAACTCGGGACCGCCCAAAATGAGACAGGCATCCGGCAGTAATGCCTTTACGCGGGAAGTGATATGCATCAGTTGTTCGTGATTGAACAGCCAGGCGGTGGCTGCAAGTATGTCGGGCCGGCGGCGATAGATTTCATCGACAATCATCCCTACATTTTCATTGATGGTAGCGGATACTATATCCCATTCCACAGAGGTGTCCGAAGCCATTTGTGCATGCAAGGCAGGGAGTGCTAGTGAAGAGTGGGCATACGAACAGTTGAGGTCTATCCAGAGAATCTTCATTCTTAATATTGTTTTCTGTTTGCAAAGATAGCTTTTTTTTTATATCTTGCCTGTGTTTTTAAATAAATACCGTTATGATTAGAAGGGTAGAATTACAAGATGCTAAAGCGATTGCGGCTATTTATAATGAGTATGTAATACATAGTGTGGTTACATTTGATATTGAGCCTGTGCGCGAAGAGGATATGCGTGGTCGGATAGCCGGGATTTCGGCTCATTATCCTTATTTTGTTTGTGAATCAGACGGAAAAGTTGTGGGGTATTGCTATGCTCATCCCTGGAAACAGCGTGTGGCCTACGGACATACGCTGGAGACAACTGTTTACCTTCTTCCCGATTGTGTGGGGAAAGGTATGGGAACCCAACTCATGATGCGTTTGATAGAAGAATGCCGGAGGGAGGGTTACCATGCACTGATAGCTTGTCTGACGGAACCGAATGAAGACAGTACTTCTTTACATACTAAACTGGGATTTCAAAAAGTATCTCATTTTAAGGAGGTTGGACTGAAGTTCGGGCGTTGGCTTGATGTCAGCGATTATGAACTTATCTTATAATCAGTGAACATTTCTATCCAAAAAGGGTTATAGCCATTAAACCTAAAAAAACTGACTATGACTCAAATTAATATTAAAAGGGTATATGAGACTCCTTCGTCCAATGACGGTTATCGGGTATTGGTCGACCGTCTTTGGCCCAGAGGCATGAAACGGGAGTATCTGAAATACGATTATTGGGCAAAAGAACTGACTCCTTCCAATGATTTGCGTAAATGGTTTCATGCTGATGTCGAAAAAAGATGGGGAGCCTTTGCTGATATGTACCAAAAGGAACTGGAACGCTCACATGCTGTTAAAACGTTCATTGATAGGATAAAACCTTATGAAAAGGTTACACTCCTTTATGCTTCGAAGAATCAGGAGCAGAATCATGCGCGTGTATTGGCGCAATATTTAAGCACACTTTTTTAGTTTTTGTGCAAAAAAAAGCTAACTTTGCGACCGTTTTAGGTAAAAAGAAGGATTATGATACAAAAGGTTCTAATCGCCAATCGTGGTGAGATAGCCGTACGTGTAATGCGTTCCTGTAAGGAAATGGGCATTCGCACTGTGGCTGTTTTTTCGGAAGCCGACCGCACAGCGCGGCACGTAATGTATGCAGATGAAGCCTGTTTGATAGGCCCTGCCGCTTCCAAGGATAGTTATCTGAATATAGATAATATTATCAAAGCTGCCAAGCAGCATCATGCCGATGCCATTCACCCCGGCTATGGTTTCTTATCCGAGAATGCAGACTTTGCCCGCCGTTGTAAGGAAGAAGGTATTATTTTTATCGGTCCGGCTGCCGAGACAATGGAGGCGATGGGTGATAAGATTGCTGCCCGCAAGCGTATGATTGCAGCCGGTGTACCAGTCGTTCCCGGAACGGAACAGCCGTTACAGAGTGCTGAGGAAGCAGTCCGCATTTGCAATGAGATTGGTTATCCTGTGATGTTGAAGGCTTCAATGGGCGGCGGCGGAAAGGGTATGCGTCTTATTCATAATGAAAATGAGGTAGTGGAAGCTTATAATACTGCTCGTTCGGAATCCATGTCGTCTTTTGGAGATGATACTGTTTATCTGGAGAAGTTTGTGGAAGAACCTCACCATATCGAATTTCAAATTCTGGGTGATAATCATGGCAATGTAGTTCATCTGTTCGACCGCGAATGTTCTGTTCAGCGTCGTAACCAGAAAATAGTGGAAGAAAGTCCTTCACCGTTTCTTACTCCCGAACTTCGTAAGGAGATGGGAGAAAAGGCAGTTGCCGCAGCCAAGGCAGTGAACTATTCGGGTGCAGGAACCATTGAGTTTCTGGTGGACAAGAACCGTAACTTCTATTTCCTTGAAATGAATACCCGCCTTCAGGTGGAACATCCTATTACGGAGGAGGTAGTTGGTGTGGACTTGGTAAAGGAACAAATCCGTATTGCCAATGATGAGGTGTTGCATCTCAGACAGGAAGAGCTGTTTCAGCGCGGCCACGCCATCGAATGCCGTATCTGTGCCGAGGATACGGAAAACAATTTCATGCCTTCGCCGGGTATTATCAAGCAGCTCACTGAACCAAACGGTATCGGTGTCCGTATAGACAGCTATGTGTACGAAGGGTATGAGATACCTATTTATTACGATCCCATGATCGGTAAGTTGATTGTGTGGGCCACCACCCGTCAATATGCCATCGAGCGTATGCGCCGAGTGCTTTATGAATATAAAATTACCGGACTGAAGACTAATCTCAGTTATTTGAAACGTATCATGCATACGCCCGACTTTGTAAAAGGCGAATATAATACGTTGTTTATCGAGAAGAATTCCCGTATGCTGTTGCGCAGTAATGGCAACAACGAAGAAATCGAGAATATTGCCATGATTGCCTCTTACATCGATTATCTGATGAATCTGGAAGAAAACAAGAGTTCACAGTTGCCCGACGGTCGTCCCATCAGCCGTTGGCGTGAGTTCGGTTTGCAGAAGGGAGTATTACGCATCTAAACAAACGGAAAAGAAATATGGAAATACATATAGGAGACCGCATCGCCGATGTAACTTTGGTGAGCAAAGAGGGTAATAAGGTACAGTTCCTTATCGATGGAAAACCATACGATGTGGATATTGTGATGGCTGAGAACGGAAGTTGCTCCATTCTTCACGATGGCAATTCGTTTAATGCCGAGTTGATTCGCGGTGAAGGTGGTAAGAGTTATGACGTGAATATGTTTTATCGCTCTTATCACGTAGATATTGTGGATACGCAGACCAAGTACTTGCGCATGAAGAAGGGTGGAGAAGAGAAACAAGACGATCGGATTATTGCACCCATGCCGGGTAAGGTCGTTAAAATCCCCGTTCAAAAGGGAGACCGCCTTAGTGCGGGAGACATCGTGGTAGTGCTGGAAGCCATGAAGATGCAGAGCAACTACAAAGTAAGTTCGGATTGTGTCGTAAAGGATATTCTGGTGCAGGAGGGCGATGCCGTCAATGCCAATCAGGAGTTGATAATATTGGATATCATAAAAGAAGACTGAAAGAACCATGACAAGAGAAGAAATATACAGCCGGTTTGAGGAACTGGACAAAAAGGCATCGCTGGGTGGCGGTGTGGACAAGATAGAGAAGCAGCATGCACAGGGCAAGATGACTGCCCGCGAACGTATTGAAATGCTCCTTGACAAAGGTACGTTCAATGAACTGGACAAGTTGGTGAACCACCGTTGCACCAATTTCGGTATGGATAAAAAACAGATTGCCGGAGATGGAATGGTGACAGGTTACGGAAAGATAGACGGCCGCCTGGTTTTTGTGTATGCTTACGACTTCACCGCACACGGCGGTTCGCTGAGTGAAACCAATGCAGCCAAGATTGTCAAGGTGCAGGAACTTGCCCTGAAGAACGGTGCGCCTGTTATTGCACTGAACGATTCGGGCGGTGCCCGTATTCAGGAAGGTGTGAACAGTCTTGCCGGTTATGCGTCTATCTTCTATCAGAACACCATCGCTTCGGGTGTTATTCCTCAGATTTCTGCCATCTTGGGTCCTTGTGCGGGTGGTGCCTGCTACTCTCCGGCACTGACCGACTTTATCTTTATGGTGAAAGAGCAAAGCCACATGTTTATTACCGGTCCCGATGTGGTAAAGACGGTGACCAATGAAGAGGTAGGAAAAGAAGAACTGGGTGGCGCTTATACTCACAGTTCCAAGAGTGGTGTCACTCACTTTATGTGTAATAATGAAGAGGAAGCTCTGATGAGTATTCGCGAGTTGTTGAGCTTCTTGCCTTCCAACAATATGGAGGATGCTCCCCTTGCCCCCTGTACGGATGATATTCATCGCCAGGTAGAAGCACTTCAGACCGTTATTCCCGAAGACCCCAATATGCCTTACGACATCAAAGATATTATTGAACCGGTGCTGGACAACCAGTACTTTTTCGAAGTAATGCCTCATTTTGCCAAGAACGTGGTAGTGGGATTCGGTCGTTTGGGAGGTCGTTCGGTGGGTATCGTTGCCAACCAGCCCGCTTACCTTGCCGGTGTGCTCGATATCGACGCCAGTGACAAGGCTGCTCGCTTCATCCGTTTCTGCGACTGTTTCAATATTCCTTTGATTACTTTTGAGGATGTTCCCGGTTTTCTTCCCGGCACGGTGCAGGAGCACAACGGCATTATTCGCCACGGTGCGAAAATCGTGTATGCATACGCCGAGGCCACAGTTCCCAAAGTAACCCTGATTACCCGTAAGGCATACGGTGGAGCCTATATCGTCATGTCCAGCAAGCCGACAGGTGCTGATGTGAATCTGGCTTATCCACAGGCGGAAATTGCAGTGATGGGTGCCGAGGGTGCAGTAAACATCCTGTATCGTAAATCGACTCCCGAAGAGAAGCAGGAGATAATAAAGGAGTATGAGAATAAGTTTTCCAACCCTTACCGTGCAGCCGAACGCGGTTTGATTGATGAAGTAATTATGCCGCGCGATACAAGATATAAACTGGCTCAGGCTTTGGATATGTGTCACAACAAAAACCAAAGTAATCCTCCCAAAAAGCATGGCAATATGCCGTTGTAATGAAAGTGCCTTCTTTATACTTTAGAGTGTTAATAATATGAAGTGAATCCCATTTTGCTGTCTCTATGCAAGAAGACGGTAAAATGGGATTCTTTGGTATTGTTATATTTGCCGGGAGCCGGCGATGAAGAAAGTCTACTCTTTTAACCACCGGTTTATGAGTGTCATGATCTCTTCTTGTGTTTTTTTATCGAAGCTGCCGATACGTGTGCGGTGACTGCCACCGGGTAATGTATATACCTTGATATTTTCTTTTTCTTCCAGCCAGGTGACGCCCGATGCAGTCCATGGATCATCTCCTCCATAGATATAAATCATTTTCGGGTCGTTTTTCTTCAAGAATTTCACCGTTTTCTTATAGAGCGTATCATCAAAGCTGAGGTGCTGCAAATCGGCCGGAAGCATAACCCGGTACATATAGTTTTTGCTACTTTTGATAGTGAGATATTTTTCAAAAGGCTTGGTGTCATATCCATAATACCCTAATTCCTTGGCTGCTTGTACATTAAAAGAAGGATAGGGGGATTGCTCCGAAAAATAATCAGGCTCACAGATAGCGATGAAGTGGTTGAAGATAGTTTGATTGTCGGCTTTGGGTGAAGGTATCTTAGTGACGGAAGTGCCCCATTGCCATAATGCGAAGGAATATTCCAGCACATTGAAATCATAGATTTCTGTAATGGGTACACGGAAAGTATATCCTTTGTTTAAACAATATCTCTCGAACATAGGCAGTAACTCAGCCTTTCTTTTTAATACTTCCAATTGGAATTCTTTTACTTTTTCCCGATTTTGGGCTGTGGAGACTGTTTCGGCAATGAAAGGTTCATGGCGCCCGTCTTCCAGTGATTTGTTGAGGGGAGCTACATAAGGAACGGAGAAATCAACATCGTCAGGGAAGTAGGCACGATAGAACATGGTGGTTTGCCCTCCTTTACTGATTCCTGTCGAAATCCATTTTTGAGGATAAAGTTGCTTAAAGGTGGTGGTGACGTGATGTAAGTCATACAGGGAGTTTTCTACGGTCAGGTAATCCCAGTTGCAAGGGTCAGGCATGGATGCATCAAAATAACGGTATTCCACAAATACCAGATTGGCGTTTAATCGTTTGGAGAGCTCTTCCTGATATCGTGGTGCTAACGCATAAGTGGCGGCATATCCTTCGGTTACCAAGATAGTAGGACGGTCAAAACCAATATGACCTAAGATGATTCGTTGTTTGAAACTACCGGCTTCCGGGTGTTTAGGATCGAGCAATTGCTCGATGAACAAAACATATTTTTCGGGATATGCATTGCTTTCGAGCGGCTTAATGTCGGTAATTCCCGGAAGACTTTGGAGCTTTTTTAGCAGCTCGGTAGGATTGTTTTCTGCATGGATGAACTCTAATGGCAGTAGCAGAATACATACTGTCCATATAAAAAGAGAGATAGTGTGTTTCATAATTCTTTTCTGATAAAATAAGCTAATAGGCAACAAAAGTAGCGTTTTATTTCGATATTGTTCTTCAATCTTTTATCTTTGTGTAACTTAACAACCTAGAAATAATATGTTTTTTCTTTGCAGACTATGGATATGGTGTAAACGCTTCCGTCATCGTTGTGGTTACGGCGTGCACTCCCCGTCCGATTTTTTTTTGATAACTTCCATTATTTATGAGAGATCTCCTTACTATGCATACCGGACATTGAAGAAAAGGGGCTTTTCAAATTATCTGCCTCACTATCGGCGCAAAGTGAACCGTTTGCTGTTCAGATTGGTTAATTATTTCAGACCGAAATCATTGATAGAAGTGGGGATTGGTAATGGAGCATCCATCAGTTATATGCGTGCGGCTTGCCGCACTATGGACTCTGTTACGCTGAAGGGAAGAGACCGGGATAAAACGTTGCTGCAACTGACCAAAAAGTTGGAAGAACTGAAAAGCGTCGATTGTCTGCACATTGCACATACTCCTTTCTATCAAGAGGTGTTTGAAGAGGCGTTGCCTTATGTGCAGCCCGACAGTTGGTTTATCATCGGAGGAATTTACGAATCACAAGAGAAGCGCAAATGGTGGAAAGAGGTGGTTGCTGACGAACGAGTCGGTATTACTTTTGATTTATATGATATTGGTCTGGTATTTTTTAATAAGAATCGTTATAAACAGCATTATATAGTCAACTTTTTATAAATATGACCATGAAAAAAAGTATGATATACACGAAGACAGGCGATAAGGGCACCACCTCATTGGTAGGAGGAGTTCGTGTGCCTAAGACTCACATACGTTTGGAAGCTTATGGAACAGTCGATGAATTGAATTCCTATCTGGGTCTTTTGCAAACATATTTGACAGAAGAGGCCGATAAAAGGTTGGTGGCCCATGTACAGAATAAGTTGTTTTCCGTTGGTTCCTATTTGGCAACCGATCAGAGCCAGACTGAATTGCGCATGGAGAGCCGTATAAATGACAAAGATATTACATTGTTGGAACAAGCTATCGATGAAATAGACAATGCACTTACTCCTCTTCATGCCTTTATTCTGCCGGGAGGAGCGCGTGGGGCTGCTGTTTGTCATATATGCCGTACGGTGTGTCGGAGGGCTGAGCGTCGTATATTGGCATTGGCGGGAGAATGTGAGATAGAGGCTCGTGTTACAGCTTTTGTCAATAGATTGTCGGATTATCTGTTCATTTTGGCACGGAAGTTGAACTATCTTGCAAAAAAGGAAGAAATTTTTTGGGATAAAAGTTGCAAATGAAATAATTTATTATACTTTTGCGGCT
>OGEB01000856.1_pt1 | contig 16614 bp, 11 predicted proteins | sample 1570541 | NCBI WGS metagenome assembly OGEB01 (sample SAMEA2581975, study PRJEB24529) | metagenome | biome: Human gut stool | place: China | collected 2011 | reverse complement strand
CGTAAAACCCGGCTTTGTCACGCACGACAATTGGCATTTTGCCCTTGTTTTTCGCCAGTTTTACTGTGGTAGCGATGGTTTGCGCCGATGTCCCCGCATGAGGAATAATCTCCACCAGCGGCATTTTTTCCACCGGACTGAAGAAATGCAGGCCGATAACTTGCTCAGGTCGCGTGGCGTGAGCGGCGATATCACCAATCGGTAAAGATGACGTATTCGAAGCAAAGATGGTATGAGCGGCGCAATTTTGCTCAACTTCCGCCACCATCTGTTGTTTCAATTCGAGATTTTCAAACACCGCTTCAATAATCAGATCGCGATGGGCAAAGCCGCGATAGTCCGTCGTTCCGGAGATTAATGCCAGCTGTTTGTCACGTTCGCTGGCTTTGAGATGACGACGGCGAACTTTGCCCTCCAGCTGATCCCAACTGTACTTCAGCGCATGATTTATGCCCTGCGGGTTGATATCTTTAATTCTGACCGGAATCCCCGCTTTACAAGCAGTGACATAAGCAATACCGCCGCCCATCAAGCCACCACCTAAAATCCCCACGCTGTTTAATGGCGCAGGCGGCGCATCACTGCCGGGATCTTTCTTCACGTCCGTACTGGCAAAAAAGATACTACGCAGAGCCTGCGATTGCGGCGTCATCGCCAGTTCGCCAAACGCCCGTGCTTCAGCGTCATAGCCACTGCTGGTGCCCTGCGCTAATCCCGTTTCGACAACCTCCAGGATGCGTTCTGTCGCCGGATAGTTACCTTGAGTTTTGTGTTCTGTTTTCTTGCCGACCATTTTGAACAGCAACGCACGACCTAACGGCCCCGCCAGAATACGCTCGCGTACAGGTAGAGGGCGGGAAGATGGGCGCTCCTTCTTTGCCAGCTCAACAGCGGCTTCCAGCAGAATGGAGTGCGGAACAACGTCATCCACCAGCCCCAGCTTTAATGCCTGTTTCGCCCGAAGTTGTTTTCCGGTGAGGATCATCTCTAATGCTGTGCTGACGCCTATCAGACGCGGTAAACGCTGGGTGCCGCCTGAACCGGGTAACAATCCAAGTTGTACTTCAGGCAAACCGAGCACCGTTTTAGGATCGTCAGTACAAACGCGACCGTGGCACGCCAGCGCCAACTCCAGCCCACCACCCAGGCAAGCGCCATGAATAGCCGCGATAACCTGAATGGGCAAAGCATGAATCTCCGCCATCAACTGTTGGCCCTGCCGCGCCAGAGCTTCCGCTTCTTGCGCCGTTTTGCAGTTGCCGATCATGTTGATGTCTGCGCCAGCAATGAAGTTGTCCGGTTTAGCGGAGACAAACACCACGCCTCGCAACTCTTTGTTTTCACGGAGTTGCTTAATAATGGCGCGCACCTGCGAGGCAAATTCCGCCTTCAGGGTATTCATTTTCTCACCCGGTACGTCGATGGTGATAACGGCAATGTTGTCCAGACGAACATTAAGGGTAAACGCTGATGTCATTTCCATTATTCCGCCTCCAGAACCATTGCCGCGCCAAGCCCACCGGCAGCACAGGCGGTAACTAAACCAAATCCACCGCCGCGACGGCGAAGTTCATGCAATGTCTGGGTAATCATCCGCGCGCCGGTCGCCGCGAAGGGATGCCCGTAAGCAATCGAACCGCCAAGCACGTTAAATTTGCTATCGTCCACTTCGCCAGTGGCATGTGCACGCCCCAGTGCTTCACGAGCAAAACGTTCACTACCCAGCAACTGAATATTCGCCAGCGTCTGAGCTGCAAAGGCTTCGTGCATATCGATCAATGTCAGATCGCTCATCGTCAAACCGGCACGCTCCAGCGCCAGCGGTGTTGACCAGGCTGGACCGAGCAACATGTCCTGCCAGACATCTATCGCAGTAAATGCGTAGCTGCGCAGATACCCCAGCGGTACCAGCCCTAATTCTTTCGCCCGGGATTCAGTCATCAGGATCACCGCTGCCGCGCCATCGGTCAGCGGCGTACTGTTTGCCGCCGTTACCGTTCCGTGTTTGCGATCAAACGCCGGGCGCAGCTTTGCGTAATCGGCAAGCGAGGAATTACCGCGAATATTGTTGTCTTCGACAAGCGGTTGTTTATAAGGAGGGATAAAGGCAGTCATCACCTCTTCTTTGAGTTTCCCGTCTGACCATGCCTGAGCAGCACGCTGATGCGAACGGTGGGCCAGTGCATCTTGCTGTTCTCGGGTGATGCCGTAGGTTTTCGCCATTTGCTCTGCGGTGTCGCCCATCCGCAAGCCGGTAGAATATTCTGCTACCGCAGGTGGTACGGGCATTAAGTCGCGCAAACGCAGGCGAGAGAAGAGTTTCAGTCGATGGCTCATGGTTCGAGCTTTGTTGACATCAACCAGCACGCGCGCCAGTTTTTTACTGACGCCAATTGGCAATACCGAAGAGGAATCTGCCCCACCGGCAATCCCCGCTCGAATAGTTCCCGCCATCAGGCTTTCTGCGACGTTTGCAACTGCCTGGAAACTGGTAGCGCAAGCGCGGCTGACGCTGTAAGCATCGGTATGTACATTCATTCCCGTACCGAGAACAATTTCACGCGCAATGTTGGGGGCTTCAGGCATTTGTACGACCTGACCAAAGACCAGTTGTTCAATCACTTCGGCGGGGATCTCGCTGCGTGCCAGCAGTTCGCCTACCACCATCTTCCCTAAATCAACCGCGGGAATGCCATGAAAAGCCGTCGCCTGACGGGCAAAAGGCGTACGTAAACCGCTAACAATGGCGATACGATCGCCCTGGCGGGTAACCAGCGGTAAAACCTGACCCATAACACTCCCCTGTAAAAAAATAAATAAAGTGGTCTGACCTGATCATAGTCTTAACCATTTTTTTACATTTAGCCAAGTGGAGAAAAGGGAAAGTGGGAGCTATGACACAGAGAGAAAAGAAGAAGAGAAAAGAAAACGCCCCTGCCAGCAACTGACAGGGGCGTACGTACCCGAGAGGAATTAACGCAGACCCAGCTGGAAGATCAGCATTTCAGCTTCGCAGGCAAAAGTGAAATCGATATCCAGGCGCACACCGTCAGACTCTTCAGTGAAAGTCGGGGTGATTTTGCAAGGTTCAGATTCCACGCTACGGGCTTTTTCAGTCAGCGCCGCCAGCGTTTGCTCTGCTTCTGCGCGGTTTGCAAACACGCGGCTGTAAGACGCGGTGCAGTCGGAGTTGTCCATAATGGTGCCAACATCCATACAGCAGCAAACCGGGGTTTCATCAGCACTACATTTACTCATCGTTGATTTCCTCTGTATGTGCACCCAAGGTGCCAGATAAACGTTGTGGATATTTTACGCTTCCGGAAAGTGCTGCTCCAGTTGTTAATTCTGCAAAATCGGATAAGTGACCGAAATCACACTTAAAAATGATCTAAAACAAAATTCACCCGAATCCATGAGTGCGCCACCTCCAAATTTTGCCAGCTGGATCGCGTTTCTTAGATCATATTTGAAAAAAGATAGAAACATACTTGCAACATTCCAGCTGGTCCGACCTATACTCTCGCCACTGGTCTGATTTCTAAGATGTACCTCAGACCCTACACTTCGCGCTCCTGTTACAGCACGTAACATAGTTTGTATAAAAATAAATCATTGAGGTTATGGTCATGAGCCAGAAAACCCTGTTTACAAAGTCTGCTCTCGCAGTCGCAGTGGCACTTATCTCCACCCAGGCCTGGTCGGCAGGCTTTCAGTTAAACGAATTTTCTTCCTCTGGCCTGGGCCGGGCTTATTCAGGGGAAGGCGCAATTGCCGATGATGCAGGTAACGTTAGCCGTAACCCCGCATTGATTACCATGTTTGACCGCCCGACATTTTCTGCGGGTGCGGTTTATATTGACCCGGATGTAAATATCAGCGGAACGTCTCCATCTGGTCGTAGCCTGAAAGCCGATAACATCGCGCCTACGGCATGGGTTCCGAACATGCACTTTGTTGCACCGATTAACGACCAATTTGGTTGGGGCGCTTCTATTACCTCTAACTATGGTCTGGCTACAGAGTTTAACGATACTTATGCAGGCGGCTCTGTCGGGGGTACAACCGACCTTGAAACCATGAACCTGAACTTAAGCGGTGCGTATCGCTTAAATAATGCATGGAGCTTTGGTCTTGGTTTCAACGCCGTCTACGCTCGCGCGAAAATTGAACGTTTCGCAGGCGATCTGGGGCAGTTGGTTGCTGGCCAAATTATGCAATCTCCTGCTGGCCAAACTCAGCAAGGGCAAGCATTGGCAGCTACCGCCAACGGTATTGACAGTAATACCAAAATCGCTCATCTGAACGGTAACCAGTGGGGCTTTGGCTGGAACGCCGGAATCCTGTATGAACTGGATAAAAATAACCGCTATGCACTGACCTACCGTTCTGAAGTGAAAATTGACTTCAAAGGTAACTACAGCAGCGATCTTAATCGTGCGTTTAATAACTACGGTTTGCCAATTCCTACCGCGACAGGTGGCGCAACGCAATCGGGTTATCTGACGCTGAACCTGCCTGAAATGTGGGAAGTGTCAGGTTATAACCGTGTTGATCCACAGTGGGCGATTCACTATAGCCTGGCTTACACCAGCTGGAGTCAGTTCCAGCAGCTGAAAGCGACCTCAACCAGTGGCGACACGCTGTTCCAGAAACATGAAGGCTTTAAAGATGCTTACCGCATCGCGTTGGGTACCACTTATTACTACGATGATAACTGGACCTTCCGTACCGGTATCGCCTTTGATGACAGCCCAGTTCCGGCTCAGAATCGTTCTATTTCCATTCCGGACCAGGACCGTTTCTGGCTGAGTGCAGGTACGACTTACGCATTTAATAAAGATGCTTCAGTCGACGTTGGTGTTTCTTATATGCACGGTCAGAGCGTGAAAATTAACGAAGGCCCATACCAGTTCGAGTCTGAAGGTAAAGCCTGGCTGTTCGGTACTAACTTTAACTACGCGTTCTGATAACGCGTTCGCCTGGATAAAGTCACCTGCATAGCTGGTGACTTTAACTCCCCCACTTCACCGAAAGTAGTGTCCTCATTGCTTACCTCCTGAGTTTTGCAAACAGCCTGTTGGCAGCTTGCCCTTTCAAATCAATAAGCGGTATCCACAGACAAACCTGAAGGGAAAGGCATATTTTCAGGCGTTCTGCTCGTCCTTCTCAAAGAGTTTACTTTTCTGCATTTCCAGGATACTCCCCCCCCTGGCTATTGTGCGCTCATACACTCAAATTAAAGATAGGTTCTAAATAAATGAGCGTTTTTTGATAGTCTATTTCATTAGGTAATATATATTTGTAACAAATCAATCAAAATGGAATAAAATCATGCTACCATCTATTTCAATCAACAATACCAGCGCAGCTTACCCAGAATCCATCAATGAAAATAACAATGATGAAGTTAATGGATTAGTACAAGAGTTCAAAAACCTTTTTAATGGTAAGGAAGGAATAAGCACCTGTATTAAACATCTACTTGAGCTTATAAAAAACGCCATACGAGTAAACGACGATCCTTATAGATTTAATATTAATAATTCCTCAGTTACTTATATTGATATTGACTCCAATGATACAGACCATATTACTATTGGTATCGACAACCAAGAACCAATAGAATTACCTGCGAACTATAAAGACAAAGAACTCGTCCGTACTATCATTAATGACAACATAGTTGAGAAGACTCATGATATCAATAACAAGGAAATGATCTTCAGCGCATTAAAAGAAATATATGATGGAGATCCTGGTTTTATCTTCGATAAGATATCACACAAACTCAGACATACGGTAACGGAATTTGATGAGAGCGGGAAAAGCGAACCAACGGACTTATTTACCTGGTACGGTAAAGATAAAAAAGGCGACTCTCTCGCTATTGTAATTAAAAATAAAAACGGAAATGATTACTTATCTCTCGGTTACTACGATCAGGACGACTACCACATTCAAAGAGGAATTCGTATTAATGGTGATAGTCTCACCCAATATTGTAGTGAAAACGCCAGGAGTGCTTCAGCGTGGTTTGAAAGCAGTAAAGCTATCATGGCAGAATCATTTGCAACAGGTTCCGATCATCAGGTTATAAACGAGCTCAACGGGGAAAGACTGAGAGAACCTAACGAAGTTTTTAAACGTTTAGGTCGAGCAATAAGATATAATTTTCAAGTGGACGATGCAAAATTTAGACGCGATAATGTAAAAGAAATAATTTCTAATTTATTCGCTAACAAAGTTGACGTTGACCATCCTGAAAATAAATACAAAGACTTTAAGGATCTCGAAGATAACGTTGAAAAAAGACTTCAAAATCGCCAGGCGAAATATCAAAATGAAATTAATCAACTATCTGCGCCAGGTGTTAATTTTGATGATATTTAAAATTATTTTTCCAGTTTTTTGATTTTTCAACAGCTGAATATCGGAAATAGTCAGTGACGAACATCAGTATTTTTACATAATTACGTCTAGGTCATTGTCGGTTTATCTCCTTTTACTTGTGGTAATTGAGGGATAACAACAAAAAAGGTGAGTTTTGCGACTCACCTTTTTTATTTGTTTCTTATTCAGAATCAATATCTTTTAAATCATCCTGAATCGCTTGTGCGTTCGGATTTTCCTGCGGTTTGAGTTCGCCGCCATTAGCGATGAAATCATGACGCTGGAAGTACGCTTCGCGCACCATAATATAAGGATCGGACGACTGACGCAGCAGACCATCGGAATCCAGCAGCTGAGCGCGGGTTTCGATCCCTTCAAGCGTCCATTTACCCACAGACATCGGCCAGGTCAGCCAGGAAAGAACCGGGTAAAGACCATCCGCCATATCACCACCGTCATCACGCAGCGTGAAGCTACCGTAGAACGGTAACTGAACGTAAGGCCCATAACCCACGCCATAATGACCAAGCGTACAACCGAAGCGGTGAGGTTCAGTCCGTTGCAGTTTCGGGTTCGCCATCCCTGCAACATCAATAAAACCGCCCATCCCCAAAATGGTGTTCAGGAAAAAGCGGGTAAAGTGGACCATCCCCTGATAAGGGTCGCCCTGCAAGAAGTAGTTAACCATCACCGCAGGTTCTTCAAGGTTGCCAGTAAAGTTGCTCAAACCGTTACGCGCCGGTTGCGGAACATAATCACGCCAGGCGACAGCGACCGGTCGAACAATATACGGGTCTAATACATTGAAGTTGAAGTTGTACATGGTGCGGTTGAACCCTTCTAACGGGTCAGAACGCCCTTGCTGATCTGTACCGGAACTCGCACACCCCACCAGAAGCGTAGTTCCCAGAGCAAGCGCCGACAGGCGAAGCTTCATAAATGTCTCCCTGTTTTTTTATGGCTTATGCAGTTTGCCATCCATGACGGAACGATACCGTATCCGCCTGTTTAGGTGTGGGCGATTGTAACAGCACGTCAACTGATGTCCAGACACCCTGATTTGCTGATTTGATCATAGCCTGGTAATCGCCGCCCTGTAGGCTACTTGATTCTATAGAAACAGAAAAAGGCAAACGCAGCCTTTTCTACATTTTCAGAGTAACTCCCGTCAGTTGCGAGCAAAAAAGCCGCTACGCTTTAGCTATACGTGCTAATTCAAGAGAAGAGACCATGGACAACGACAAAATTGATCAACACAGCGACGAAATTGAAGTTGAGAGCGAAGAAAAAGAGCGCGGCAAAAAAATAGAAATAGATGAAGACCGACTCCCCTCCCGGGCGATGGCAATTCATGAGCATATCCGCCAGGATGGTGAAAAAGAGCTGGAACGCGACGCAATGGCGCTACTGTGGTCAGCCATTGCGGCGGGTCTGTCGATGGGCGCTTCGTTACTGGCAAAAGGGATATTTCATGTCGAACTGGAAGGTGTGCCGGGCAGCTTCTTGCTGGAGAATCTCGGTTATACCTTTGGTTTTATTATCGTCATTATGGCCCGCCAGCAATTATTTACCGAAAATACCGTGACTGCGGTACTACCCGTCATGCAAAAACCGACAATGAGCAACGTCGGCTTACTTATACGGTTATGGGGCGTCGTGCTGCTGGGTAATATTCTCGGGACAGGTATTGCGGCGTGGGCATTTGAATATATGCCTATCTTCAATGAAGAAACTCGCGATGCATTTGTCAAAATCGGCATGGATGTGATGAAGAACACCCCCAGCGAGATGTTTGCCAACGCGATCATTTCCGGCTGGCTGATCGCCACTATGGTTTGGATGTTTCCTGCAGCGGGTGCGGCAAAGATTGTGGTGATTATATTGATGACCTGGCTTATTGCCCTGGGTGACACCACCCATATCGTGGTCGGTTCTGTTGAAATCCTCTATCTGGTGTTTAACGGTACGCTGCACTGGAGCGATTTCATCTGGCCCTTCGCACTACCTACTTTAGCGGGGAACATCTGCGGCGGCACCTTTATCTTCGCGTTAATGAGTCATGCACAGATTCGTAACGACATGAGCAATAAGCGTAAAGCAGAAGCACGCCAAAAAGCAGAACGTGCGGAAAACATTAAGAAAAATTATAAAAACCCGGCATAAATGGCGAGGGTTTAAGCAATCGAGCGGCAGCGTACTTACCCCGCACTCCATTAGCGGGTATACTCATGCCGCATTGTCCTCTTAGTTAAATGGATATAACGAGCCCCTCCTAAGGGCTAATTGCAGGTTCGATTCCTGCAGGGGACACCATTTATCAGTTCGCTCCCATCCGTACCAGTCCGCAAAATCCCCTGAATATCAAGCCTTCCGTATATTCACAGTTCGCCATGGTTCGCTTCAGATCGTTGACAGCCGCACTCCATGACGGGTAAAAAGTGGATAAAATAATTTTACCCACCGGATTTTTACCCATGCTCACCGTTAAGCAGATTGAAGCAGCAAAGCCGAAAGAAAAACCATACCGCCTACTCGATGGTAATGGCCTGTACCTTTATGTCCCTGTATCCGGAAAAAAGGTCTGGCAGCTTCGCTACAAGATTGACGGTAAGGAGAAAATCCTGACCGTCGGAAAATATCCGCTTATGACTTTGCAGGAGGCAAGGGATAAAGCATGGACTGCGAGGAAAGACATCTCGGTTGGCATCGATCCGGTAAAGGCGAAAAAGGCTTCGTCTAACAACAATTCCTTTAGTGCGATTTACAAGGAATGGTACGATCACAAGAAGCAAGTCTGGTCAGTAGGCTATGCAACTGAACTTGCAAAAATGTTTGATGACGACATTTTACCCATCATCGGCGGTCTTGAGATTCAGGATATTGAGCCGATGCAACTGCTGGAAGTAATCCGCAGATTTGAAGATCGCGGTGCAATGGAGCGAGCCAACAAAGCCCGCAGAAGATGCGGCGAGGTTTTCCGTTACGCTATTGTCACCGGCAGGGCTAAATATAACCCGGCACCTGACCTTGCAGACGCCATGAAAGGATACCGCAAGAAGAACTTCCCGTTTCTTCCAGCAGACCAGATCCCTGCATTCAACAAAGCACTGGCAACATTTTCAGGAAGCATCGTATCGCTCATTGCGACCAAAGTTTTACGCTACACAGCCCTAAGAACGAAAGAGCTTCGTTCCATGCAATGGAAGAACGTCGATTTTGAAAACAGGATTATCACCATCGACGCCAGTGTGATGAAGGGCCGCAAGATTCATGTTGTTCCTATGTCAGACCAGGTGGTTGAACTTCTCACTACGCTAAGCTCCATCACTAAACCAGTATCAGAGTTTGTTTTTGCCGGGCGCAACGATAAGAAGAAGCCAATCTGCGAGAACGCGGTATTGCTTGTGATTAAACAAATCGGCTATGAGGGTCTGGAAAGCGGTCACGGATTCAGGCATGAATTCAGCACGATTATGAACGAGCACGAATGGCCTGCTGACGCTATTGAAGTGCAACTTGCACATGCCAACGGCGGATCTGTGCGCGGGATTTACAACCATGCTCAGTATCTAGATAAGCGCAGAGAAATGATGCAGTGGTGGGCAGACTGGCTTGATGAGAAGGTGTGAAACGAATTATCATATCACATGAAGAATCGGTGACATTTCCGGATGCCTGTTTGCTCTAATTTTAACCATGCATTACCTCTAGTGTAATCATGCTAATTTTGAGATGAATGATAAATTTAGTGATCTACGTCACTCTGAAAACCCTACAAATAGATCTATGTTTACCAATAGTATAGATTAGGGGGCCAGTCTAGGGGCATTATGGTCATTTCATCCTGATGAGGTTTTATTGTGATAAAAGTTGGAATTTCTACTATGCGGATTTTCGGTCCGATTGCTGTAATTTCTGGTTTTGCTATCTCTAGTGGGTTACTACCCATGCCTTCAAGCCTGTTCAGATATGCCATACTAACTGCAGATGTCATGGTTGTAGCATTCTGGATCCTTGATGAAATTAACAATTTTAAAAATAACAAAACCAAAAATTAGTTTATTAATTTAAATGTGTGTTCTGTTAATTTGAGTGAAACAAATGAATAACAAGTATCTTTTTGCACAATATTTAAGAGGGTTGGCTGCACTATCTGTCATGTTTGCGCATTTCGGGACGTCTTTTTTCAATGCTAACCCAATGCTCTCATCTTTCGTTAATGTTCCGCAAGTTGAAGACCGTTCTTACCCATGGCTTGTACAATTAGTGCCGGTTGACTTTCCTGGATTTATGGCTGTATTCGGCGTTGCAATATTTTTCATGATCAGCGGATTTGTTATCCCGATGTCAATTGAAAGATATAGTTTTACCACCTTCTTCTCTAAGCGTTTTTTCAGATTATTCCCTACTTACGCATTTGTTTTTACTCTTAACCTACTTGTTGCTGGCATAGGGTTTGCCATCTACCAAGGCAAAGGGGTTGAGTATGTTTATAATTCTACAGACATAATTGGCTCGTATCTCATTGGATTAAATACTTACATTTCTGGAACTAGATGGCTAGACCCTGTCGCATGGACTCTGGGTGTGGAGATATTATTTTATGTAGTAGCAGCTATCTATATGAATATCTCTTTCGCAATAAGAAAGGTTAAGGAAGTTAATCTTTATGATGTCATTATACTGAGCGCTATTCTTGATGTAGCGGCAATTAAACTTTCTAAATATTTTGATATAATCAGCAGCACATTCCCTTCCATAAATCTTGGCAGTGTCATTAAAGCTGTTTATCTGATTTCTTTCATGCTTCTTGGGACGACTTTCTTCCTTCATGCTAAAAAGAGAATTGGCTTACATGCACTAATTTACACCATCCTTATCCAGTATTTTGGATTCGTTTATGTAAACATGCATATCCATCAAGCTGGCATGTATGTTGCAATAGTTCCTACTTTTAGCTGGTTTGCCATTACTATACTGGCATTTGCTCTCTGCTACTCAATAAACGATAAAATTAAAGAGCACAAGTTCGCTGGATTTATGGCTGACATTAGCTACCCGCTGTATCTTTGCCACTCATATATTGGCTATTTCTTGATGGGGGTAATTATAAGCTTTGGCATCTTGCCAAGATCGCTTGTTGTTTTCATACCATTTCCAGTGGCTATCGGCGTTGCATACCTCATACACAAATACGTGGAAATGCCGACGCACAGAATGACTTTCTCAGGAATATTGAAACTCAAAAAGGCATAATTAAAGGGGCTTGCGCCCCTTTTTTAGTATCCAACAGTCTGAACTGCCCCTGACCCAGATGAAGATGATTGAAGTTCCATGGTGTAATAACCATTAAGTGGCTCACCTTCCCAATCAAGGTTAATGCGTAATACATGGCCATATTTGGTTGCATTTGACTGGGCGATAAACCCTCCAGGCTTATCTATATCTCTCTGTGGCATCCCAGAATATACCTGATTTGCAGTATATGCCTTATCAACAGCAGGAGCGCCAATAGAGGCGGTAATTTTAGGCCACGTTCCGGAGCTGTGCAGAACATCTACAGCATACCCGGTAAGCCCGGTTGATGTTCTCCTGATCAAACATTCAATATACCCACTCCCATGAGATCCGCCAATCGACTTGATAATCAGTTTTGCAGTACCGCAATCCCATGGATTTAAAGTCTGATCCCAACATTCAGCCTTTAGGCCGCTAGGCATAGGAAAATCCACGCTGGTTAACACTGCCTCACCTGGCCATACTCCTCCCACAACTATTGGACTCGGTATCCTGACACTCAATGTTTCTAAATATCCTCTTCCCCATCCATTATTTGTTTGTCTGGCAAGGTGCTCGTAAATTGGCCTTATTGTCAAAGCCTGAATAAACGCTGGCTTGGATGCTGACGCATCTGCTGCGTTATAAATACTGATAGTTTTCCATCCCCTACCAATCAGCGTACCAATACGCTTTTGCAAGGCATCAGAGTGATTATTAGATCCACGATTTCGTGCTACAGTAACAGTGCTCTGAATTGCGTTATAGTTTGTTTGCACAAAACTATTTTGCTCGGCGAAAGCATAGTATGAAACCCCTATAGAGGGAGGGACCTCCTGTGGTTCAGAGAAGCAAAATGACAAATTAGAGTCATCCAGCCAGCTACCAACAACATCAACTTCTGCTGCCTCTGCATCAAGATAGAAACTGTATGACGTTCTAACATATTTTCCAGCATCAAACCCACCAATGATGCCTTGAAGCGTATATGTCTCGTAACCAAATCCCATTGTTACATTGTCAAAAGCATCAAAAAAACCAATCTGATCGCTCTGTTTGTATGGCCATACCGTTATTTCTGTAGATACTGGTCTATAAAACGGAAGCATTCCTCCGGCCATCATCATTGAACCAATTGCTTCAGCTATTCGTTGATATCCGACAGAGTTGAAGTGAATTGGGTCTGATGCGATAGAACCATATGGGATATTGTATGGTATTTCATTTGCTTCGATATATGCACAACCATATACATGAGCTAAATTTCTGATTTCCTGCCCCCAAATTTGGAACTGTTGAATATTACCATGCTGCTCATTACCACCTGCAACTGGCTGAAGAATAATAACCCCCATCCCCCAATCAATGAATCTACGAATGAACTTCTCCATATACGTTAAATACACGTCTATCGTGGTTGATGTAGAGTCATTTATCGCATACATAATAATTGCAACATCACAATTAGGATTATCCTGCCATGCTAAATATTCAAATCCTTGTTGTGCTGTCTGCCCGGATACTGCTCTAGTGATAGTTGTTACATTCCCACCGGTACAGATAGAAAGGTATCTTGCGAGCCTTTCTGGATAGGTTACATTAGCACGACGCGTTAACCCTGTTCCGTTTGCATCTGTTGAGTTAGGATCCCAACCAAAAGTCTCACTATCTCCCTGACAAAGGATCGATAATCCAGACTTTTTACGAAGATTGAAGTGAGCCTTGGTAAGAGCCTGAATATTTCTGTTTCTATAATCAGCGCTATCTGATGCCAAAGTAGCGTTGCCAAGATTTGTAATGTGCTCTTGAACAGTCTTCCCATCATCAGTTCCGATTAATAAAGATCCTCCTGATCCAGACAGTTCCTGTCGCAGTTGATCTGGATCATATTTAATTACATTAGGGTAATAAAATTGCAAACCACCAACAGCATCATACACCGCCATCGAATGGCCTTTCACAGTAACAAACTTGGCAATCTGTCCGTTATATACAGGGTAACCAGCAGCGTTAATGATGATTGGTTGCGAAACAGGAACGTGAGAACCATCCTCATTATCCACATAAACCTGAATCTGGTTTTCAGGATTTACAGGGTCAGTGTCAATTTTACCGATATAAATTTTGCCATTGGCTACGGCTTTAAAAGAACGAGCCATAGTGAAGAGTTGCGAAGGCATGCTTACCACAACATTTGCGGTGATATCTGTCATTTAATTTGCTCCAGATTCAAGGAATCGCCGCAGCATGGCTACGGTGAATTTTGGGCATAAAAAAACCAGCCGAAGCTGGGTCGTTGCGTTGGTTATCTGTAAGTAGTTATGTGCTTAGTTAATTATTTATTCTATTGTTCTGCTGTAATTTGGCTTGCAAGTATAGGGCGTATCGCATTTGCAGCATTATTTAGCGCTCTTTCATAGGCTGGTGTTCCTGCTTTGGTGTTTGCCAGACGTAAGAGAGCATTTCTTGCTGCTTTGGACTCATACAAGCGCATCATTGCACCAAAACCAGCCTCAAGCCCCATTGATACGCCAAGAGTCGCAGTTGCGCCAATCGTCCTTATCCTATTGGATTGCGATTGCCCCGTCTGAGTTACTACATTTGCGGTGTCTGACCTTGCTGTTTGCTGTAGAACTTCATGAAGTGCATCAAGCTCTTTCATGTGCTTTCCAGAAAAAATAGTGTTGTAAATTTCACCACCTGACTGAGATTTAAGCTTATTAACTTCAGTTATGAACTTAGCTGGAGAGTCGCCGGCCTTTTCCGCTATTTTGCTGACGTAAGCTGCACGCATAGCATCTTTCCCTTTATCATCCAATGCGCTCCAGATTCGTTTCACGTCAGATGGTTTTCTGCTTAATACAACGGTATTTATAAGTTCAGGACTGGCTTCACTGCTTGCCTTGTTGAGCTTGTTAGCAATGTTTTTATTAAGCACCTTATTATAAACGTTTGCATAATCGGAATTTGCTTTAAGGTATTTTGCTGCGTCTGATGCACCGAGGTTTTTTGCAACTGCGTTACGAAGGTCTTTTGACATTGCATTCTCTACCATATTGGTAGCTGCTTTTGCCTGGTTGGGGAAGACCATAGCATCTCCCTGAACATTAGATCTAAATGCTGTTCTGTGCTGACGCAAGAGATCAAACGTAACATCCAAATCAGTTGCAGGGTTTGCTAATTCTTCACGTAGGTTACGCAAGGATATAAGCAGGCTTTGATTGGCAGAAGTCCCAAGCCGTTCCTGTCTTGCGATCGCTGTATTCAGAGCATTCATGGTATTTGTGGTATCAACTGCGGCATTACCCATTTTATTGGTGACGTCATTGATAACAGCGCCAGCGGCATCCTTCCGCCCCCTTAACGTGGCGGTCAGAGATTTCACCACATCATCAGGGTTGTACTCACCGAAACGGTCAAAATAATTGCTTACCAGCTTACTACGCGTTGCATATTGCTCCGCTCGCTTTGATCCTGTCCCGAGCAAAGCCCCCTCGGCATCCTGAGTAAGTCCGCGAGTGAAAGCATTTTTCGGCGGGATAACATCAGATGTCATTGGTGTCACGCCCATCGATTCTGAGGTGGCAATTTTTTTCGCTACTTCTGGAGCGATATCGCCTCTTATAGCCGTTATTCCACGCCCTATTCCCTTTGCTGCTGCGGAAAGAACACCCTGAGCGGCAAGGTTAACTCCGGCATTTTTAGCTGCATTTTGTGCGAAATCTCCTTTCTGATTTGCGGCCTCTGCCAGTGATCCAATAGCCATGCTTCCTGCCGTTCCAACTCCTGGAACTAAATACCCGCCAATTGTTTCTCCAGCTTGCGCATAAGGATCTGTTGGTCGATCTACTGGACGATAGACATCGTCCAAAACCTTGGGGCCACCAAGCCCCTGGCTGATTGCATTAATCAGACTTGCGCCACCCTGCAATACGTCAAATGGTATGTTTACCAGACCACGACCAGCCTGCTCTGCAATTTGCCCTGCACTTTGACCACCTGTGAGCCAATCGCCAGCTTGTTGCATTAATGATGGTTCTTCCCGTGTTGGTGCATTATTGGCCTGATTAACTGTTTGTTGCTGAACAGCCTGACCAGCAAAATACTCATCAATGGCGGTGCCAATATCTTCGGTGCTCGTACCATCAGGAAAGGTAAATGTCTTACCGTTTGCAGTTACTTTCATCATTCCACCGTAAATTGAATGCCTGATTTTGAGGTATATGATCCAACCTGATTCCGTGGTTCTCCTGAAGGTGTCGAATCTTGTGCTGGCGCTGCGTCAGTATTCATTGACATATACCGCTTAACGGCACTCCCCAATGATTCACCTTTTTTAACATCCAACCCCAATATCTGACCGCCATTACGCGATTGTCCTGGATTGCCATTCGCGCTCATCCACTCGGCTTTAAACTCATTAAACTGCGCGTTTCGTCGCTCAAGGTTTGCCATCGCATCAAGCCATCTTGCGACCGTCTCAGGGTTATCCATGTCAGTTGGCGCACCCTGCCGAACGATCTCAACGTCTTTATCCGTTGCGGGGCCGGGAGGTAGGAATTTAAGAACCTGACTGTTAACAAGGGCATTTTGGCGGATGCGCAAATCACGCAATGTTGTATCGCTTCCGGTAAGTTTTGCGAACATGTTCTGTGCGTTACCGAACAAACCTGTCGTTGGTTTTTCTGCTCTGAACTGTTGAGCAAGCGCACTCATAGAATTGGCTGAGTTTGATGATGCTGTAGCATTGTTTACAGCCGTCTCGATGCCTTTTTCCATGTTTACTGACAGCTTAGGTGCTTCGCTAATCAACTGCTGAGCCTTTTCCTGTGCTTGCTGCATCTTAAACCCGAACTCTTGCTGATCCAGAGCCAAGCGTTGCGCTGCGATGAACCGCCCCGGGTTTCCTGGAGAGTATTTTATCTGTGAACTCAGGCTGCCAGA